>Ga0302200_10001620_pt1 | contig 20810 bp, 16 predicted proteins | sample II_Bog_N3_1_FD_194585 | JGI IMG/M metagenome (GOLD analysis project Ga0302200, IMG submission 194585) | Peat permafrost microbial communities from Stordalen Mire near Abisko, Sweden - II_Bog_N3_1 | ecosystem: Environmental > Terrestrial > Soil > Wetlands > Peat | place: Sweden: Abisko... | reverse complement strand
GTCGGAACTCCAAACTTTAATTGCTGAGAAGAAACCTGATGTCCTTTGGGTGGGTCTAAGTACTCCCAAACAGGAACGATTCATGTCTAAGTACCAGAACACTCTCGATGTAAAGCTGATGGCGGGCGTGGGCGCCGCGTTCGATATTCATACAGGGCGCATCAAAGACGCTCCGGGGTGGATGAAAAAGGCAGGATTACAATGGTTACATCGACTTGTACAGGACCCGCGTCGGCTTTGGCGACGCTACTGCATGAACAATCCAAGATTCGTGTGGAACATCAGTCTACAGTTCTTGGGCATTCGGCAATTCAGAATTGATTCTTGAGTTGCCAGAGCCAACTGCTCTGCCAGTTGGGATCAATCCTGTGGGCATATAGACCAAGTGCTGTCAAGCCGAGAAGTTTTGAGAATGGATTTGGGGCGGTAGGAACAGAAATCCAACGTTAATGGAGATTGACATGAGTAAAGGACTCGTTGTAGTTACCGGTGGCGGCGGATTCATCGGAGGAAATCTGGTGGCCTATCTTAAGGAAAAGGGCTACAGTTCGATTCGAGCCGTGGACTTGAAGCCGCTGGATCATTGGTATCAAAGGTTCGACGATGTTGAGAATCTCTCGCTCGATCTAAACGATAAGAAAAACTGCGAAGTTGCGGCGAAAGGCGCTGCCGATGTTTATAACCTCGCTGCGAACATGGGCGGCATGGGCTTCATAGAGCAGAACAAAGCCCTTTGCATGCTATCAGTGTTAATCAATACGCACATGTTGATGGCTGCGCGACAGTTTAATGTCGGGCGATTTTTTTATTCATCTTCCGCTTGTGTCTACAATGGCGATTTGCAACATACTACAGACGATGGCGAAAAGTTTGTACCTCCCGCACTGAAGGAGGGGGACGCTTATCCAGCCCTTCCAGAGGACGGATATGGCTGGGAGAAACTCTTCTCGGAACGGATGTGCCGTCATTACGCCGAAGATTTTGGGCTTTATGCCCGAGTCGCTCGTTTTCATAATGTGTACGGTCCATGGGGCACCTGGTTTGGCGGGCGAGAAAAGGTGCCAGCAGCGATTTGTCGCAAGGTAATTGAGGCAAAGATATCCGGTAAACACGAGATCGAGATCTGGGGAAGTGGGCATCAGACGCGCTCTTTTATGTATATCGATGATTGCGTGAAGGGAATCGACCTAATTATGAATTCAGACATTGAAGAGCCGATCAACCTAGGATCAAGCGAGGCAGTCAGCATTAACCAGCTCGTAGATATAGTCGAAGACATCGCCGGTATTAAGCTGCACCGTAACTACAAATTGGACGCTCCGAAAGGCGTAAACGGCCGGAATAGCGACAACACGCTCATACAGGAATATCTCGGCTGGGAGCCCAACATCGCTTTGCGAACCGGCATGGAAAAAACGTATGCCTGGATCTATGATCAATACCGACTCCGGGAGCAAGGTGCAGCGGGTGTTGTCCAGGAGATGGAGCATTTTTTGGTGGATTGATCTGGCTGACGAGATGTTCTTTGTAACCCAATTTGGATGGTGCTGTAAATGAGTTGCATTACCAAATTGCGTTTTCTCCTTCTAAATAATCTGCTCAACTCAGAGTAATTTGGATCGTTGTCGCCAGTACCTACGGCACATCGGAAAAGTTTCAAGATCAGGGCCGACGCATCTTAATTGCTATATGAGCGGAGGGCGATAACGGTTGAGATGGAGGGATGAACAATCCCCTTTCGTATTTTGCCGAGTTGCGTGATCCGCGTGTGGAGCGAACGCGGGAGCATTTACTGGAAGAAATCCTGTTGATCACCATAGCCGCGGTATTGAGCGGAGCGGGAAGCTGGAATGAGATCGAGGGCTACGGCAAGTCTAAACGCTTGTGGTTCAAGGGTTTTCTGAAGCTTCCGGGTGGCATTCCCTCGCATGATACTTTCAATCGGGTCATCTCCGGGCTTGATCCTGGGGAGTTAGAGGATGGTTTCGTGGCGTGGGTTAGTTCCATCGCCAAGCTGACGGCCGGGGAAGTCGTTGCCATCGACGGCAAGGCGCTGTGCGGCACGCGCGAGGCGGGCAACAAGGCGCTGGTGCATATGGTTTCAGCCTGGGCCAGCGCCAACGACCTGGTGTTGGCCCAGCGCAAGGTCGATGACAAATCCAATGAGATCACGGCCATCCCGAAGCTGCTGGCGGCGCTGGAACTGAGTGGAACCGTGGTGACCATCGATGCGATGGGTTGTCAGCGGGCCATCGCCGAGAAGATCGTCGCCAAAAAGGCCGACTACATTTTGGCGGTCAAAGAGAATCAGGGTCATCTGCTGGAAGAAATCAAGGACTCGTTTCAGATGCTGGCTGCCGATGCGGTGGAGGAAGAGATTGACTGCGCTCATGGGCGCGTCGAACGGCGCCGCTGCTCGGTGATTGCGGATCTGAGTTTGGTTGAGAAGGCTGCGGAGTGGGCGTCTTTACAGGGTTTGGTGCGCATCCAGGCCGAACGGTTCCACAAGACAACGGGCAAAACCGAGAAGGAAATCCGCTACTACATCACCAGTCTCAAGCCCGACGCCGCACAGCTCAACCGGGCCATTCGCCAACACTGGGGAATCGAAAACAAGCTCCACTGGACCCTCGATGTCAGCTTCGGAGAAGATCTGGACCGCAAACGCGCCGGCCACGCCGCACAGAACTTTTCCATCCTCAATCGGATCGCCCTGAACCTGCTCCGACAGGACAAAACATGCAAGCTCGGCATCAAAGGTAAGCGACTCCAAGCAGGATGGGACAATGACTACATGCTCCAACTACTCGGGAATTAAGATGCGTCGGCCCTGGTTTCAAGATAAGATCAGTTGCAAGATAGCCTTTTTTCCGGATATCATGTAGAAGCTCAGTGATTCGAGTTTCTCAGCAGTTTTCGCTCGGCCAAATGACATTCGCGCTCGGCCGATCAACTCCGTTTTTCTCGATGATCGCAGTAGATTTATATTGACCTTCTACTCGACGAGAAATCTATTGAGTGGTGAGAGTGGATGTCGCAACCTCTTTTCTTACCGATCCCGTTAGTGCAGACTTTCACTCAACCGCTATTCCTGCAAATCGCGCTTGTATTGCGCCGCATTTCTTGTCAAGTGTGTATTTGAAGTGGCCCTTCGCTAAATCGAGTATTTAAACCGCAAATCGGTACTATGCTTTTCGACGGAATTACCGGTACTTCTGCTCCGTCGCGTATTCTCCTTAGTCGCCGGGATAGACTGCGGCTCATTTAGGTGAATGCTCTGTTCGATTTTTCTTAGGAGAAACGACAGTAATCAACCCATCATCAGAAGCAAGAACTAACAAAGGAACTATGTCACCAACCTTCGAGAGATCGGATATTCCTAGTTCGCTTTTGCCAGACAATTCTGCTCCAAGCGGTGGATTGGAAAGCGAAGACCTATCATTCCGCCAAGCTCTTCGCATGGTGCGCAGAAACAAGTACATCGTGATTGGGACGACCCTCGCGCTAGCATCAGCAGTGCTTATCTTCTCTTTCATCATGCGCCCCTACTACAGCTCGACTGTGGCAATCGAAATTGAACAAAACCAGAATGACGTGGGTGTAGGCGCCCTGGGAAATGTCGCATCCAGTCTCACCGGCGGCGATGCAGACAAGACTGCATTACAAACCGAAGTGTCTGTATTGCAGAGCGATGACCTGGGCATCGAAACAATCGAAAGGACTCACTATGAGGATCATCAGAAGGCAATCAAACACCGTTTCGGAACGGCGGAGCGGGTTCCCGAAGAGCAGGGGTTACCTTTAAGCCATGCGCCCAAGGCGCGCAGTAGTTTGCTGGATAACTTTGAATCGCACCTCAAAGTGCTTCCGCTGCCTGACACGCGGCTGATTCAGGTCACCTTTCAGGATCCGGACCCGAATTTTGCGGCTGAAACCGCGAATGCACTCATCGATCAATATGTGCAAGATCGATTGCAACGAAGAAATTCATCAACGCTGCAAGCCACCGGTTGGATGACGGGCGAAATCAACGATCTCAAGAAGCAGGTTCAAGACTCAGAGCAGAAATTGATCGACTACCAGCGCAAGAGCGGCCTCATTGTTTCCCCGGGAGGAAACACCCGAGGTTCTGGGACCATGAGTACTGGTGGGGGGGGCGCTACGACCACGAGCCCGGTGCTGGACAGACTCACCCAATTGGATGCAGATCTCGTCGCGGCAGAAACCAATCGAATCACGCAGGAGGCATTATTTCGGCTAGCCTCCTCAGGCAATGTAGACGCACTGTCGACCACCGCGCTGGAAATGCAAGCATCAGGAGCCGGAAGTTCTCAGAGTGGACTGTTCTCTGGTTTACTGGCGCTTCGCCAGCAAGAGACTGCGCTCAAGCTACAACAATCCTCACTGGCTCAGACATACGGCGCAAAGAATCCTCATGTGCTTGATTTGAATAACCAGATGGACTTGCTGAATCGAGAGATAAAGACTGAGGTTCAGCGAATCGTCAACACCACGGAAATGAATTACAAAGCAGCTCTCGATACCGAGAATGGGATCAGAAGTGCCTATACAGCGGAGGAGCAAGAAGCGTTCAAGATGAACGATTCAACTATTCGTCTGGCTGTGCTGCAGCAGGAGGCGGATTCCACACGCGGCCTCTACGAGGATCTTTATACAAAGCTCCAGGAATTGAAGCTCACAGTCGGCACACAGAGTTCCAATATCGAAGTCATAAGCCGAGCCTTGCCAGCCGCAGAGCCGACACGTCCGAAGAAGGTACTTTATACCGCAATTGGGCTTCTAGTAGGCCTTGTTCTGGGTGTGCTGGTCGCCTTTATCCATGATTCGCTGGATGACTCGGTGACGAGCGTCGAGGAGGTTGAGAGGCTGAGCGGTGTGCCCGTATTGGCGGGAATCCCGTCTTTCATTGCTTCATCGATCTCGTTGCCTGGGAAACGGCCTTCTAAAGACGCGGCGAAGAATGCAGAGAGGCAGTCCTACGGCAAGTCGACGTCGGAAGTGTCAGAGGCTTACCGCACGTTGAGGACAGCGATTCTTTTGTCGCATCCCGGTAAGCCGCCACGAACATTGCTCGTCACGAGTGCTGTACCGGGCGAGGGTAAAACCACTACCTGCTACGGGCTTGGCGCGTGTTTTGCGGGGCTCGGCCATAGGGTCCTCTTGATTGACGCGGATATGCGAAGGCCTGCCATGCATGTTCATTTGAATAGGGCGAATAATCGCGGACTCAGCAACTTACTCACGTCGGTGTCGAATCCGCCGGATTGCATAATAGAAGATCCTAATGTTAGTAATCTGTTTATTCTTATGGCCGGGACGCTGCCTCCAAATCCGGCAGAACTGCTAGCGTCAAGAGAATTTGACGATTTGCTCAGTGCTCTATCGACGGAGTATGACTTCATCTTGATTGACAGCCCGCCTGCAATGGTCGTCACAGATGCCTCCATCCTGTCCGTCAAGGTTGACGCGGTCTTGGTCGTAATCCGGTGGTCAAAGTCAACACGTTCGGCCGTGAGCAGGATATTTGAAAGCTTCCGGAGGAATAGAGCGAAAGTGCTGGGCATAATATTCAATGCAGTGAATACGAAATCTGCAGAGTATTACTATGACCGCGGCTACTACGGGACGGATTATCAGAGTGAGGACAATGATGCTAAGCGCGAGTCGTAGATGGATAACGGGCAATCAACATTGGATCCGCCAGGTCGCGGCGGGGTTCCTTGTTGCCCTGGCTCTGATCACTGAGCTTCATGCTCAAATGGCATCCAGCACTGCGGAGCAGCATCAGAACTCGAACGCCGGGGCAACAGCGTCGCCTTCGTCAAATCGATCCGCCGCACCGAGCGTCGCTCCGCAAGATGTCTCAAACCTGAAGCTGATGCCGGGCAGCATGATTGACCTGCATGTCTTTGAAGAGCCCGACCTGGATGGCTCATATCGCCTTGACAAACAGGGTGATATATCTCTTCCGTTGGCTGGATTGGTTCGATTGGATTCATTAACGCTGCGAGAGGCTGAGACAGCCATACAAGCTAAATTGCTGTCGTCAGAAGTGTTGAAGGTCGCAAATGTTGCGGTCAATCTGAATGAATACAGTGCCCAAAATGTTGTTGTCATGGGAGAGGTCAGCACTCCTGGGACCATTCCCATGATCGGCCCCCGCAAGCTTATTGAGGTACTTTCCCTGGCCGGCGGGGAGACGGCGGTTGCGGGCAATGAGATTGTGATCCAACGGGTCGGCCAGCCCCTGGCAGCAGGAGAGACCATACGTTACAACCGCAACGGACGAGATCTTGCGCCTCTTAATGCCGTTGTGAATCCTGGAGACACCATTGTTGTAAAGAAGGCCGGAATAGTCTATGTGCTTGGGTCCGTCAATCGCCCTGGGGGATATGTGATGCAAGAGGCTGGCGAATTGAATATCGACCAGGCACTTGCGATGGCCATGGGGACGGCCTTGGAAGCGAAGGTCGGTGACATTCGAGTCTTCCGGAAAATGGGCGACGGAAGCATGGTGCAGATCCCGGTGAATTACAAGAAAATCAACAGCGGAAAGGCTACCCCTTTGCGATTGCAAGCCGAAGATGTGGTCTACGTTCCCATCAGTGGCGTAAAGGAAACCATGTTGCGCGTGGGCACTCAGGTCTTGAACGCTGCGGCTTCGACGTTCATCTACACAGTCTATTAGCGGTAAGCCTCAGGGCTCGGCTAATGTGCAGAATGACAGCGCTGGCTATGAAGAGAGCGTCGCCGCCCACAAAACGTGCCTTTATTCGTTGGCCCTAACGTGCAGCGCATTCTAAAGATTTATCGGAAGTGCAAGATCGAGGAAACCGACTTGCGTGAACCGAAGCACGGGAAGTGAGTCAGATCGCATGTCAGCAGGACAGAGAGGTTTGGAAGGCCTTTGGCTCAAAGCATTGCTTTTTGTGCTCTTCGGCTATGCGCTCCTTGACAAAGGATTTGCTTATTTGTTTTTGGGCGAATTGGTGTTGGTGGTTGGCGCCATGATTTTTCTCATTTCTCGCAGAGTCATGCTGGTCTTCAGCGATCCTGTATTGTTCCTTTGGGGGGTGCTTGCCTTCTGGGGCATCTGCCGCACAGTGCCTTTCCTGTCCATTTATCGCTTTGATGCGATTCGGGACGCGGTTATTTGGGCATATGGCTCGTTCGCTCTGATCCTCGTCGCATTCGTCAACAAGAGCAGTCAGATCTCCCGCGCTCTCAACACCTATCGGAAATTCCTGCGTTGGTTTTTGCCCGTCATTCCGATCTTGTTAATTTTATCTCTAACTTTAGGCGGTTCTCTGCCACATATTCCATGGGGAAAATCGACAGGCATCCTCACACTCAAAGCCGGAGATGTGGCCGTCAGCATCGCTGCAGCAGCCGTCTTCCTTATGACGTTTCCCAATCGAATGGTCGGAAAAGGGAGACCGGAAATCTCGATATTTCGCACTATTGGTTTTGCCTGCATCTACTTGACCACGATCATCGTGATGGTTATGAACCGGGGCGGATTTGTGAGCATCGTTCTCGCGGTCCTTTTGTTTTCGGTTTTGCGCTCCCGTCGGGTTGTGTGGAAAATAGCGGCTACTGTCATCCTGGGGGCTACCTTGGCTCTGGTATTACTCGTTGCTCTCCCATCCAATTTCCATATAGGAAAGAGGGCCTTGAGCGCTGACAAAGCTCTTGCAACCGTAGCCAGTATTGCGGGCGGTTCAGCAACGGGGACGGGGCACGAGGGCACGGTACAATGGAGATTAGTCTGGTGGACAAACATCGTCCGCGAGACGTTCTTTGGCCCCTATTTTTGGACGGGGAGAGGGTTCGGTGTAAACCTTGCCGTTGCAGACGGCCCATTTGGGGATGCGACGTCAGAGGAGGATGTGGCGCTTCGCAGCCCTCACAATGGAAGTATGACCATTCTTGCGCGAATGGGCGTTCCCGGCTTCGCCATCTGGTTAACTCTCAACGCAGTTTTTGCTATTCGCATGTTCAGAGCACAGAGGCTGGCGGCTCAATCAGGATCGCAATTCTGGAGCGGGCTGAATTTGTGGATCCTCGCCTGTTGGCTTGCAACCATCACAAATTCAAGCTTTGACGTGTACCTTGAGGGGCCACAAGGCTGCATCTGGTTCTGGTCCATTATCGGCTTCGGCGTTGCCGCGCTTCGCATTCAGGCTTATGAAGCGCGGCAGTTGGTGTTTCGGTCGCGAAGTCAGGATGCGGATGCTTTGAAGATTCGGTATGCGAGCGCTTGAGAACTGCTGGCTCGTTAGTCGGAGCCGGCCTGGTATCGTGAAGTCAACCAACAACCTAGGTTAGAATTAATGCCCAATCTTCAAAGTTGGACACCCACAAAGGTCGAGTTACGCAAAGGGCATTGGTGCGTTTCACGCAAGTCGTCGGAGGTAAGCTACGGGTCGCGATTGAGCGCAGAGTTGGTCATTGCAGAATACGCGAGGCAAATCCAGGCCCACGCAACAGGCGTTCTTGCCGACATTGGCTGCGGAAAGGCCCCTTATTTTGGAATGTACCGCGACCTTGTAACAAAGAGCATAGGGGTAGACTGGGGTTCCAGTCTTCATGTCAGTGATCAGGTCGATATCATTTGCGATCTGAATAAAGGGATTGCGCTCCCGAACGATACGGCGGACACCGTTCTTTGCACTGACGTAATTGAACACCTCTTCGAACCGGCTAGGATTTGGGGGGAAATCGCACGAATTCTGATCCCGGGCGGCAAGGCGATTATCGGTGTGCCTTTTCTCTATTGGATTCACGAGGCTCCCTTTGACTATCACCGCTATACATCGTTCGCACTTCGCAGATATGCCGAGAACGCGGGCCTGGAGATAGAAGTGCTCGAAGCCGTGGGCGGTCCTTTACATGTGTTGGCGGACCTAACCTGCAAATTGGTACGCCAACGGCCTTTCCAGTTGCTGATCGGTTCGGCGTGCCGAGTTGCGTTGAATCTCATGAAACAAAAAAAGACCCGAACTGACACCGCTTTCCCCCTTCATTATGTTTTGGTGGCTTCTAAACCAAGAAGTAGTTAACGCGTCGTGATCAGATTTGATCAGCTTTCTTTCCGCTCCAAATGTAGCGGAGAGTGTTACTTGCTCGGCTTGGTCAATCGACTTCGTGCAGCATGCAGTTTTTTGTCAGCAGTGCCAACTAGAAAGAACCGCCATAAGCCTTTGCAAGGTTGCCATGACCAATAATTCCTTAATAAGATTTCTGATAACGAACTCCGTTCCCTTGAACGGCGGAGACGAGGCCCTCTTGAGGGCCCTCTTGATTGCAATCACCAGGCGATGGCCGCAATCAAAGATCGTTGTTCTTTGCAGAGACGTAGAAAAGTGCCGTCAAAATCTTCCGGGAATACATTTCGCGGCAGACCTGGAGTTCACGAAATCACGGAAATCGCGTCAGAGCACGATAGAGCATTATCGGAAAGCTGACATAGTTCTCTCGGCCCCTGGTGGATTTCTCCATGATTACTATCCGATTGAGGAACGCCTGCGCGGGTTTGAGTTTGCAATTTCGCTCAACAAACCAGTAGTGCTGGTCGGACAATCGATCGGCCCCTTTTTCTATCCAAGATCGGTTGAGAGGGTCCGAGAGGTTCTCAACAAGGTTTCATGCATCTGCATCCGAGACGAGATTTCGCGAGACCATCTCTTGAAATGCGGCGTGGACGCTTCGCTTATCCAGGTGACTGCCGATGTTGCTTTCCTATGGCGAGCTATCGAGCCAAAGCTCTATAGGGTGGGTAAGTCGAATTCCGAGGAGAGGCTAATCGGTATGAGTTTTCGTCAATGGCCTCTCGGAAATAAAACGGGATTGAAAAGAACGATTGCGCAGGCTGCTGACTTTTGTCGGTATCTTCTCGATGACCCCAATAGAAGGATTCGTTTCCTTTCAACTTGCCAGGGAATCGCAGGATATGTCGACGATTCGGACGCTGCTATGCAGATTCGTCAGTTGCTCCCCGAGAGTTTACGCGCCCGCTGCGAAGTTGACCGTTCCCGCTACCGACCGGAAGAGTTGATCACGAGGCTTGGGGAATGTGATGCATATATTGGAATGAGACTGCACGGTTGCATTCTCGCTATGCTTGCGGGCGTGCCTGCGTTCGGTCTAGGCTACGAAGATAAGACGCAGCAGATTTTTCAACAAATGGGACTAGAGTCGTATCAGACTCCCTTCGATCACGACCTTAATTCTTGGATCTCACATATTGAGCATTTCTTCTCTCACAGTGATGAGATAAGAAAGCAGTTGCCCAAATTGCTGGATGAACGCAGCGCGGCCGCTGAGGCAAATCTTGATGTCATGGAGAAGCAATTGACGACGATTTCGCAATCGCAAGTAGCTCCGGAGGTCCGCTGGTCCCATGACGTGGCCCGGTACGACCGGCCCCATCTTCGCCTTCGCCAGGTTGCCGCTTTGGTAAATGAGCTGCATCCAAAACGGATGTTGGACGTGGGGTGTGCGAAGGGTCATTTAAGGAAACTCTGCCCTGAGGCCGAGTATAGTGGCTGCGACTTTGTCCAGCCTGAGTCACCACCTGACTTCTCTTTTCAACGGTGCAACTTCAACCAGGAGCCATTGCCCGATATACTTCGCGATTTTGACGTCATTGTATGTTCGGGTATCCTTGAATACATCGCCGACTTACCTGCGTTCCTGTCTTCCCTTCGTTCTCGGCTTTCGCCAGGAGGCCACTTGGTTTTTACATATCTGAACATGAATCATATCTCGCGTATCTTTGCCTTGATGCGTGGCCGGTCATTTCCAGTTCATCGCGACTGGAAGGGATTCTATTCCCCAAGGGATATTCGGTTCGCAGTGGAAGCGAGCGGATTTCATTTGGTCAGGTCCGCGGCGATGAACCACACTCTTGGTACGTCCGGGAATATTGAGGACACAGTCTCCGCACCCTTCAGGCTACCGAAAGCACATTGGTGGTCGTCATTGTTTGCAAACCAGCTTCTCTACGTGGCAGCAAAAACAACTACGTCTAGCGGGAATTCCACAGGACAGTCTTAGCATGAGTCTGCTGCGAAAGGTCGTTCAAATCATATCCGGGTATCTTGTCGGGCTGGTAGGTACACAATTCTCCAGCTAATTCTTAGTATTCCGATTGTACGTTTGCTGACGCGAGTGAATTCGGCGCCATCGAAATGTTGAAGTCTTTTGGGGGAGTCGCCCAGATTCTCTCCGACAGCGGGCAGAGCGCCGCGCCAATCTTGAATAAGGAACTCATCGAAGCGCATTACTCGACTGGATTCTGACTCGCAATCAGGTCTGTCTGTGCGATGGACATGGCAGGATTTGGCCATATTTGGTCTCCCTGCAAGCAACTCCAAATGAGAGAAAATCAAACTTATGAAGAAGATCCTGAAGCGGTTGGCACATTCCCTTGGGTATGAGATCTCGGTTCGCAAGACCGGCTCTCCACTTTCGTCTTACATCGACCTTCCGCCGGAAGTGCGCTCGATTATTGAGAAAGTCCGTCCTTTTACAATGACCAGCCCCGAACGCATCGCTGCTGTCTGCGCGGCTGCGGCGTATGTAGTTCGAGCATCCATACCGGGCGACTTTGTCGAGTGTGGAGTCTGGCGAGGAGGCAGCACCATGGCAGCGGCTCTGAGCTTTCTGGGGCAAGGAAGAAAAGATCTTCCCTTGTATTTGTTCGATACTTTCTCTGGCATGACCGAACCCACGTCCGCAGATCGCAATGCGCTTACGGGCGAATCTGCAATGGTCCGATTTGGAGGGACAGCGGACCGAAGTGCAGGATGGAGTGATGCCTCGAAGGAGGATGTGTCCGCAAATCTCGATTCTACGGGCTATCCCACTGAGCACATCCATCTGATCGAAGGTAAGGTGGAAGACACGATTCCAGGCGCCGCCCCCGCGAAGATTTCCTTCTTGCGCCTAGATACCGATTGGTACGAGTCAACTCGGCACGAGATGGAACACCTGTTCCCTCGTCTTGTACCGGGTGGCGTATTGATCATCGATGATTATGGACACTGGGAAGGATCACGCAAAGCGGTGGACGAGTATTTTGCAGCTAACAACGTTCAGATGTTACTGAACCGCATCGATTATACCGGACGAATGGGAATCAAACTACAGTAAGCATTAACGGTGATGTGAATCCGGCCATGCTTTTGATGGTGGACGAGTTTGGTTGCACTTCAGGAAAAGCAATGATCGGAGGTGGAGTAACTTTGCTGTGAGGGTGTTAACTTAATCACACAAAGCTAAACCCAACGCGTATGCGGCATTGGAGCCCAATCTGTACGCCGGTAATCGCGAAAGACTGAGAGCCTCCTGGCTCAGCTTCGTCCTGAGTTCAACGTGCTTCAAGGAGCAATTCATCTTGGGCAACTTGGCCCCGCACTTTCGCCGTCATCCGGAGAATCAAACACATCGTGAATTTTCGCAAAACGGTTGTTCATAGCCTATCTTGGAATGTCCTTGGGCGGGTCGGATCACAATTCTTTCAGCTGGTCTTCAGTGTTGTGCTCGCGCGCTTGCTGACGCCGAGTGAGTTCGGCGCAATCGGAATGCTGATTGTTTTCACAGGATTCGCACAGATTCTATCCGATAGCGGGCTGGGCTCCGCGCTTATCTACAATCAGGACCTCACCGAAGCGCATTGCTCGACTGCGTTTTGGCTGCAGTTGGCGGTTGGCGTTTGTCTTACAGGAATCTTCTTTTTCGGCGCACGAATTATCGCAGGCTTCTATGCCCTCCCCATTCTTGAACCTCTTACGCGCTTCATCTCAATGGTGTTCCTCGTGCAAGCGGCTGGTCAGACGCAGTGCGCTCTCCTGACCAAAGAATTCCATTTTCGGAAATTGGCAGCCGCAAATATTGGAGCAACCGGAATATCAGGAGTTCTTGCAATCGTCCTCGCATGGAGAGGGTACGGCATCTGGGCGCTCGCGTGGCAGATTGTTGCAATGGCTGCCGTATCGTCGCTCCTGTACTGGGTCCTATCGAAATGGAGGCCAAGATTCATCTTCCATGGTGATAAAGCTGTGGAACTCGGACGCTATGCGATTTATCTATTGGGATACGGATCGGTAAATTATTGGCTGCGGAATGGTGACAACTTAACAATCGGCAAAGTTCTTGGAGCCGGTCCTCTTGGAATCTATGCGCGAGCCTACCAGCTCATGCTTCTGCCGCTGAACAACATTACTTCTGTATTCGGGCAAGTGATGCTTCCGGCGCTGTCGCGGATGCAAGATGATCTGCCACGGTTTCGCCGGCTATACATGACCGCCACGCGACTCATTGCACTAGTGTCATTCCCTCTGATGGCGGGCTTGGCGGTACTTGCCGGACCCCTCATAGCCCTATTGTTCGGGCCCCGATGGGCTGAGGTTGTTCCGATCTTGAAAATAATGGCCATTGTGGGGCTCGTCCAGTCGATTGTGGCTCCAGTGGGCTGGGTATATTCCGGACTGGGGCGGACCAAGGCTATGTTTATCGTAACCATTTCTCTTGGATTTGCCTTCGTTGTCGCGATGGCGGCAGGAATACGGTTTGGCATTCTAGGAGTGGTTTACGCATATACAATTTGGACAGGTATCGGCGCTGTTGTTCATCTCCATGTTGCTGGTAGGTATATAGGTTTGACGGTATTGGAAACTATTTGGAGCGTTGCGAAGATCAGTGCCATGATGGCCGCGATGGGAATTGTAATCCTTGGAATCGACGTGGCCTATTTGCACAAGTTGTCGAACGTCGAGCGTCTTACTTCAGGCACACTCATCGGTATCGTCACTTATCTTTTGCTTTGCATCCTGACTCGTGATGAGACCTTCTCAGAATTCCTGGGAATAGTTGGGGTGAGAAAGCCACAGCAAGCCGAAATAGCGCGACCGGATCCTATTTAAGCGATCCGTTAGATCGACGTTAACTAAAAACACTATCACTTTAGAAATTGCTTGGTCATGAGGTCATGCTGAATGTCGAATGCCATTAGGAGGAACATACTCTTCTACCGTGACCGATTATTGCCATTTTCAGAAACGTTCATCAGGGAGCAGGGTGAATCCTTTTGTAGGTTTACTCCATATTATCTCGGCGTAAGGCCTGTGCCGGGGATAGTACTTCCGCCGGAACGAACTATGTTCATAGGAGAATCTGGACCCATTGGACGCGTGCAGGAGGTCCTCTTCAAGGGGCTTCATTTTGCGCCAATTACGCTGCGAAAGATAAGGATGTTTCGCCCTGTCCTGGTGCATGCACACTTTGCGTATGACGGAATTGAGGCGATGCCGATTTCAGAGGTTCTCAACATTCCTCTTGTGGTCACGTTTCACGGTTACGACGTCACGGCGAGAGACGAATTCATTAAGACCCAACGAAGGGGGCGCAGATACCTGCGGCTGAGGCGGATGCTCGGTGAAACCGGAGCTAGGTTCATTGCCGTGTCTGAGTTCATTGCAGGGAAAGCGCGCGAAGCAGGCTTTCCCGAAGATAAGATTCAAGTCCACTATATCGGTGTGAACGTAGATAAATTTCGGCCAGACCCAGAGATTGTGCGTAAAGCCCTTGTTCTCTTTGTGGGCAGATTGGTAGAGAAGAAGGGTTGCGAATACGTCATACGCGCGGTTGCATCTCTTCAAGGGGAGATTAAGGGGCTCAAACTCGCTATCATTGGAGACGGTCCATTGCGAGGCTCTTTGGAGCAATTGGCGCGGACCGAGTCCTGTGACTGCCATTTCCTGGGTGCTCAAACGCCTGAGATCGTGCGACAGTGGATGAATCAAGCAAGGGTCTGTTGCGTTCCGAGCGTCACGGCGGCGAGTGGCGATTCAGAGGGTCTCCCAACCGTAGTTCAGGAAGCGCAGGCGATGGAATTGCCGGTTGTCGGCTTTGCTTCGGCTGGGATTCCTGAAGCAGTCGTACATGGGGTGACGGGGCTTCTAGCTGCTGAACGAGACTGGGTGACGCTAGCAACACATCTTAAGACCTTGTTCGCTGAGGATGCTACATGGCGCAAGTTCAGTTATGCCGCGCGCGAGCGGGTGTGTCAGAGATTCAACATCGAGTTTCAAACGCCTCTCCTTGAAAGTCACTACGAACAGGTTCTTCAGGAGTGGTCGAAGGGGACTCGATGAATAATAGAATTCCGATTTGAGATCAACGAAGGAATGACCAAGATCAATCCGTTCATTTCGGGAGTTATACCTACGGGCCATCGCGATTTCCAGATTACACCGGCATCGACGTTTCATGCGAATCGGTGGAACGATGCCGCGCCTTGTTCGAAGGGGACCGCTCGAAGCGATTTCTGCAACTGGACGAGTTGCCAGGGACATTGTCTGCCGATCTCATTCTGTCTCTTAACGTGATTTACCACCTTGGTGGAGGACTTCGTAATCAACGCTCACATGCGCAGTCTGTTTGATTCTGCCAGAAGTTTGTCATCGTTTGCTCCAGCAATATGGATCAGGAATGGCCGGCGAAGCATGTTCGGCACCGGCAGTTTACAAGATGGGTGGAGGAAAGCCAGCCAGCGTGGCACCTTTGGTCCACAACGAAGAATCTTTACCTCTATGATTCAGGGAATCCGGAACAGACCTCCTTCGCCGATTTCCATGTTTTTGCACGGCGCGGATGACTGGCAGGATGCAGTTCCTGACAATGCCCAAGATATCTGACCAGGAAATTCTGAACTGAAACCAGGAGTTGGAATGCAAAACGAAAAGGCGTTGGTCACAGTCGTTATTCCAACGCGTAATCGTCCGGAACTCGTCCAACGGGCCGTGCGGAGCGCGTTGGCGCAGACTTATGCAAACATTGAGGTGATCGTAGTAGTAGACGGGCCCGACCCAGCTACGGTCGCGGCCCTGGAGGTTACTCGGAGCACCGACTCGCGATTATGCGTCGTTGCGCTGGCTCAAAACCTAGGGGGATCCGACGCGCGAAACGCAGGAATTAAAGCCGCCAATGGGGAGTGGATTGCATTGCTGGACGACGACGACGAATGGCTGCCTGAGAAACTGGAGAAGCAACTGGCGTTGGGCTTGAGCTCTTTACATCGCCTCCCCGTGATCTCTTGCAAGATAATTGCAAGAACACCATTTACAGAGTACATTTTTCCGCGAAAGCAACCTTTTCTTCCGGTCGGTGACTATATTTTACAGCGAAAGACTCTATTTGGAGCCGAAGGCTTGCTCCAAACCTCAACTTTGGTAGCACGCAGAGAGCTGTTCCATAAGTGCTTCTTTACCAGCGGACTGCCTAGACATCAGGATTGGGATTGGCTCATCCGAGCGTGTGAGGTGCCAGAAGTTGGTTTGGAATTTGTCCCTCAGCCGCTGTCAGTCTGGTACGTAGAAGAGAACCGCGTAAGTATTAGCGTTACACATGATTGGCGTCATTCGTTTGACTGGGTTCACAAAATGAGACCTCACCTTTCATCTGAGACATATGCGGCCTTTCTGCTTACGGACGTTAGCGCCTCTGCATCGAATCAGAAAGATTGGAGCGCATTTGCTCCGCTCTTGTTTAATGCTCTCAGCGCAGGGAAGCCGCGAGCGATTCACCTGGCATTGTATTTCGGTATGTGGATAATTCCGCAGAAGCTCAGGCGGCTTATCCGTCGATTTTTCACCGGGGGGGCAAGGGGGCGGAAATGAAGCCGCTTTGTGTATTAGTGACAGGTCAGACGCTGGTTTTTCATGGCAGGTAATTACGATCCATTATCTTCTCGGGAGATTCACGAGGATTTCGAGCCGACCGATCTGTGGATGAACTTTCTCCCAGGCGATTGGATACCTCAGATGGTTTTCCGATAATCATCGGGTTAAAGAGCACAGTGGGTTTTGAGAGGGATCGATTCCATGAAAAATCAGCCCGCCGACACTTCGCGCCGCCCCACCGGAAAGCCGAGGCTGGAAGCAAAATGAGGCCCCTACCTCTCCCATTTTGTTGCAAACAAGAAGATTTACACGCAAAGTCCGCTTTTTTCCATGAAAACAAATGGGTTACGGGGACACAAATGTCGGAACACACACATTTTTCGTTGCGTTTGGATCAAAACCGGGTCCATAACTTTAAGAATCCCGCCTTTGGAGTCTCGTAATCGGCCAACTACTCACGATGCAGAGCGTCCGAACGAATCGCAAAGAAGGTCCCCAGCACATATGAATCCACTTCGGATACTCGTCGTCGGCCAAACGCCGCCACCCTTTCACGGGCAGGCAACTATGATCCAGTATCTTCTCGATGGGAAGTACCAGGATATCGAGCTGATCCATGTACGGATGAACTTCTCTCAGCAGTTGGATAAGGTAGGCCGCTTCGGATTCGCAAAGCTTTGGGAACTGCTTCGAGTCGTAGCTGCTATTTACATCGCCAAACTTCGAATGCGGCCGTATGTGCTTTACTACCCGCCGGCAGGTCCGCGTTTTGTGCCGGTGATGAGAGACATCGTGATCCTTGGAATGACTCGTTGGACATTCGGTAAGACAGTGTTCCACTTTCATGCCAGCGGCATTTCTGAGTACTTCGTCAAAATGAACCCAGTGATGCGACGCCTTTTCCGATTCGCTTTCATGCGTCCGGATATGGTCATCAGAATAGCTCACCGTTCCCCCGAGGATGGCCAAGGCCTGCTCTGTAAGAAAGAGGTAGTAGTTGCAAATGGCATCCCTGATTTTGCTGGGGTGAGCATTGAAAGAGGCGCTGACCCTGGCTCGCCGATCAGAATTCTCCTCGTAGCCGCGCTGAGTGAAGACAAGGGTGTCTTGATTGCCATTGAGGCTGCCCAGCAATTGATGTCAGCCGGATTGGATGTGGAACTAACCTGTGTTGGAGGTTGGAATTCACAAGAGTTCCAGGAGCGCGCAGAGTCCCTGATTGACTCAAGATTCAAATCACGGTTTAAGTTCCCGGGGATTCAAACTGGTGCTGATAAATGGGAATATTATCGACGCGCGGATATTTTCGTCTTTCCAAGCTTCTATCATTCAGAGACCTTCTCAGTTGTCCTTCTTGAGGCCATGTGCTTTAGCTTGCCGGTAGTCGCGAGCAGATGGCGCGGGATCCCCGAGGTTGTTGAAGAGGGAAGCTGCGCCATCCTATGTGACCCCAGGGAAGTTGCGGGCTGTCGGGACGCCCTGTCTCAACTGGTCAATAATGCTTCTCTTCGGCGCGATATGGGACAGAAATCGCGAGAGAGATACCTGCGTTATTTCACTCTTGAAGCTCATCGGAAAGAAATGGAGGGAGCTCTGCTTCAATTGAGATAAACGTGAGCGCTACGTAAAGCGCATCTTGTTTAAATCTGTTCCAGGCGTCAATGTTGTGGCATGAAACAGCTCAAGGCAGAACTATGGGCAAAGTGGCGTGGACTGATAACCGAGCAGAGTCAAAACGGTCAGACCGTGAGTGCATTCTGTCGTGACCGCGGGATTCGTGATTCGCAGTTCTACGATTGGAAGAAGCGAGTTCGCGAGGGCCAAGCGGCGAAGTTTGTAGAAGTGAAAGTGAAGGCGTCGAGCGAGCAACGAACGCCGGCGCCGGAACGATATCCAGCAATCGAGATTCGCCTGAGCAAGGGGCGCAGCATTTTGGTCGAGCCTGGATTCGATGCGAGTCATCTGCGAGCCTTGCTGACCGTGCTGGAGACGGAAGCATGATCGGTCTGCCAAGCCTGCATGCGTTGGATCATTCGCAGGGCCCGCGCATCTGGCTGGCGGCTGAGGCCACGGACATGCGCTGTAGTTTCGATCGCCTCGCGGAGCGAGTGAAGTCGGTGATTGGCCAGGACCCTTCCGGGAACAGTCTGTTCGTGTTCCGCTCGCGTCGTGGAGACAGGTTGAAGATTTTGACGTGGGATCGTGATGGATTCGTTCTGTGGTACAAGCGGCTTGAGGCGGGTGTTTTCAAGCTGCCGCGGATAGCTCCCGGAGCGCGTTCGATTGAGTTACGCGCAAGCGAGCTGGCGATGATCCTTGATGGGATCGATATGTCGAAGCTGAAGCGTGTGCCGCGCTATGAACGCTCAGCCGGAACCAACAAAATCAACGTGCAGAGAGTTAGTGCGTAAGGTAACTTGCGACGCTCGACTTACGTCCAATAGATAAGTGAACAGCGATGCCAATCTGGTCTCACTGCCCGATGACAGCCAGGCGCTGAAAGCAATGCTGCGCACGCTGATGCGAGAGCGTGACGACGAAAAGCGACGCGCTGATGAACACGAGCGGCGTGCGGAACAAGAGGCCAGACGAGGCCACGAGCTGCGTGTCGAGATGCTTCGGCTGCAGCTTGAGTTGGAGCGATACAAGAAGTGGTACTACGGCCCTCGCGCCGATCGTTTGCAATCCTCCGCCGAGCTGGCGCAGTTACTTCTGAACTTCGCCGAGGAGATGGATCGCAAGCCGGTTAACCCGGACGACGTTCCACCGCGCACGGAACCAGAAGAAGAACTTCGGCGCGTGAAGCGTCGCAAGGGACGGCGCAATCTTGCCAACTTCGAAAACCTTCCTGTAACTACCCAGGTCCACGAACTGAGCGAACAGGAGCGTGCGTGCCCATGCTGCGGCATTGAGCGCAAGCAGATCGGCACGGACGAAAGCTGGCAGGTGGAATATCTTCCCGGCCACTTCGAACGCATCCATCATATTCGCAAGAAGTATGCCTGCCAAAGCTGCGAGAGCAACGGCAACAACCCACGCATGGAAACGGCAGCCAAGCCGGAAACAGCGATCGACAAGGGCATGGCCGGACCGGGACTGCTGGCGTACATCGTAACGAGCAAGTTCGCTGACTACCTGCCTTTATACAGGCTGGAAGACATCTTTCAGCGGCAGGGGTTCGAGATTTCGCGGGCAACCCAATCGGTGTGGTGCGGAGATATAGCCGATCTAGCCGAACCGTTGTACGAACTGATGGCGGAGCGAGTACGAGCTTCGCACGTTGTGGCCACCGATGACACCATCATGCCCATGCTGAGCAAGGGCAAGACCACCAACGCTCGCATGTGGGTCTATGTCGGCGACGATGACTATCCTTACAACGTCTTCGACTTCACGTTGAATCGAGGAAGAGACGGACCGAAGTACTTTCTGAAAGATTATCGTCAGGTTCTGCTTGCAGACGCTTATGGCGGCTACAACGGCGTCGTTGCGGGCAACGAGATCACGCGTGCCGGATGTTGGGCACACATGAAGAGAAAAGTGATCGATGCGGAAAAGGCCGCTCCCGAGATCGCTCGGGAAGCGGTAGAGCGGGTGCGTGCTCTCTATGCGGTGGAGAGGCAGTGCAAAGATGCTTCCGTGGAAGAGCGCCTGGAGCTGCGTCAGCAGCAGTCGGCCCCGATGCTGGCGCTACTGCGTGAGAAGCTTCTTGAGTGGAAAGAACAGTTGCTGCCAAAGCACCCAATGGCCGAGGCGGTGAACTACGCGCTGGGCCAGTGGGCGGAACTGAACGTGTTCTGCTCCGATGGAGCGGTCAGCATCGACAACAACGTCTCGGAGCGGGAGATGAAGCGCGTCGTTCTCAATCGAAAGAACAGCCTCTTCGTGGGCAATCCGCGTGGCGGCAGAACGGCGGCGATCCTGGCCAGCTTCACCAGCACTTGCCGCCGGCACGACATCGACCCCCAACTCTATCTCACGCAGTTGCTGACAAACTTACCCCAGGTACGCAAAAGCGAACTGTCCAACTGGCTCCCCGACCAGTGGAAACGGCTTCAAGCGGCGCGCCTGCCTTAGAGCACCTGTACTTCAGATAGCGCTCAC
>Ga0302200_10001611_pt1 | contig 20873 bp, 22 predicted proteins | sample II_Bog_N3_1_FD_194585 | JGI IMG/M metagenome (GOLD analysis project Ga0302200, IMG submission 194585) | Peat permafrost microbial communities from Stordalen Mire near Abisko, Sweden - II_Bog_N3_1 | ecosystem: Environmental > Terrestrial > Soil > Wetlands > Peat | place: Sweden: Abisko... | reverse complement strand
ACGTAGAGCCTGATCCAGCACAGGCTGTGTAAGGATTGTGCCTGAGTCCATACGGACGGTCCTCAACACCATTTACGGGGGAGTAGCCCAGCAACAGAGCACTCAAAGTTGTTAAACTCAGGACTGTGGTAACTGGTGCACCAGAGTACACAGTTTCTTTGAGAGGTGTTCGGGTGTAATTCCCGTTCTCCCCCAGCCTTTGCAAGGTTAGCTCAGTGGTAGAGCAGCAGTAAAACAAAGCCGCCCGTGTCGTTTAATCTCGGGGAAACCCGTAGCGTAGATGTGGGATACTTCATCACAAACTGCGGGCCGGTGGTTCGACTCCATCACCTTGCACCAATCTGGAGGAGAGGGCGGGTGTCCCGTGCTTGTGATAAGGCGGTTCGAGTCCGTCTCGGAAGGGTTCGATTCCCAACTGATGGGTTAGCACAGGCAGCCTCCGTTAATTTTGGTGCGTTAACTCAGTCCAGTAGAGTAACAGCTTGTCAAGCTGGAGGCCACGGGAGCGAAGCCCGTACGCACCGCCATTTACCCAGGAGTGCGAATGAAGCGCATCTTAAGATAAGGAAGTCAGCCTGCCAGACCACTGATGCCAAATAAGACGTGGCTAATCTGCGAGATAATTGGTGGAAGGCTTACGCCGCAAGTCGTGGGCTGGTGAGAGTGCCCGGCCGTCTTGAGCCGTCGAAAGGTAAGTAGGATAAGGTGGGGCTGCTACCTTACGCTGAAGGCCCCCGTCTGGGTAAAAATTTGCCTGCTTAGCTCAGTAGTGAGAGCGTCTCTTTTACACAGAGAGGGTCGGGGGTGCAAATCCCTCAGTGGGCACCATCTTTTCCCCGGTTAGCTCAGCTCAGTTAGAGCAGTTCATTCACATTGAAAAGGTCGCAGGAGCAAAGCCTGCACCGGGGACCACTTTTCGGGTGCGTTGCAGGGTTGATCATCCTCGGGTACCCAGAAACTCGTCAGTAGACCACACTAGCGGCTAGGCGGCTGCTGGCTTCGGTGACAACTCCTACCGCAGGAGCCTGACCCGTAAAGTCGCTACAGGTGCGCCAAGTCCCTGTAGTTGGCAATGCGGACTCTTTATTCCGGTGTAGCTCAATAGTAGAGCTCTCGACTGTTAATCGAGATTATGCAGGTGCAAGTCCCGCTGCCGGAGCCATTCTCCAGTGACTCAAACACCAAGAGCGTTCCTCGGTACCGAGGGATGCACAGGTAAAATCCTGTCTGGGGAGCCTTTATTGCCACATAGTGTAGAAGACAGCACATCAGTCTCTGAAACTGAAAGGCATGGAGCGTTACCATGGGTGGCAGCCATTTAATCCGGCGACGGCCCAGCCGCTAGGGTGCTAGGCTCCCTGCCTACAGTTGGCAGGAGCCTCTCTATTTCCTCACGTAGCCCAGCAGCTAAGGCATCTCCTCGACATGGAGAGGATCAGGGGTGCGAGTCCCTTCGTGAGGACCATCTTGGGGGTAGACAGCACAGTCCCAGTCCTACTTGCAAGGCGCACGGCAAGGCATAAAAGTAAGACCTGAAGGTGCCTAGGAATTGGGGTGGTCACCGCAAGTGAAAACCACCAGCCGCCTGCGACGGCGCTCCCAAGACTTTTCGGAATGTAGCGAAGCCTAGTAACGCGCTTGCATGGGGTGCAAGAGACCGTGGGTGCGAATCCCACCATTCCGACCATTTGTAGGTATTCTTACAGTACATGAGTAGTTACTCCATGCCGACTCAAAGCGCCGGGTCACCTAGAGATAAACTACTTGAAATCTTAAGACTAAATCCTGGGGTGCGGGCTTTAGATATAAAGGATCAATTTCCCTACTCGCTCTCGACTCTGAGAGGCAAATTGACTCGGTACAGGAGGGTTCTCAATATAAAAACCGCCCGTCCACCGGGTGGTGTGGCGATGGAAGTGGAAGAGAGTGAAAAATCCCCTCCCATCAAAGAGCATGTCACCGTTGAGACGCAGCAGGATACAACAGTAGCGTCTTCCTGTTCACCCCAGATAAAATCTCTTGAGGACTTGCTGAGGGCGACAAAGGTTGACCTGAACATCTGGGAGGTTGAGCGCCATGTGATCAACAAGTGGGAGGTTGCCATGCGCGAGCCTGCCACCACAGTGGGGGGCGCGGGGGATAGTGCAGAAGTTGTTCGCAACAAGGACGGTTCGGCACACACACTTTGGACTCGGGGATCAAACATTCCCATGCATGAGGACCTGTACCAGGTGAAGGCTTGGCTGAGGAGAAAGAGCCCTCAGATACTGGCGGGTCAGGCTCTCCTGAAGAGGTTGGAGGCAAACGCCCCACACCTTCCACTGCCTGACTTGCGCCGAAAGAAGCTTCCCCATCGCAGGGCGTTTGAAATTTGTATCATGGACCCCCACATCGGACTCCTGTGTGAGGAGCCTGAGGCTGATGCACCCTGGGACATCAAGCGTTCCGCAGCCACCATCATGTCAGCCATTGATGATCTGATGGACAAGGCTTCCACTTTCGGTCCCTTTGAGCAGGCGTTCCTGCCCTTCGGCAATGATTTCGTTCACTCTGACACGGTGTTCCACACCACCACGGCTGGCACGGGCCAACCCGAGGCAATCGCTTGGCACCACGTCTACGAGCAGGCTGAGAACATCGCCATCGAGATGGTGGAGAAACTTCGGCAAGTAGCCAAGGAACTGTATATTTACGAGATACCAGGAAATCACAGCCGAATGGCCGATTTCACACTGGCTCACCTTTTACGGGCGTACTTCCGCCACGACAAGAACATCCACATTGATGCGTCGTCCTCCCCCTACAAGTTCCACCGCTACGGTGCGAGCCTCATCGGGTACGAGCACGGGCACTCTGTGAGCCAGATTCGACTTGCAGGGCTCATGGCAAATGAGCGCAGGAAAGACTGGTCCGAGACAGAGTACAGGGAGTTTCACCTTGGGGACCAGCACCGCAAGGGCAGCTCCAATCCGGCGACTTTGGAAGAGCAGGGTGTAAGTGTGGAGTTCATACCCGGACTCACAGCCCCGAACGAGTGGCACAGGCTGAAGGCTTTCAATCACCAGAAGCGGGGTGCCATGGCGTGGGTGTACGACTTCACTGCGGGTCCGATGGCGAGGTTCCAGCACAACATCAGCCAGTACTCACATGCAGTTCTAGCGTAGTATGATTGTACTAAGTTGGTTGGCGCTCGCCGCCCTTGCCTTTGCCCAGAACGTCAGCTTCAGCATCGTTTCGCGGAGTCGAAACCGAGACAACCTCACGTATCACCTGATTGCCGCCATCTTCTCGAACGGCATCTGGTTTCTCACTTTCAGGCAGTTGGTGACCGCCAACATGACCTTCACCCTGTTCATTCCCTACACCACAGGCACCGTGCTCGGCTCGGTTGTGGGGATGAAGGTGAGCATGTGGATCGAGAAGATTCTCGGGGCAACCTCGGACTCACACATCACCACCACAGGGCCAAAGTAACAATTTCGAGTGGCGTTAGGTAACGGATACTTCTCATTGCTTAAATAAGACCGCCCGCAAGGGCATACCCGTTGCCGCCTGTTCCCTCGGAAGCTTTTTCAGTGTGTAGTGTAGCCTAGCCAACACGCATGGTTCGGGACCATGAGACCGGGGGTGCGAATCCCTCCACGCTGACCATTTCCAGGTAAGTAGGACATGGTGTAACGTTCTGTAGTTATACCGTACATTGCCATGTGGTGTAAAAGCCAGCACACCGGTCTTTGAAACCGAGGGACGTGGTGCGTTACCACGCTTGGCAGCCAATTTATCAGACCATGAAGTTTTTAGCCGACAAATCCCTCAATGAAGCAACTGGCATCTATGCCGTGCGAGGTGCATGGAATGATTTCCACCTAGTTGGTCAAACTATGCAAGGGATGCTCAAGAGATACAAACAGCATAATTGGAAATTACGTCGCAACAGACACGAAAATCCTGCTCTTCAAAATTCCTACAATAGGCATGGATCGGATTGTTTCGAGTTTCTTGTACTAGAGAGTGCACCTATTTCCACATTAAATGAACGTGAAATTTACTGGATTAAAAAGTTGAACTCAATGCGGGGTCAGAAAGGCTGGAAGGAACTTAAGAGAGGGTGGTCAAAGAGGCTTATATGGCCCTGAACTTAGGCGATCAGTTTCTTTAGGTATACGTCGGAGTGAGGCTGCGAGACAATCAAGATTACGCAGAGCAAAAACATACACCATTCTATCACCTTCAGGAGAAGTGGTGACGTTTACAAATCTGAGAAAATTTGCGAGGGACAATAGTTTTAATCTCGGACAATTTTCCCGAGTGTTAGCAAGATACCCGAGCCGTCACTCTATAAAAGGTTGGCGGCTTCCTCCCCTTACCAAGCAGGAAACTGCACGCAGCTTATCGTAACCCGGTCTGAGGGCAGGGTCGCTAAGTTGAGAAAGTTCGCGCCCACTATGCGGGCTGAGGCAGGGTTCACACCCGTTATCGACCTCGTTCAGGTGGCAAGTCAAATAGAGCGTAGGGTTCTCGCATCCCATATGATGCTCGGGTTGATGCTCAGATAAATGTGCGGATAAAGCAGAAGCGCGGCTAAGTCCACTTGGTAAAAACTTTATGCGGGCCTGGCTGGGGGGAAACGCGCCAAGGTGGGCGGGTGTTGCGTAAGCTTGCCTATCGACGGTCCCTGTGGGGTTCAATTCTCCACCCTCGCATCCTTTGCTCTGGTCCCGTCAGCAGCGAGACGCTCGGCCTTTTAAGCCGCCTGGTTAACAGCCACATCGGGGGTGCGAGTCCCTCCCAGAGCACCAATTTGTCTCTATCGTCCAACAGACAGGACACAAGCCTCCGAAGCTTGCAATGCAGGTGCGACTCCTGCTAGGGGCACCACTCTCAGTGCCGCCCCAACTCTCACGCGGTGGAACCCCCTTGCGAACGCAAGGCCACAACCTGGAGAAGCGGTTGAACCCCGAAGCCTAAGTGAACATGCAAATAGCGACCGCAGCGGGGTATTTGCTAGGGAATGCTGCGTACGAGGCATCCCTGCTCTGCCAAATCAAGGCGCAAAACAATGCGTCCTCTGGGAACCTTTCACATCCCCATAGCTCAACCAGATAGAGTTGCGGTTTCCTAAACCGTAGGTTCCGGGTGCAAATCCCGGTGGGGGTACCACTTTAAGGTAGTAAGTGTGAGATACTACTTTAAGGTAGTAATTTATGGAACCGTAGCTCAGTCCAGTCAGAGCTGCTGCCTCTTAAGCAGTAGGTCGCGGGAGCGAAGCCCGCCGGTTCCACCATTTGTAGCAGGAGGTTCAGCAACCAGCTAGTGCAAAGAACGGTACGATAGCTTAAATAGCTTGAGCAGTCGGCTCATATCCGACAGGGTGAGGGTGCATGTCCCTCTCGTACCACCACTTACGTTTAATTTGCCCTTGAAGTTCATATAGGTGAACATGTCCTTGGAGGTCTGTCAAGCGGGGGCAGCACCCGTGCCTGCGACCATTTTGCCCTTGAAGTTCATATAGGTGAACATGTCCTTGGTAAGGACGAGGAAGTCGGTGCAATTCCGACCTGGGGCTCCAGTTCTAGTGGTAAATGAACAAGATCGCCCTGCTCGCCTATGCCGATGCCAATCTAGCTGCCAGGGGAGTCGTTCCCTCCGCACTGTACGTCCCACCCTTCTACACCAACGAGGCGGCATCGGACTTGGCTAAGGCTGGGAGTGAAGAGGACACCTACAATGTGGCTGTCTTCGCCCGAGCCTACCTTTACACCAGGGACCAGAAGTACACGGACGCCATAAGCAGCATCCTCACCAACTGGTCCAAGGGCTGTACCTCCATATCTACGAAGGATGATACGCCTCTGGTGGTGTGCTACCACTGGTTCAAGGTGTTTGAGGCGATTCAGTTGATCAGTACCAGCGACAAGAAGACAGCAGCAGCCTTAGCTACGCTCATTCAACCGTTTGCTGTAACCACGCTCCTTCCTGCTTTCCAAAGCATCTCGGGAAACTTCAACAACTGGCAATCGTGGTCGCTCTACGCACGCGCCACTCTCTTCGTGATGCAGACCATCATAGGGACCACTGCTGAGTCGGCAACCACCCTCAAGGCGCAGATTAGCAAGCACCTCACCCGGTCCACGATAAACTGGCCCTTCATCAACCGGGCGAACGAGTTTTGGACCGAGAATGTGAGGGGCAACAACGCCCTCCGCTACACCCAGTTCTCCTTGGCTCCCATGGTCCTTGCTGACAGGGCTCTGAAGGGTGGTGAGAACTTCACGCCGTACATCAACGCTTTCGCTGCCAACTGCCGCAACACCTCGGGGTACTTCAACAGGTATGGCACATCCTCCCTTGTTGGGAAGATCACGAAGCTGTTTGCTTCAAGTGACCCGACCCCCCAGTATCCAGAACCCTCAGGTTGGAGCGGTCGTTTCTTCTTCTTTCTTACGTGGGCAGGCTACCCGGTTTCAGTGCGAGACCTGTACGCCCCTGTCAGCACTTTCAACATAGACTCTGGTGGTGAGCTTCTCTACTTCGTGGAGAACGACGCCGAACTGGGGCTGATTTAATTTTGCGGATGTGCTGAAATTAGTAGACAGCAGCGCCTGAGAAGCGTTGGGGTAACACCGTGCAGGAGCGAAGCCTGTCATCCGCACCATTAAAAGAGTAGACGCACTAGTTAAATCATGAATCAAGTAGTTTTACTGAGCAGTAAAACATAGCGTTCCAGTAAACTTTCCCGGCGTGTCGAAATGTAAACGAACTACGCTCAGAACGTAGCGGTAGAAATACCTTGGAGGTGCGAGTCCTCTCGTCGGGACCAATCGTTCTAGTAAGTACGCTGGTGTAGGTGAAACGGCTATCAGGAAACTTTGCCACGAACTTGGAGTGCAAACCAAACCCCGAGGTTACTGGAATAGACAATTTGCCCGTGTGGTTCACCGCGAATAGAAGAGCGGCCTCCCTTAGAAGGAGTGAGCCTTGGGAGTGCGACTCTCCCCTAGGGCACCAATCACCGGCATGCGTGTTCCGTAAGGAGTAGGGGGTGCGATTCCCCTCATGCCGACCAATCCGTCACTGAGGGCAGTAGAGTACCACGACCGTCGTGAGTAGAAGCTTCAATGTGCCAGCTCACATAAGCGCACCTTGGCATCTGGGAGTAATTACCCGGCAGGTAAGTGCGACTAGGAAGCGTGGATGTCTGCTGAGCGACCTGAGGCGGAACCTATTCTAGTTAGGCATATGAGCTTCTGTTCCGAAGGATTTGTTCTGGCAATGGATGCGTTCGACGCCCTTGGTGCCCCTCCTAAAGTGATTGTGGAGGTAGGGGCTTTCGACGGTGATGAGGCTATCAGCCTCAAGCAGCGGTATCCGGGTGCTCGGGTGATAGCCTTTGAGGCTTGCCCCCTCAACTACGACAGGATGATTACCCTCATCCAAGGCAGCGGGGTTGAACCTGTGTGGTCTGCCGTGTGTGACCACAATAATGGTTTGGACTTCTGGCCTAACAAGCCCGAGGACAATGCTAGGGTGAGCGGCTCTATCCTCCCCCCAACTGCCTCGTTGAAGACTGAGAGGCTTAACCAAGTGGGTATAGCTGCGGGTTTTACCGACACTCCGGTGAAGGTGCCCAGTGTAAGACTGGATGACTTCTGCAAGGGTGCGGGCATAGGTGCCATCGACATCGTACAGATGGATGTGCAGGGAGCCGAAGCTTTCGTGCTTCGGGGTTTAGGCAGCCTGCGACCTCGGGTGCTCTTCCTAGAGGTTAATGAGACGGCTGACTTTGGTCATTACAGTGGCGGGGCTCCCATGAAGGAACTGCGCCAGTTGTTGACGGACATGGGATACGAACTCCGCTGGGACAACAATGCGGACGCCTTCTACTTCCTTCCTTAACAGGGTCCAGAAATTATTCATTTTCCCCGCGTAGTATACCAGCTAGTACCTACGGTTCTCATCCGTAAGAAACGAGGGCAGCACTCGTCGCGGGGACCATTTCGCCCAGTGATTGGAACAGTAGACATGCGTCCCTCAAAATGACGTGCCTTCGGGCGTGTGGGTGCGATTCCCACCTGGGCGACCATTCTGTGATTCGTGGATACCCGGATAAGTGGAGTAGCCCGCTGCCAGGTTACGGTGGCGCAAGCGAAACGAATTGAAGGCCCTCGGATTACAGACCATTCTGGGGAGTACGGCTGTAGACGTGCAGTCGGGTGGAAGCATATCCCACCATCAAAGACACCGAGGTTGCAACCTCCATGACACTGGATGCCCAGCCCTTTCGGGGCGTGGCTGGAACGTAGACGCGGTGGACTTAAAATCCGCTTCCTGAAAAGGAGTAGGGGTGCGAATCCCCTCGCCCCGACCATTTTTCCTTTCAGCTCATCTGCCACATGTCGCAAGGCAGGCAGAAGGAGTAACGAGGCCGTCCCGATTGGGGCGGCTTCAGCTTTTTTGGGCAGCCCAAAATCGAGCGGGTTCATGTGAACCGATTCACGATGCCTGACCTCCTTCGTGCCTGCCCTTGGCACGATCAACAGCCCAAACCTAGCGTGCGGGCTCTAACATGAAAGGACACCGATGGTTGACCTCATCACCGGTATCATCTGCGTGGCAGGATTGTCGCTCATTGCGGCACTCGACTACATGGAATAACCTAGAAAATAAAGCGGACAGGTCCTCGGGTAATGCCCGGCCCTGTCCGCAATCTAATTTCCTCGCGTAGCTTAATTATAGAGCAGGTGACTCATAATCGCTTGGGTGCGGGTGTAACCCCTGCCGTGAGGACCATCTTACGCACATGTAGCTCAGTTAGTAGAGCAGGTCTTTCGTAAAGATCAGGTCGTGGGTGCAATCCCCTCCATGTGCTCCATTTCGCACACATAGCTCAGTTAGTAGAGCAGCGCCTTTGTAACGCGCCGGTCGTCCGTGCAACTCGGATTGTGTGCTCCATTTGTACCGCTCTCCGTTTCACAAAGCGGACTTCCGGAAGTAGGCTGAATAGACAGCCAGAGCGGGTCCCTTTGAGTGCAGGGAGAACCAGCGTAGTTTGCAGGCACTGGCGGCAAGGGTGTATAATTGCGCAATAAAGCCCCCAACGTACAGACCGGCTATCAAAACAGGCCCTTCTCGGGCGTCGTCATCGGTGCGTCCTTAGCGGGGCAACTCCGGTCGCTTGTTCTCTCTGCTCCCATTTTGCAGGGTTCGCATGTCGGCCAGCACCATGCTGGTTGGTACTCGGTGCCCCGAGTACCAGAGGGATTCTAACAGACTACTAGGACAGGTGCGATACCTGTAAGCCGTCCCAAGAACCCTGCATTACTTTCAGGAGCGTGGTGTAACTAGCTAACACAAGAGCCTGTGAAGCTCTGGTAGAGGGTGCGATTCCCTCCCTCCTGACCATTTCATCCCCATAGCACAACAGATAGTGTACGGCCCTGCGAAGGCTGTGATCCCGGTGCGAGTCCGGGTGGGGGTACCATTCCATTCGCTATTCGCGAATGGTAAACGCCCTGGTCGGCAACAGATAGTCGCGCCCTTTTCTAGTGGGCTATAGTGTGGGTGCAAATCCCACCCGGGGCACCATTCTCAGAACTTTGTCCGCTTGGATGACAACCAAACATTAGTAGTCCTAGTCAGGCTCATGGGGCGGACGATACTTTACGGGGGTCTCGGCAACAGATAGTCACACTGCTTTCGACGCAGACATAGTGTGGGTGCAAATCCCACGATCCCCACCAATTTGGAAGGGTGGCAGAGTAGCTTATTGCACCGAGCCTGAACCTCGGAGACGGGGTAACTCGTCCGTGGGTGCGAATCCCACTCCTTCCTCCACCTTGGAGAGTAAACTGGGCGAGGCCTGGGCCGGTCTGGAAAGCCGTGCGATCGGTGTAAAGCCCGATTGGGTAGCGTGAACTCTGCTCTCCGCCAACTTATGGAAGGTAGGTGGAGTAGTCCTAAGCGGTCTCGAAAGCCGTCCTGTGGTGAAAGCCATAATCGTGCAACTCGATTATCTTCCGTTCTTTTAAGGTGTGAAATCAGATACTCAACTTGCAGTGGAGGATTTAGCAGGCCGTTACGACTTTTCATATCCTTGGGTTATTCCCACGGTCACGCCGGATGGCCGACCACTCAGACCGCCGTACAAGCCCAAACCCTCTGGAAAGGCAGCGTACCCTACGATCTCTTACAGAAAACGTTCACTCGGTATCACGATGCGTGTACCTGTGCACCAGGTAGTGGCCTTTCAGAAGTACGGTGAGGTTATCTTTACGCAGAAACGTATGGCGTTGCTCGTAGTACGATCTCAAGGATAAAGAGACGGGACACATATGCAGAAGTAATTTAAACGGAGGATGAACCAGACCAGCGTCTGGGGCTGATTGCTAATCAGTACGTGGCAGCAATGCCATCATCGGCAGCAGGTGCTTCCTCCGCCATTTATCGTGAGTAAATGATATTCTAGCCTTATCAGGTTTATGTGATAAACGTTGTGCACCTCCATATACAAATTTCAAAATGAGTTCCGTATTGGATAAGATTCTGTGTGTGAAGCTGAACGCAGCCTGGCAGCCTATCAAGGTTCGCTCGGTTCGCGATGCTTTCACTGACCTCACCAGCATGACGCCGGGTGAGGAGCAGCTTGCCGTCTTGGAGCACCGTGCTCCCCGTCCGGCAGCCCTTGCCATCGACCTGTCCTTCGGCTTGAACGCTGACGGCACGGTGAACTATGATGACCCGTTGTGCACCGTTCCCACGAAGTGGGAGGACTGGATTAACCTTCCGATCAGGGACTACGACCTCACTGTCACCACGTCGCACGGCGAGGTGAGGGTGCCCACCATGCTCATTGCCTCCAACTACCGGGACATGCCCGAGAAGGAGTACAAGCCGAACAGGCGCACCATCCGCGATCGTGACAAGGGCATCTGCCAGGTGACTCGCAGGTTCATCGGTGACAAGGGCAACCTTGGTCACATCATCCCGAGGGACCGGGGTGGCAAGCTTACCTTCGAGAACATCGCCTGGATGGACCCAGAGGTGAACACGCGCATGGGCAACCGTACGCCTGATGAGGCAGGAATGCCTCTCATCAGGAAGCCCTACGCTCCCAAGCCTGTGCCCCTGATGGTTGCCATCGCCCGTGACGGTGCCAAGCACCCGAGCTGGCAGTGGGTCATCAAGGACCTCGTATAATTTCCGAAAAATAAGGTTTACATATCTCAAGAAAACCTGTTCTTTTCTCTTTCGGATTAAGTGGCGTTAGGTGACGGATACTTCTCATTGGTTGATCGCCCGCAAGGGCATACCCGTTGCCGCCTGTTCCCTTAGTCCTTTAATTTCCCGCCCGACTCGCTCGGGCAACCCCCAAATGCTGGATTTCCGCATATGAAGACAAACACTAAGTCAGAGTCAGTATTCGTCACTGCCCCCGCTTCGGCGCGTGTGGCAGGTGGCTTCGGCGCAGTAGCCGACACGATCACGGCTGAGCAGTCGCTCCGTCGCTGCGTTCTCACCAACCTTCTCTGGGAGGATAACTTCTACGAGTCTGGCGTGAGCATTGCCGCAGAGATTGCCCGTCTGGTGCCCCTGGTACCGGCTGCGACCGTGCGCGACATCGCCATTGAGGCTCGCAGCCTTCAGAAGCTGCGCCATGTGCCCCTCTTCCTCGCCCGGGAGATGGCTCGCCTTGCCACGCACCGGCATGAGGTGGCAACCACCCTCGCCCAGGTCATCCAGCGTCCCGACGAGCTCACGGAGTTCCTCGCGATTTACTGGAAGGACAACAAGAACGCCCCGCTCTCCAATCAGGTGAAGAAGGGTCTGGCTACTGCCTTCACCAAGTTCAACGAGTACAGCCTGGGTAAGTACAACCAGGACAAGGACGTTAAGCTACGCGACGTGCTCTTCCTCTGCCACGCCAAGCCCCTCAACAAGGAGCAGGAGGCGGTGTGGAAGAAGCTCATCGACGGCACCCTCGCAACTCCCGACACCTGGGAGGTGGAGCTTTCTGCGTCGAAGGACAAGAAGGCTTCTTGGGAGCGCCTGCTTTCTGAGAAGAGGTTGCAGGTGCTGGCGTTCATCCGCAACCTGCGCAACATGACGGAGGCTGGCGTGGACAAGAACCTTGTCCGCAACTACTTCCTGACGGTTAACCCCGAGAGGGCACTGCCGTTCAACTTCCTGTCTGCGGCTGAGCACGCTCCGGCGTACACGGCCCAGATCGAGGAGCTCATGTTCCGCTGCTTGGCTTCCTACCCGAAGCTGAAGGGCAAGACCGTGTTCATTGTGGACGTTTCGGGCTCCATGCAGGCTGGCCTGTCAGATCGGGGCACCATGACCCGCCTCGGGGCTGCGGCAGCCCTTGCTGCGCTCATGCGTGAGGTGTGCGAGCAGCCCGTCATCTACGCCACGGCCGGATCAGACCACCTTCGCAAGCACGCAACCCGTGAGGTGGGCGCAAGCCGGGGCTTTGCCCTGATGGAGGCAATCAAGAAGGAGTTGCACGCCCTCGGAGGCGGCGGCATCTTCCTGTGTCAGGCCACCAAGTTCGTGGAGAACCTGGAGAAGGACGCTGCACGCCTGCTGGTGTTGTCCGACTCGCAGGACTGCGACTACGAGGCGAACCCCAACAAGGCAGCCACCTTTGGCACGTACAACTACCTGTTCGATGTGGCGGCTCACACCAAGGGCGTGGGCTACAAGAAGTTCGTTCACATCGACGGTTGGTCGGAGCACGTCATCGACTACATCTACGCCTACGAGCAGTTGGGCTTCCAGGGCCAGGGCTAAGAACGGTCCTTGAGTCGTAAATTCAACGCCCCCTACACCTTATGGGTTGTAGGGGGCGTTTTCTTTTAACAAAAACTACCCTGTTTTCATTACACTAGTTAACCTATGGACTTCTTCCGCGGTGAATACTGGATAGAGGATGGCAGCGTCACATTCGCTGATGGGGATGTGGGCGACCTCAACCACGAGGGCATAGCCCTTCAGAGGGCACAGGGAGAATTGTCAACTCTGTGCGGATTTGATTATGATGGGGCTTTTGAAGACTTCGACGAGGCGCTTGTAGCTGCGGGTGAAGAGGCCGGTTTTGTAGGACCGAAAGAAGGGGGTTGGTGGCAACATCAAGTGATAAGTTTTCTCTTCAAGGAAAACGGTGTGGAGTTAAAGCCACATGAGGACCTCATATCCGTGGCTCTAGACAACGGCGATGCCCGGGAGTACGCCATGGTCCACTGGGGCTGGATATGGTGCAAGGGTACTTGGTTCGGGATGGATAAATGGAACGAGGACACCAAGAAAAGCCTCATCTCAGGTATCAATAACATCCTAGATGAAAACGGGTTCTTCAACGAAACCGATGAAACCTCCTACCACAAGGACAGGGATGGAAACGAGGTGGATGACGACGGGGACCTAAGTCCTTACGACGTTGAGCTCACTATCCAGCCACGCGCTGGGATGTCTTTAACGAGGGAGTCTCGTACCATCTACACCACTCTCCGGCAGTTGGAGGGCGAGGAGGCTGGCAGCGGGGTGCCTACAGTGCCCGCAGGTCCTAACGCCCAACTCGCCAAGATGGACGTTGAGGCTCAGCCCGGATACTACGGAGCCAAGATGGGCGACTCTATCACGCCCCAAGAGTTCGTGCGCAGGCTGCTCGGTTAGGACATTCTCCTCAACACGAGGTAAGCAATGATAGCCGTAATGGAGGACATCACAGCCCCTGCGGCGAATGCAATCCCCCAGATGCGCCCATAGACATCGTTGCGGAATGCCTCTGAGAGCGTGGCTTCCCGTTTCAGGTCAACATTGTTGTTCTCCAACCTCAGGGCAGCCAACTCAATAGCCTTCTGGTTGGACGCCTCGTGAACCCTCATTAGTTCGCGGAGATGTTCGATGCGCTCAGCCAGCACTTGGTTCTTCATCACCTAACTACCGAACACCCGACCCAGCCGTCACTCAGAGTGTACGGAGGGTCGGGCTGTCACGGCAGAAGATGTGTTATTTCCAGGGATGGTAGTGCTTCACCCACCGCTTGCCCGCCTGTCGGCTTTGGAGGAGCCGTGTGGCATCACTACCATACACCACTGTGTGGTTGGCTATTAGCTCCTTCCTGTCGCCGTCCAGGAGATAGGAGGGTACGTTCTGACGGGCCAGTGTCAGCCAGTCAGGAGACTTCTCCTTGTCCAAGTGCACCTGTGCTGCTTCGGCTGCTTCCTTCCTACCCGGGCGGATTCCAGCAGGGATACCCTGCTTTTCGCACCGTGCTTTGTTCCACAGGGCATAGGTGTAGCGACCTTTTACCCTTTCAGCCCTCATACGGGTTGTAATCTCGGCGTACAGGGCACGCCAGCGCCTGACGTAGGTGCGATAGTTTTCGATCGAGGTGAAGAGGTCCTGCGGCGGCAGGTCCTCGCTTGTGGCCCATTTCGCAAGGTTGCGGGAGGGTGTAGTGTTGATGTCATTCATGGCAAGTGGCGGGGCTACCGAGGGATCGAACCGCGGTACCTCCCGTTTATCCATAGTACTGCCGCAGCTATGGGACGGGTGCTCTTACACGTCTCGCTACTTGGCAGGCTATTTTCCCCAGGTACGCGCACCCGAGTTGTCCTTACCTGCTTTTTGCCATCCGTGTACCCGACGTGATTGCTCACGCCGGACTCCGATGAGCTATAACCCCAAAAGGTCATTGCATTAGTTGCAGCTTGCGCAGGCTCTTAGCCTCGGCTGCGTTGAGTGGCCCTATGCCTAGGGCTGATACAGTAGGGATGCCGCCGAACGTGGTGTTCCGGCCAGTGTCCTCCACCAGGAAATTAGGCAAGCCTTGGGTGCGAGCCCAGTGCTGCCAGTGAAGAAGGTCCTCTAAACCTGAGACGGACAGGCAAATCTTAGTGCCAATGCCGTCGTGGTGATAATCCTCCTGACGCTCCTTGGGAGCCGAAAGGTAGGAACCGATGAAGGCGTGCCCCGTTTGGGTGGCCGCCTTGCCCGTGGGCATCTGCAAGTCCTCCCGAAGGAGGGCGTACAGCTTCAAATCACATTCAGTTGTAGCTCATAGTCGTAATAGTCGTACTTGTAAGACATCATAAGAACACAGAAGTGTGACAGTGTAAAGCACAATCACACGGGGTCGTCCTTGGACCAAAGGGAGCGGTCCCACAGTTCAAGAGCATAAATGTGCTTCGGCCACATCACCAGTGTCATTTCACTTACCTCGTAAAAGAGAGTGGCTATGTAGCGGTGCTTCATTTTCTTGCTCCAGCCCCGGGACACTTCTCGGTGCCACAGGGGATGGGTGGAAAGCAGTAACTTCCAAGCTTCCAAGGCTTCAGCTTCATCTTGGAAATGCGTGCGTCTAATGTCCTCCCCATGGCGCTCAAAGATGCTGATGAGGCCGAAGGGTGCCATCAGCGGGAGGGGTGTTCCCTCAGGAGTTGTCCTGCTTCGTGTGCTGCATTGAGGCAGGTTAAGCATTGGTGAAAGTCGCTAGTGGCGGTTTTTGATGCGAATATGTTGGCGCAGAAGTAGCCACGCCCCTTGCAGTCAGGGCATCCCTTCATGGTGATAACCACATCATCAGGAGAAAATCCCTGCTCGGCCGGCTATGTTCGCTAAATACCTACCTACTCCAAAGTGGGCGTCAAGATCAGACGCAGTAATCTTGCCTCGGGCCAGCGACACCAGGAGATTTTTGCCCTCCTTTTTACCTGACACACGGGCTCTTCCCAGAGCTTTGCTAATGTGCAGAAACAGGCTGCTGAAGTACATCTGCTGGGTGGGTGTGGCGCACCTCAACGTGGCGTCCGCTCCCCGAGGGTAAAACTCGCCCACATTAGGGATCAGTGGAAGGTCGTTACAGGAATTGCCTCTAAATGACAGACTTGAATCTGACACGAAGGGGCAACAAGCCTCCAGAAGAGCATAAAAGGCCCGGGTCAGTTCCGGTTCACCGGGGAAGGTTAGACGGCGGCTGTCCTCCGCTAACCAGAACGTGCCTTCAGGAGGTTTCCGCTTCAAAGTGATTAACCCCTTTCCAATTGAGTAGGTCACACTTCCACTGAAGTATGTCGGACTTCTTCAGGCGTCCCTCAACTTCCTTCAGGTGTTTAACCTGTCTATCATGGTATAGGTTATACCCGTCTGTCCGTATCCTCGGCTCACCCGACAGGTCTACCACCACATGTCTCGTGGGTATGCACTCTCGGGAGAATCCTCTCCCTCCTGTAAGGACACCCGGTATCGACATTGCCCAGTACTCACCTATAATAGGGCGCAACCGCACGGGCTTGGAGCCCCAGTCGCATCCTACCTTAATGAGCTCTAGGAATGTTTCTTTTGTCATGAGAGTGGAGGGTGCAGCGGGGGTCGAACCCGCAACCTGCCAGGGTTGAAATCCTGATGCTCTGCCGATTGAGCTATACACCCGTGTCAGGTAAGAACAGCTAGCCGAAGAGGTGCGGCCTGATGTAGTACAGGTACTCGTGCTCCAGAGCCTCCAGCAGAGGCTTGTTGCGGTTGTGTCTCTGGACCCTCTGGCCGCGCCTGTTCTCGCGTTCCCAGTTCTTGAAGGACCCGAACCCTCGGGCTTGGAGGGACTTTAACGCCTCCTGTTTTGTCGAGGTGGTCATTTTACATTCTTAGGTTTGCTGGAGACACCGTGAAGGTGCCAACACGGTTTCCATTGGTGTCACGGAGAGTCCGGTCGTCAACGTCCCCTCTCTCTAGATGCTTTGCAAGGTCACGAAGGATGGCAGCGAGTTCCACCCCGGGAGGGGCGTCTACAAAGGCTGCGTTGTCCATTGCAATTTTGATCGTGGCTTTCATTTGATTGTGGCTCCACAACTGGGGTGGCGGCTGATGTGGTCTGCGATGGCGTTGATGAGTCGAGCCTCCATCTGCTGGTAGTACTCACCCGAGATGCGGGTAAGCTTGCCGACAAGGGCGGGGCGTTTCTCTGCTAGTATGGCGAACGTGATGTCACGTACGGCGCTTCGATTCAACAGGCGTGTCTTTGAGTTCATGCGCCTATTATACCAGACGCACTTTTGTAAGTTTTTCTTTTTAGAGGGTAATAGAACGAGTTACGAAACCGTCTCGGGGCTAAAAATAATTGCTTGACGCACTTTTCTCTCAGATGATCTTCTGGTACACAGCGTACTCGCCTTCGCTCAGACTGACTTCCACGTAGAAGTGATCGGAGCGAGCCTCCCCCGAGCCGCTTCCTCCGTTAAAACCGATGTCCTGGTCCTTGGTGGCGGCTGCTATGATGCAGCCCTCAAGTTCTTTCGCCATGGGCGGGTAGAACTCGGCGTAGGCCACGGTGTGAGCTAGCTCTTTCCACGGAGCTAGGTCCATGGCGGCGTTGGATTTGAAGTGTGCTTTTGCTTTCATTGGGCGAAGTTAAATCTGCGGTTGGCGGGAGCACTCGGGACGACTACTTCCAAGTAGGGCTCAAGGGCTATCGTGGGGTTGCTGTCGCTCTGAAGGTGGTTAGCCCAAAGTTGGCGCAGGGCGGGGCGCTTTGAGAGTTTCCTGTCAAAGCCACCCTTGCTCGTCCAGACACCGAGGGTCTCATAGCACCAGCCGTCTGGTGTGTTCACCTTCGGCGCGGGACAGGCTCGCCATATGATGGCTTCCCATCTGCCCATCTGGGCTTGCTCCTTCTCGGTGTTGACCACCCTGTCACCGACCTTGAAGGTGGGCTTGGGGTGCGAGGCATTGGGGACAACGTTTTTCATCTGTCCTCCAAGTATTCGGCGCGAGCGAGCACGCGCTCAGTGAGATCGGGGTGCTTCGGATCATTCTCGTCGTAGGCATCGCGCATTTCCTCAGCCTCGCGCTCAGCCTCAGGCTCCTCGCCAAACTCTTCGCGATAGCGAGCCCAAAAGTCGGTGAAAGGGGCGCTCATGGGAGCACCTCCTCAAGTTCAAGTGCCGCCAGTTCGCGCTGGGCGGCGTAGTAAGCTTCCTCCGATATGCCCTTATCGTCCCACGGGCTCACCGTGAGGAGGTAGAGGTCTGTCGCGTTGCCCGTTGTAAAGTCCATGCCACCCATCTTAGGTGACTTGTTTACAAAGTAAAGAATAAAACAGTGTTTCTTAAGAATCCCCTCTGAAATTAGGAGGAAGACTTAACCTGGTTTACAGCCTCTTCCAGCCAATCAAGGGCATAGTCAGGCACCCTTGATGTATCCAGGCTCATACCCAAGCCTGTTGCGGCCAAGTTAAAGCGCCTAATCCAACTACGGCGCAAAAACGAAGTGGCTTCAGCTACGAAAAAATTCCGTGTTCAGACTTAGTTCATGCACGAACTCCCGACCACAGGAGGGATTATCACATGCATGCTTGATGGAGGTGCTCACACCCGGATTGAGGCGAGCAACCTCTGTCACCAGAAACTCAGAGTCGGCTGGGGGAAGCGCCCGATACCACTGCACCAACTGGTCCTGATTGTCAGGGGAGCCCTCTCCCACCGTGCGTACTGCGGCAAGTGCAAAAGCCTCAACATTGCCCAACACTTTCTGGTAACGCTCTGAGCGATTCTGAGCGCTCTCCTGTTCGGCAACAGTGGTGGCCCTCAGTGCAACTACGTCCTTGGTCACCGGAAGTGTGATGGTGTCGGACACGTAGCCCTCAGCTTTCACACTCACCTTTTCCAGGGAGTTCGGAATCTGTAGACTTACCTTATTCTGCACAGCACGGCAGTAGGGACAGGTTGCACTGTACTCGATGCGGTTGTCCGCAAAGGTGAGGGCGCGGGACACCATCACGATGAGGGGCAGTTCACTTGCCACCATCGTCTTCACAGTATCGGAGGGAAGGTGTGTGAGACGAGCCACCAGCTTCACCATGTAGGTGAGTTCATTGGTCTTCGGTGCCGATACCATCCATTCGCTGGTACCTATGTCCCAGGGGTACACCGTAATCTTGCCACCGGGGAAAGCTGTGGGGTTGCTGAAACCACCCGAGGGGAGAATAATGTCCTGCTTAAAGCGTTGTGACGCCGGGGTGAGGTCGGTCAGTGAAGTTTTGATTGCCATACTTAACTTCCCTAGAACTCTCTTTCGGCAAGGCTGGGTTCCACCTTCTGGGCGTGCATCCTCCCCAAAAGTCGCCCCCACACCATGCGGGCGGTTCCCACTATTCCGGCCTCATCAAGCACATCATAACCTCCCAGTACAATGGGTGCAGGTGCTGGTACTCCGGGTATGTCCCGTCGAAGGAGGGTGAGTTCCAGGGAGGCATAGAGTTGCTTTTGCTGCTTGGGATCGAGCTGGGCTGCCACATGATCCAGGGCATCCGCCACAGGTACATCCCCAATGCCCTCTAGGAGAGCCCGTGTCTTCACCTTCCCTGCACCGTCCACACCGTCCACACCGTCCTTGGGGTCACCCTCAAGTGCCAGGTAAAGTGCCAGGTGACTGGGTCTCCCCAGGTGCCACCTTTTCTTCACATCTTCCTCTCTAATCTCCTGTTGAGTGAGAAGATTGTAATACCTGGCATCACGCACCAGTTGTTGGAGGTCCTTGTCGGAGCTCAATATGGTGATGCTGTGTGTATCGCCGTACAGGTCTACCGCAGTAGCAACAGTGTCGTCGCTTTCACCGAAGACACCCTCGGGCACCTCATACGTGGCACCGCCTACAAGCTTGGGGAGGAGCTCCTTAAAGAAAGCTAGGTCAGGGGCGTGTGAGGGGTCCTTGGCAGGGCGAGGCTTCACCGTCTTGGCCTTCTTGCCGTCCCAACTCACCAGCAAATGAGTGGGCTCCTGCGCCAGCCTGCCGCCCGGCCCCAGCAGAGCTCCTAGGCTCGCTATGGCGCACCCGGCTGCCACGATGTGACTGGGATAGTCGAAGAACTCCTCTGACGACCTAGAGGCGAACCACGCCCTGTCGAACAGGCATCTGCCGTCGATCACCAGGGATGGGATTTTTGTTATCACAACTCTCTCAAGAACGGTATAGTTCTTGTAGTTAAACCAATGGTGATGATCAAATCACAGGAAGAATCTGAGGCAGCCCTTGCTGAGTGTATCTTGGAAGGTATCCGTGTGAGCAGGCTCACTGACCGTAACCTGGTTAAAGAAGTGCTGAACACAGATGCCCTGGACCATCCTTGCGTGAACGAGTTGCTTAACCGTTTCATGCCGGATTGGATAAACCAGGATTGGGGTTAAGGGGTAGGGGTATTGGAAATTAACATTATCACTTAACACGCTACAACTGCGTGCTTTGTGATATACGTTAATCAATACCACCATGACCAACGATGAACGTTTGAGGCATCCCGCAGAAGCTTGGCGCATTGTCCTGCGCACCGGCAGAGACCCCGATGGGTGTTACACCCTTCACCCGAGCCTTCTCCCCGCATTGAGGGCCCAGGAATTGTCAGAAATTCGACGGGATATTTCCTACAAAAAGGAACGTCTTGCCGAGCTCCACAAGGAGGTGAGAAAGCGGCAACACAGCCCAGAGGAGGTGAGAAGGGCAGAGCGCCGTCTCAGGAGATGTGAGGAAAACCTGCTGAGGCTTCAGCAAGACAAGAGGTTCGTGCTCAGCCATCCGTCCAAGACAAGTAATCAGGTAAAAGTGTGTGCTTGGTAATCTCTACGCCCTTCTTTGCGAACCACTCCACAATCTCCTCTTGGGCATCAGGTTCAGGTTCATCTGTCCACATGATGGTGTGCGGAGAACCTCTAGCCCACCTAAATCTGTTGTAACGCACACCCAGTTCACTGTGATCAGGTGAAATGACATCTGGGTAGGGTTTTACTATAAGTCGAAGGGCCAGTTCTCGCTTGACAATCCCGACAAACCTGTCAGTCTCATTCACGTTGAGGATGGGATAGGGACTACAAAGCCTGAAC
>Ga0302200_10001597_pt1 | contig 20998 bp, 18 predicted proteins | sample II_Bog_N3_1_FD_194585 | JGI IMG/M metagenome (GOLD analysis project Ga0302200, IMG submission 194585) | Peat permafrost microbial communities from Stordalen Mire near Abisko, Sweden - II_Bog_N3_1 | ecosystem: Environmental > Terrestrial > Soil > Wetlands > Peat | place: Sweden: Abisko... | reverse complement strand
TATCCCGTATTTTGGGTACACCCGGGCACTTCGCGCGGCCAATCTCAACTGGGACGAGTCGAAGCTCGATCGCTTCCTCACCAATCCACCGCTTCTTGTTCCCGGCACGGCCATGGTCGTGATGATCCCGTCTGACACAGATCGCACCGACCTGATCTCGTATCTTGCAACGCTGCCCAAGGTGGATCCCGCCACTTTGGCGGCGCTCGCGGCCAATGGGCAGAAGAGCGCGGGTGATTGGATGAATGATACGCCCGGCAAGGTCCACCAAGTGCACATTGATCTCTTGCCGCCTCCCTTTGCGTCCCGGTCGGCGCAGAACGGCCCGCAGACCGTGGATAGGCCGGCCAATGCGGCCTTGTCTGTGCCGGATGGGTTCACAGTGCACCAGTTCTCCTCAGGCCTGTCCGGTCCGCGCCTAATCCGCACCGCCCCGAATGGGGACCTTTTCATTGCCGAGACCCGCTCGGGTCGCATCCGCATCATGCGGGCGCCCGACGGCGCCGATGCCCCCTCGGAAGAGGGGATTTTTGCAAGCGGACTGGAGGGCCCGTTTGGCATCGCATTTTATCCCCTAGGGCCGGATCCCAAATGGGTCTATGTGGGGAATCTGAACTCGGTCGTCCGATTTCCCTACGTCAATGGCGACATGGAGGCGCGTGGTCCCGCGGAAACCGTGATCCCGGTCCTCACGCTGGGTGGGACCGGCGGGCACACGACGCGCGACGTAGTCTTCTCCCGCGATGGGAGCCGCATGTTCGTCTCAATCGGATCGGGTTCCAATGCCGCCGAGGACATGCCAAAGAAGACGCCAGCTGAGGCCGCAGCCTGGGAGAAGGCGCACGGGCTCGGGGCCGCGTGGGGCCCGGAGGCAGATCGAGCCAACATCCGGGTGACCGACCCCGAGGGCGCGCAGCCCCTTCGGCCCTTCGCGACCGGCATCCGCAACCCGGTGGGTCTCGCGGTGGATCCTGCCACGGGCGAGGTCTGGGCCTCGACGAACGAGCGCGACGGCCTGGGCGACGACTTGGTCCCCGACTATATCTCCCGCGTGCGCGAAGGCGGTTACTACGGCTGGCCGTGGTTCTACATGGGCAACCACGAGGATCCCCGGCACGCGGGCGAGCGGCCGGACCTTGCCGGAAAGACGATCAATCCGGACGTCCCCCTCCAGGCCCATTCTGCTTCACTGCAGATGACGTTCTATGCGGCCAAGGCCGGGGTCGCCGTGTTTCCGCCCGGGTACCAGGGAAGTATCTTTGCAGCCGAGCACGGCTCCTGGAACCGCGGAACCCGCACGGGGAGCAAGGTGATCAGGGTCGTGTTCAAGGACGGCGCCCCTACCGGGGAATATGAGGATTTTCTGACGGGCTTCGTGGTGGACGACCACCGCGTGTGGGGCCGGCCGGTGGGTGTGACGGTCGCCCACGATGGGGCGCTCATCGTGACGGAGGACGCCAACGACACCGTCTGGAGGATCGCATACTCAGGCGGCCAAAAGCCCTGAGACGCTGGGTCTGGAACGCCCGCGTGCCGCGCGACAGGCTTGTATTCCCGGGGATTTTGCACTAGGGTTTGCCTCATGAAGACGAGGCTGTCCAAGAATCTGGGCTGCTCGCTGTTGGTCCTGCTCGGTGCGTTGCCCGTTGCCGGTTCCGAACGACCGGTGACCCAGGGGTACACGATTGTCTCCGCTCACGCCTACGAAGGTTACAGCAGAACCCAGCTCCCCGACGGTTCGTATCAACCCGAGACCTACGCCTTTGGCAACGGCGGCAAGTGGAATATAGGGATGGTCGACAAGTCGATCGACAATCTTCGTTTCGAGGACATCGCCCGGACCCTCTCGGGGTCCCTTTCCGACCAGGGCTTCGTCCGCGCAACCGATCCAGCCACCACCAGGCTCTTGATCGTCGTTTACTGGGGGACGACAAGCGGATCTGCGGAGGCCCCCCAGTTCAAGATCCCGATGTCAAACGGGGACGTGCTCAATGGTGGGGGCATTAGCGAGATGAACGACATCCTGAATGCGCGCATGCTAGGATTCGATTTCCAGAGTGAAGCTTCGCCCGCCAGGTATGACCCGCTCGGTGTCCAGGACGAGATTGAGGCGAACCGATATTTCGTGGGCATGGTGGCCTATGACTTCCAACTCCTGTTGAGGCATAAGGAGCGGAAAGTGCTCTGGGTGACCCGCTACAGCATTCGGGAGCATCACAACCTCTTCGACCGGTCGCTGCCCGAAATCACGCGCTACGCCGCCCAGTTCTTTGGCCAGGAGAGCCACGGTTTCATCGTGAAAAAACTCAAGGAGGGCCACGTCGGTTTCGGGCCATTTCGGGTTTTCGAATCGAACTGAAACGGGTTGAAGGGTTCGCAGGCACCGATCGGGCTGCTTCGCTGATGGCGGTCTGCCTCCTGGTGGAGGCCTCCCCGCTGACGATTCCTCGAGACCCTCCGCAGCTGCGTTCCCGGGTGCAACGTTTACGTGGACGGCAAGCCCGTGTCCGGCCGGAACCTAGTGATCGAGCCCGGCGCTTCCACAGGAGTTCCAAGCAGCGCGAGAACCCTGCTCTGGCATGGCTCAGCGATGGGTGATCAGGGCGAGCACGATGCAGCCGGCAACCGCGATCAGGCCTCCGGCGATCGAGCGGCGCGACGGGCGGTCTCCCTCAAGCCAGAAAGCGATCGGGATGCAGAGGAGGGGAGTCGTCGCGACGATCGGCAGAACCACGCCGCTTGGCGTCGTGGCAAGAGCCCACTGGTAGCATCCTACGCCCGCGACGGGGCCGGCCAGTCCATTGGCGAGCGTCCACAGCCATGCCGTGCCGCTGCGCGTGGTGGCTTGCGCTGTCAGGCTCGGGAGCCGGCGTAGGAGCCTAAGCACCCAGAACCAGACCAGGGTGAAGGCGAGTCCGGCCAGGAGCCGCTCGTAGGCCGCAGTAAGCCCGAAGGTGACGTTGGAGACGGATTCTCCGGCTGCGGCCGCCACCATGACGGCCTTGCGGCTCACAAGCGCGGCACCCAGGCCCTGCCCGCAAGCCCCGACAAATCCGTAGAGGAACCCGATCGGCTTCACGCGCACATGAGGCGGGTTTGAGCGACTCGGGACAATCGCCACCGCGACCCCCATAAGGATGATCCCGCCGCAGAGCATCTGCGCCGCCGAAAGGCGGGTGCCGAGCCACCACCATTCACCGAGGGCGGCCAGGGGTGCCGCTAGGCACTGGACCATGAGGACCGTGATGCGGGAGCCCAACAGGGGCAAAGCCCCGTAGGTCCCGAGGTCGCCTACACCCAGGCCGATGACCCCGCTCAGGAAAAACCAGGCTGTACCGGCGCTCGACAATCCTCCTCCAAGAGTGTGGGCAAAAAGACCCAGACAGAGGGTTCCGATGACCAGTCGACTCAGGTTCGCCCGCAACGTGCCCAGCAACCGGATGCTATGGTTGGCGCAGGTGGCGTTGAGAGCGAAGAAAAAGGTGGAAAGGAAGGACGGGAACAAGGCGAAACCGGCATTCAAATGGGGTGGGCCGGTCACGCCAATCTGAAAGCCCGTCGGAGACGCCCATAGGAGGGGGCGATGGCGCCCGGTTGTTTCGCGGGAAAGGGACCTTGTTGAGCTTAATCAGGCTTCACGGCGACCGGGCTCGCAGCGCCTAAAGACGGGGCTAACGTATCGGCCTGGTGGAACAAGGGTTATCTGCCGGATAAGCTCGTTCAGCAACTTCCCCGTACCCCGGACCTCCTTTACCCCTGGTGCCCCCACCGGGCATTCTTTGGTAGAGCGCTCAAAGGAAGAACAGTGTTGGGAATAGAGAACTTACCTCGATAAAGTGGACACCGATTTTAACGTCAGTGAGTCCTGGGATCGCTGGTTCCACACGTTATGGGGTCTAGACCCAATAGACGCTGGAGCCCATGAGGAGTAAGCTGAGGCGCTGGATCTTTTGCCCCTCCCAATCCTCTCAATCGGTTTTCGTGTCGGACGGGCACTTTGCGCAGCACCAATGCGATGGTTACGCCCTACGAAATACTTAAGGCCAAAATCCTGATCGTAGATGACTTGGAGGCCAACATCACCCTGCTCGAGCAAATGCTCCTCCAGGCCGGTTACCAATCAGTCTCGTCCACTTCCGACCCATACCGGGTCTGCGCCCTTCACGAGAAAAACCGATACGACCTGATCCTTCTCGACGTCCAGATGCCCAACATGAACGGCCTCCAAGTGATCGAGGCCCTCAAGGAAATCGAGACCGAGGGCTACCTGCCCGTTCTTGTGATCACTGCCAACCCTGGCTTCAAACTGAGTGCGCTGGAGGCCGGGGCTCGGGATTTTGTCAGCACGCCGCTCGATCTTGGTGAGGTGTTGATCCGGATCCACAACATGCTCGAGGTCCATCTACTGTACCTCGCGAGCAAGCGGCTGAGCGCCCTGCTGGCCGCTGAAGGTGACCTCCAGAAGGAGAGGATCAGGAAGGGCAACGAGATCGAGGATGTGTTGAACCGCGCGCAGGCGAGAATGTCCGGACAAACGGTAAAGCTCGAAGAGCTGTTGGCGGAGCGCACAAAGGCACTGGAGGCTACGAAAAAGAAATTGGAGGACGCCACTGATTCATCAGGGAAGAGCAACCATAGGACCCTCTTCCTGTAGCCGCGGGTCTATGAGAGCAATAGTGCCGGGGAATTTGGGGCGGGTTACGTTACACGCCTTAAGTTTGATACTGAGGGAATTCAAAAATGGGGCGAAAGAAACGGCGCATTGGTACTCCTGCCTTTCCTGCGCGAGGCGGTATATTCCTTTACCCAGAAGACGGGATTCAGGCCGGTGCTCATTCCGCTAATAATTGAGGCAGCTGCATTTAGGGTGACGCCGCCTCCGGTACCGGTGGGTCCGCCCGAGGCTTTAGCCAAACGCTAGTTTCGGGTCAGGGAATTTCTACCGGGGGCCCGTGCGACCTCTCCCGCTCGGCAGGCTATAAGGGTTTCCTTAGGGTCGATTCCGTGCGCCAAGCGTGTGCCGCTTTCGGCTTTCCTCTGTAGATGGCGCCCTCACGGGGAATCGAACCCCGGTTAACGAGTTGAGAACCCGCTGTCCTAGCCGCTAGACGATGAGGGCGTACAGTGGAGCGTAGAACGCTCCAAATTTGGCGCCTATCGTCAAGCAGCGAGTGGCCCCATTTTGCGCTTTCACGGCTTTTGGTCTTCCTATGGTATCCTTTCGTGCAGGACAACTTCAGGAAGATACTCGGGGTGAGGTTCTATATCTCCGGCCTCGACGGGCTCCTGGATCTTGTGCCCGACGGTGGGCTAATCGTTGTCCCGTCGGCTCCTGTGATGGTCAGGCTGGAAGTGGACGCCGCCCATCGCGAGGCCGTTGAGGGGGCCGACATGGCCATAACCGACAGTGCCTACATGGTCCTGCTTTGGCTCCTGTTCACGGGGGAAAGGGTGCGAAGAATCTCCGGACTAAGGCTGCTGCGCGGCCTCATTGGCCGCGGGTTGTTTCGCGGGCGGGGCGACACGTTCTGGGTGATGCCCACGGCGGCTGACGCAGAAGCCAATTTTTCATGGCTAAGGACTCGGGGATTCGAGGTCGTCGGGGACGAGGCCTATACAGCTCCCATGTACCCCAGGATGGGGCCCTTGGATGATCCCGGCCTCGTGGAGCTGATTAAGGCCCGCAGGCCCAAGATGATCGTCGTGGCGCTCAGCGGCGGCGTCCAGGAGCGGCTGGGGTGGTACCTGCGCAACCACCTCGACTATCGGCCTTCGATCCTGTGCATCGGTGGAGCGATCGCGTTTCTTTCAGGACGCCAGACGGGGATACCGGTTTGGGCGGACAGGCTGGCCCTGGGCTGGCTCTTTAGGTTCATCGGCGACCCCCGTGGCTTTTCAGCCAAGGTATCCGGCATAGGACGCCTGGCGCCACTCATCTGGAAGTACAAGTCGCGGAGTGTTGGGAGCGAACGGGTCCCCGGCTCGCCTTGAGGCGAATCCCCCAACAAGGCCCGAGTTCCAGGCAGTGTGCCTCGGCCGAGGGGATCGCCACAATTAATCAGCCGGTTATTGAACTGGAAGCATTTCCGTGTTGGATGGCTCCACGCGCGATGATCCTGGGACTCACTGGAGGTTTTGGATGTGGTAAGTCAACAACGGCGAAATTTTTCGCCGAAAGGGGCTTCCGTCATGTCGATTCGGACCTGGTGGTCAGGGAGCAGGTCCTGCACCTGGAGCCCGTGGCCTCAGCTGTCCGCGCCCATTTTGGCGATTCAGTCTTCCTCTCGACGGGTGAGATCGACCGTCCCGCGCTTGCGCGGATAGTCTTCTCAAAAGACTCGGAAAGACTTTGGCTAGAGGATCTTACGCATCCAGTATATTATGGCATTCTACGGGCGATGCTGCGCGCCGGACCCGACGTGGACTGGCTTGTTGAGGTGCCGCTCCTCTTTGAGAAGTCGTTGGAGAATTGGTTTGATTTCACCGTGTGCGTAGCCTCTGATCGGTCTTCGCAACTCGCTCGTTTGGAGCAGCGCGGTTTGGACCGTGCGCTCGCCGAGCAACGCATATCTAAGCAATTGCCACTGGCTCGGAAAATCGAGCTGTCCGATCTTGTCCTTTGGAACGACGGTTCAACCGGATTCCTCAAGTCCCAGGTCGACCGCATCGTGGACTCCCTGAACCCAGCCCAGGCAGGCGCACATTTCCCAGAAAACCCTGATGTCCCTTCCTCCCAAGTCCGACGACGAAACTTCCGCCCCTGAGGCGAGCTCCAAGCCCGTGAAACGCGGCAGGCCGCGAGCGCGCAAGGTGGCAGCGGAGCCCGAGGCAGTTCGCGAGGAGCCCAAGGCTGCCATCTTTGTTCCAGAGCCAAGGCCAGAACCGGCCAAGTCCCCCGAACCTCCGGCTGCTCCCCAGCAGGCTCCTGAGTTGTCGGGTGGGAATTCCCCCAGGGATGTCGGATCCGATCAGCCCCCGACGGGCGACGGAGGCCAGAACGATGGGCGCCAAGGCGAGGCCCGACAGGGCGATGGCCGCCAGAACGGCGGCAGGCAGGGGCAGGGTGGCGGCCAGGGAGAATGGCAGGACCGAAATTCATGGAAGCGCAACAAGCGCAAGCGGGGTCGGCATGGCGGCGGGCCCTGGCAGCCCGGCGGCGGGGGGGGTGGAGGTGGCGGAGCGCCTCGCTTTCCCCAGCAGCCTCCTCCCCCCACACCCCAACAGGTGTTTGGAGACCTTCCGGATCCCGCGCGCTTCGAGGACCTGGCGGCCCTTGACGCCCTGGCCAAGGAGATCTCCTCGGGCCCGGGCGAGCCGCTTTACCTCGACCACCTCTATACGCTCAACCTGGCGGACCTGCTCGCGTTCGCCCGAGAGCTGAAAGTTCCCTTCGAGGGCGCCCCCAATCGCCTCCAGCTCCTTCCCCAGATCTTTGCCAAGGCGACGGAGGAGCGCAGGGCGCTCGCCGACCGGGGCTACATCGACATGACGGACCAGGGGGCCTTCATTGTCCACGAGAAGGTCAACTACCGGCTCTACCCCGAGGATGCCTATCTGCCGGAGAGCCTCGTCCGCCGCTACGGCCTGAAGCGCGGTCACAAGGTTGAGGTCCTCGTCCAGCCTCCCCGGGAGGGGGAGCGCTGCCCGTCCGTGGTCCGGATTGACAAGGTGATGGACAAGAATCCCGAGGATATTTCAAAGGTGCCCCCTTTCGAGGAGCTGGTCCCTTACTACCCTCTGAAAAGGATCCTGCTTGAGGACCCGGACATCCAGAAGGACGTCTCCATGCGCGCGGTCGACATCCTGACTCCGATCGGCTTCGGCCAGCGGGGCCTGATCGTAGCGCCTCCCAGGACGGGCAAGACGATCCTCCTGCAGAACATCGCCAACTCGGTCTCCGAGAACAGCCCGTTCGCCAAGTTGATCCTCCTGCTAGTCGACGAGCGTCCCGAGGAGGTGACCGACTTCAGGCGCCACACCAAGGGAGAGGTCGTGTCGTCCACGTTCGATGAGTCCCCGGAGAGCCACGTGCACTGCGCAGAGATGGTGGGCGAGAAGGCCCGCCGGCTCGTCGAGCAAGGCGAGCACGTCGTTATTCTGCTTGATTCGATCACTCGCCTTGCGCGCGCCTACAACGCGCTCGCCTCGAGCTCTGGCAAGATCATGTCCGGCGGCCTGGAGTCCAACGCCCTTCAGAAACCCAAGCGTTTCTTTGGTGCGGCCCGAAATATTGAGGGCGGCGGCAGCCTGACCATCATCGCCACAGCGCTCGTGGACACCGGCAGTCGAGCCGACGAGATCATCTTCGAGGAATTCAAGGGCACCGGCAATATGGAGCTCCATCTGGACCGCGGCCTTGTGGAGCGCCGGATATTCCCCGCAATCAACATCGACCGTTCGGGCACCCGCAAGGAAGAGCTGATTTACCACCCGGAGGAGCTGCAGCGCATCTACGGCCTGCGGCGAGCGATGCAGGGCCTCGGCCCCATTGAGTCGATGGAAATGTTGATTCAGCGCTTGAAGAAGACCAAATCCAACGCTGAATTCCTCTTAAGCCTAAGCCGCCAATAGGGCGGGCCAAGAACCCGGGTCCACCATGAGCTACGAGATGAACGAACTGCTCGAACTTGTCTTCGAGCAAAACGCCTCCGACCTCCACCTCCAGGTGGGACAACCGCCGACGCTGCGGCTCTCCGGCAGCATGACCCCGATCGATGGTCCCCCGCTTGAGCCTATAGACACCGAGAAATTAATGCTCTCGATTACGCCCGACGTGCATATCCAGAGCACGAAGCTGAACGGCGGGGCGGACTTCGGCTTTGCGTACATGGACAAGGCGCGGTTCCGCGTGTCCGTGCTCAAGAGCAAGGGCAACTACGGCATGGTGCTCAGGCAGATCCCCAACAGAATGTTCGGCCTGCGCGACATCGGCATGCCCGACAAGATCAGGGAACTCCTCTACCGGCCGCGCGGCCTGATCCTGGTCACCGGCCCCACGGGCTCGGGTAAGTCGACCACGCTGGCGTCGATGATCAATTACGTTAACGAGAACCGCGACGGGCACATCATCACGATCGAGGACCCGATCGAGTATTACCACAACCACAAGCGCTGCGTGGTGACCCAACGGGAGGTGCACGTCGATGTGCCGAGTTTCGCCGAGGCCATCCGACGCGCGCTCCGGCAGGACCCCGACATCATCCTCGTCGGTGAAATGCGAGACCTCGAGACGATTGAGGCCGCCATCAGCGCGGCGGAAACGGGGCACCTGGTCTTCGGAACCCTCCACACCAACAGCGCCGCCAAGACGGTTGACCGCATCGTGGACGCCTTCCCGGCGAACATGAAGGACATGATCCGCACGCAGCTGGCCTCTTCCTTGGTCGCCGTCATCTCCCAGGTGCTTTGCAAGAAGATCGGCGGAGGCCGTATCGCCGGCTATGAGATCATGGTGAACACCAGTTCCATCGCCTCCCTGATCCGCGAGAACAAGACCTTCCGCATCACCTCGGACATCCAGACCGGTGCGAACCTGGGGATGATCACGATGGACACCCACCTGATGAATCTCGTGAACCGGGAGCTGGTTTCACCCGATGAGGCCCTGGAGAAGGCCCAGGACCCCGTGGTGATGAGGGACAAGCTGGTCGCCATGGGCGCCCGGCTGCGTGAAGTCTAGGCGCCGCCCCGGCCCGGGAGCTTCTTTAGCAGAAGGGGCGACTCTAGCCCAAGGATGCGCTCCGTGAACTCGTCGCCCTCGGGCGCGTTGCGAAGGGCCCTCTGCACCATGCCCATCCGCGCGTCCAGGTTGTCGATCATCGACACGAAGACGGCCTCGGGGGTGGCCGCCATCACGGCCGCGCCCCACTCGGGTTTGCCCTGGTGGCTCAGGATGATGTGTTCCAGGCGTTCGATGCGGTCTGGGTCGAGCTTGGCCTTGAGGGCCGCCTTGCGCACGAGCTGGTAGCCGAGAACGACGTGCCCCTGAAGGATGCCTCTGCGGCCGCGCTTGGCGGCGAGAGCCCCCTCGTACTCGATGGTCTTGCCCACGTCGTGAAGGAGGATTCCGGCCATCGCCAGTTCTGGGTCCACCTCGCTGTAGAGCGGAAGAAGGGCCCTGCAGGCCCGCGCCATGTGGATCGTGTGCTCGAGGAGGCCGTGCCGGTAGGCATGGTGCATGAACGTCGCAGCGGGAGCGGTGCGAAACGTGTCGCCCACCTCCTCAAGGACATTGCGAACCGTGGCGCGGAGCTCGGGATGGGCGAGTCCGTCGACGAACAGGGTGAATTCCTTCCAAAGAAGGTCGCCGTCCTCTGGGGCCGTCTCGACCAGGTTGGCGATCACTTCCTGGGAGGTGAGCTGGTCCTCCGGTACGACCGATGCCTTTGTGAGCTTCGGGGACAGTCGTCCCTGGTACGTTTCGACCTTGCCCTCGATTTTGAGCACCGCGCCCTCCTGGGCGCCGCGCACCGCTTCGAACGCGGGGCCATCGGAAAAGACCGTGCAGGTGAACGACCCCGTCCTGTCGCCGAACTCGGCGCTCAGGTAGGGATTGCCGTTGGACGCGGTCTTCGTCGCGAGCTTTCGTAGGACCAGGACGCTTGCGAAGGGCCGACTTGAAGGGCCTTCCTGGGCCTTTAGGTCGCGGACGGTGGATAGGGTTTGGGGTGCGTCAGCCATGTTTCTTTACGAGGTGGGTATAGGCCCTGAAGAACGGGTGCGCCGTTCCCCCTAGGATGCTGTAGAAGACGGTTTCGGAGGGTAGCACGTGGGCTCCCGCCCTCGCAAGGGCTTCCAGGCACGCCCGCCCGTCCGCTTCGCGCCGTGCGCCGACGCAGTCGCAGAGGACGGTGACCGCGAGCCCCGCCTGGAGCGCGTCGACCGCGGTCTGGTACACGCAGACGGGGGTTTCGACGCCGCAGAGGATCAGGTGCTCAAGGCTCCTGTCCTCGATCAGCGCCGCCCTCGTTCCGCTCGAAGTCGCGAGTGCGGAAAACGCGTCCTTTGCGTGGACCTCGGCGGGATCCGCGAGGGCAAGCAGCGTGGGGTCGGTTGCCCCGAGCTTTGAGGGGACCTGCTCGGTGAAGGCCAGGGGGATCCCGAGGCCGCGCGCCGAGGCAACCGCGAACTGGCAGCGCGAGAGGAGCTTTTGCCCGTCCGCCACGGCGCGGATGAAGACGGGCTGCATGTCGATGCAGAGCAGAAGGGCGCCGTCGAGCTGTATGGGGGGGCTCACGGGAAGTAGCGCTGGCGCGCCTTCACCTGCACGATGCGCCGCTCCGGGAGCACGTAGGCCGTAAGGGCCCCGCCCATGACGCAGCCCGTGTCGATTCCGATCGACCACTTAAGTTTGTAGACCTCGGGCCTCGGGGTGTGGCCGTAGACCACGAAAGGCGGCCCGCTCCACAGGTCGGCCCACGCGGGGGCGTCCGGAGCATCGGCGCGCTTGCGCGCCCGGCCCTCCTTGTCGACGACCTGGATGCGCGTCACCACCTCGGAGGGCTGCTTTTGCCAGGGCTCGCCCGGCAGGAATCCCCCGTGTACGAAGACCATGTTCAGCTCCGGCTCCTCGTAGGTGAGCTGCATCGACTCTAGGTAGGTCCAGTCCTGGGGCCTCAGCGAGTCGAAGGTCTCAAGGTCATGCTCCTTCATGTACTTGCGATCGCCCGTCTTCTTGAACTTCAGGAGCCTCAGCTCGTGGTTGCCGAGGATCGATATGGACCGGGTCGCCCGCGCAAGGTCGAGCACCTTCGTGCTGTCGGGTCCCCGGTTGACCAAGTCCCCCAGGAGCACGAGCCGGTCATCTTCCTTCAACTCAAGCTGGTTGAGCAGCTCGGAGAATTCGTTGTGGCATCCGTGGATGTCGCCGACGGCGATGAGACGTCCGGTCATTGGTTATTAGCCGCAAGTAGCGATGCGGCGCAAATTTGCTAGCGTCCACGGGTGGGGGAAGTAAACAAGAAAGGTTCCAAACCATGGAATTGAACCTGCAACCCCGGTCTCCGCTATGTTTCGTGTCGGGCCAAGCCTTCATCGAGGGCGACCGGGTGGTCAGCATCCTAGCCAGGCTGGAGACCGGTGCCGTGGCCCGCTACGACGCCTTGGAGTCCCAGGCCGGCTCGCTTAATCCGCCTGGCTTTGTGGCATGCCGGTGGGTCCAGGTGTACAAGGCCCTGCAGAAGCAGGACAACCTGGACCGGGCCCTCAAGCTGACCGCCGAGAACCTCTTCCTGACGCTCGTGGACCCGTCCACCGAATCCACCCCGGAGACGGACAGGCTGGTGCGGTTCCTTGCGCTCCTATTGGAGCGCAAGAGGCTCCTTCGTCCCAAGGGACGCAACGCCGACGGCACCAAAGACATCTTTGAGCACGCCAAGTCCAAGCAGCTCCACGAGGTGCCGGCCATAGAGTTGAGCTCCGAGTTCTTCATCGCAGTCCGGGAGCAGCTTTCCGTGCTGGTCGGAGAGCCCAAGTCTCCGGAGTCGGCCCCTGCCGAACCTGCGGCAACGCCCTGAAGGGCCCTTTGAGGGGGCTAGATCCGGACCGGAATGTCCTGCTCTGCCAGGTAGCTCTTGAGGCCGGCGATCGTGAGCGCGCCAAAATGGAACAGGGAGGCCGCCAGGACGGCGCTTGCTCCGCCTGAGGAAAGGACCTCGGCAAAATGCTGCGGGCGCCCGGCACCTCCGCTTGCTATCACCGGCACGGGGACGGCTTCGCTCACCTGGCGGGTGAGCTCAATGTCGTAGCCTGCCTGCGTGCCGTCGCGGTCCATGCTGGTCAAAAGGATCTCGCCGGCGCCCAATGAGACCACCTTCTTGGCCCATTCTACGGCATCCAGGCCGGTGGACTTGCGTCCGCCGTGGGTAAAGACCCGCCATCGGGGCTTTGGGCCCGGCTCAAGCTTCGCGTCGATCGCAATGACGATGCACTGCGCCCCGAACCGGTCCGCGGACTCCAGGATAAGGCCCGGGTCGGTGATTGCCGAGGTGTTGAGCGAGACCTTGTCGGCGCCCGCCTTGAGCATATCCCCTATGTCGGCCGTCGACCGGAGGCCCCCTCCGACCGTGAGCGGCATGAAGCAGCGCTCGGCCGTGGCCGCGACCACCTCGTGCATGATCTTCCGGCCGTCACTCGACGCCGTGATGTCGAGAAAAACGAGTTCGTCGGCCCCCTGGGCATCGTAGGCTGCCGCACACTCCACCGGATCTCCCGCGTCGCGAAGCTCCTTGAACTTGACGCCCTTTACGACACGCCCGCCGGTGACGTCGAGACAGGGAATGATCCGGCGCGAAAGCATCAACCCTCTTCCCGCACGATGTCCGGCTCGAAGTTGACAGCCAGCCGGTAGACGTGCCCCGGCCTCATGATGAGCGGGTGGTCCCTGATCAGGTACTGCAGGTAGTGGATCTTGCCAAAGTTCGTCCGGTAGGTGGGGTCAGCGGTTACGACCTCGGTCTCCTGCCAGGTCCCCTGGAAGTCGTCCTTCACCACGCTGCAGCGGTGCCCCAGGGGGCCCAGGATGGGCGAACCCGCGACCCGGTATTTGGTGTGTGGGGCGGCGACCACGAGCACATAGCGGAACTTGTCCAAAGTGATCTGCTGCTTGACCGTGTAGGCGAACTCGCACGAGACATTGCGGCCAGAGAAGTTCCATTGGACCTTAACGCTGCCTATGCCCTTTATGATCTCCTCCTTCAGGGTGATCAGCTCGGGCTGCTCGTAGCGGAAATAGAAGCTGTTGCGCATGCCGAGCCCCGTGACGCAGTTTTTCCCGTAGAACGCAGGCAGGGTGACATGCTCGCCGAAGGTGAGCTCGGGCAGCATGACAGGCAGGTAGATGTTGTTCGGCCAGTCGAAGACTCCGGGCGAGTGGGGGAAGGGCAGGGCGTCGCTGGAGAGCGTCTTTCCGCAGCTAATCAGGGGCAGCGAGAGGTGCAGGCCCGACTCGGCGTCGCGGTACATGAACAGGCCCTGCTCCTTGCGGTTGGATTTGTCGAAGATCACGAAGCGCCCAGAGGTCTTCGGGGGCTCGGCCCAAGGTGCGCCCGCGGGCATTTGCACCGTCTTCATCAGGCGCGACCACTGGCAGAGGTAGCGCGCGGCGTCGAAATTGGCCATCCGCGTCGTGTGCGCCTTGTAGGCGGTCCGCTCGTCGTCGCGGAGGTCCAGGAAGCCGTGCTCCTGGTCCAGGTAGGTTTGGTAGAAGAACATGAACAGACGACGAAGAATATCGAAGTACTTCTGCCTCTGTTCGTCCGGGATCCACCCGTCGCGCAGTCCCTGGAGGATCAGGCTCACGCAGTGCATCTGGCCGTACGCTCCGGCGGCGCGTCCGAAGGCCCAGCCCAGGCCGTCCGCGCGCACCAGGTCGGGCATCATGCGGATGTACTTCTCGGCATACGTGCGCAGCGTCGGCAATTTCCGGTCCCGTACGCCGCTGTTGGCGTGGAGCTGGAGGGCCGAGCGCGTGAACACGAGGGCCATCACGCCGTAAAGGTTAAAGTTGCCCCCGAGGCCCTCGACCGAATCGTCGAAAAAGCCTGCCGAGCTCGTGTGGTTGATGCGCTCGACCATCCGCTCGATCAGGCGCGACGTCTCGTCTTTCTTCGAGAGGCCGAAGCTGAAGCGCGCCACGGCCTTTGCGATATTGAAGGCCTGCCAGTGGTTGTCGTAGTCGCTCCGGTGGAGCAGCTGCTTGTCGATCCGCTGCTGGGTTTCCTCGACGAGGCGCTCCCAGACGGGGTTGCGTTCCTTGGAGGGGCCAAAGCAGAGCAGTCCCAAGGCCGCGTAGGCCAGGCCGTTCTCGGCCGCCGGCTCCATGAACATCTGGGCCGTCACGCAGCGTGCAGCCAAGTCGATGATGTCAAATCCCTTAAGTGTGGTCTCGCCTGTCGCGCGATAGTATTCGCCCAGCGCAAACGCCACGTGACCAGGCTCATCCGGACGGGCCTCCTCGCCTGTTGCGGGAAGAACAGTGCCGTCGGGTTGGATTGAGTCTAGATTATGGCCCAGAATGGATCGGGCCATGTCGAGGCATTGCTCGGAGAAACTATGCATGCGTTGTAATCAGCGTGAGGAAGGTGAGGAAGGGTGAGAATGCCGCCTGCGAGCAGCCGCCGGCAAGAGCGAAGTTCTTTGGCTAGCGAGCTATCAGTTTGAGGAATTCATCGTTGGTCTTCGTCTTGGAGAGCCGGGCAATCATCGTTTCCGTTGATTCCTCGATTTTCTGCTGAACAAGCGCCCTGCGGAAGAAGTGGATCAGCTCGAGCTTCTTCGGGTCGATCAGCAGTTCCTCCTTGCGGGTGCCGGAGGCCGCAACGTTGATGGCGGGCCACAGGCGCATCTCCGCGCACTTGCGGTCGAGAACGAGCTCCATGTTGCCCGTTCCCTTGAACTCCTGGAAGATCACGTCGTCCATCCGGCTGCCGGTTTCGACTAGGACGGAGGCGATGATCGTGAGCGAGCCGGCCTCCTCGGTGTTGCGGGCGGCGGCGAAGAGCTGGCGCGGCCGCTCAAGGGCCCGCACGTCAAGTCCGCCCGATCCCGTGCGTCCGGAATTGCGCTGGGTATTGTGGGCGCGAGCAAGGCGGGTGATCGAGTCGACAAAGAGGACCACGTGCTTACCGGATTCAACGAGGCGCTTTGCGCGCTCGATGCAGAGGTCTGCGATCCGTATGTGGTTTTCGATCTGCTCGTCGTTGGACGAGGCCCATATCTCGGCGGGAACGCTGCGCTTGAAATCAGTCACCTCTTCCGGCCGCTCGTCCACCAGGAGAATCATGACGTGGCACTCCGGGTTGTTCTCGAGAATGCCGAGCGCCATGTCGCGCAGCAGGATGGTCTTCCCCGTCCTGGGCGGCGCAACGATCAATCCGCGGGTGCCCTTGCCGATCGGGCAGAAAAGGTCGACGGCCCGCGTGGTCATCCGGCCGTCCTTCATCTCGAGCTTCAGGTGCTTGTCGGGGGAGACCGTCGTCAGGGATGCGAAATCAAGCATCGTCCTGCGGTCCTCGAGCGCCAGCCCGTCGACGGTCTCGATGAAACGCATCTTTGGATTGGGGAATCGCCCCTCGGGAGGGAACGCCGTGCCGCCGATAAGGGATCCTGCCTTGAGCTTGAACCGCCGTATGAGTTCCTTGGGGACAAACGTGTCGGTGGGCCGGCGCTTGCCGGTCTTGGTCATGTCGAGCAATTGGCCGTTGCCGCCCTTCGTGATATCGATGTCGAGGATCCCCTCGACGCGGATGGTGTTGTCAACCTGGGGCGCGGCGGGTGGAGCCGCAGGGGCTGCCGGAGCGGGGGAGGCTGCTGGGGAGACGACCGCGTCCTGGGGGGATGCAGCAGGCTGTTCCGCCGGGGCGGAAAGGGATTTCTTTTCCATACAATATTTAGACAAAACGCGCCCGCGCTTGACGCTCAAAACTCAAGGGAGGATAAGTGCCGCGTCTTTCGAGCGTCCTTAACCCCCAATCAGCCACATCGTGACCGACCAGACGATTACCTCAATTTCCCGGGAAACCCGGGTTGTCAGGCCTTCGGCCGAGTTCAAAGCCCAAGCCAACCTTGGGAGCGAAGCCCAATATAAGAGGCTCTACGCAGAGTCTGTCAACACTCCCGAGAAGTTCTGGGGTCGCCAGGCCAGGGAACTGTTGCAGTGGAGGCGCCCCTTCAAAAAGGTCCTCAATTGGAAGTTGCCGCATGCCAAGTGGTTCGAGAGCGGCAAGTTGAACGTCGCCGAGAACTGCCTCGACCGGCATTTGTCTTCGGCACGCGCCAATAAGGCTGCGATCATCTTTGAGGGAGAGCCGGGCGACGTGCGCACGCTCACCTACCGCCAGCTGCACCAAGAGGTCTGCAAGATGGCGCACGGGCTCACCGAGTTGGGCCTGGTGAAGGGAGATCGTGTGGCGATCTACATGCCGATGGTTCCGGAGGCTGCAATCGCGATGCTCGCGTGCGCGCGCCTGGGCTTGGTCCACACGGTGATTTTCGGCGGATTCTCGAGCGAAGCCATCAAGGACCGCGTGAACGACTGCCAGGCGCGGGTTATCATCACGGCCGACGGAGGATGGCGCCGGGGAAAGATCGTGGAGCTGAAGGCCAACGTGGACCGGGCAATCCCCGGGACACCCAGTGTTGAGACGGTGGTGGTCCTCAAGCGCACCGGACAGCCGGTCACGATGGCGGAGGGCCGCGACCGCTGGTGGCACGACCTGACAGCGGGGCGACCGACGGCGCACAAGGCGGATGCCTACGGCAGCGAGCACCCGCTCTTCATCCTCTACACGAGCGGCTCCACGGGGAAACCGAAGGGCGTCCTACACACGAGCGCGGGCTACCTCCTTGGGACCACGATCACGATGAAGTACGTCTTCGACCTCAAGGACAACGACGTCTATTTCTGCACCGCGGACGTGGGCTGGGTCACGGGCCACAGCTATGTCGTGTACGGGCCCCTTTCGGCCGGGGCGACGGTGCTCATGTACGAAGGGGCGCCCAACTTCCCGGAGCCCGACCGGTTCTGGCAGCTGATCGATCGGCACAGCGCGACCATCCTCTATACCGCTCCCACGGCCATCCGCGCCTTCATGCGCTGGGGCGACGAGTACGTGACGCGCAACAGCCTCGCCTCGCTACGCCTCCTTGGTTCGGTCGGCGAGCCGATAAATCCCGAGGCATGGATGTGGTACCACACCGTCGTCGGAAAGAAGCGCTGCCCGATCGTGGACACCTGGTGGCAGACGGAGACCGGCGCCATCATGGTGACCCCGCTGCCCGGCGTGACGCCCACCAAGCCCGGCTCCTGCGCCGTTCCCTTCTTTGGGGTCGTTGCCAAGGTCCTTGACGAGAACGGCAAGGACGTGCCCAAGGGAACGGGCGGGAGGCTGTTCCTCTCGAAGCCCTGGCCCTCCATGCTTCGGACCCTATGGGGCGATGATGAGCGCTTCAAGCGGCAGTACTGGAGCGAGCTTAAAGGGTACTATTTCGCGGGCGACGGCGCCCGGTTCGACAAGGATGGCTACCTCTGGGTGGTCGGCCGGATTGACGACGTCCTCAACGTGTCAGGCCACCGCATCGGCACGGCGGAGGTCGAAAGCGCCATTGTCTCGCACCCGTCCGTGGCCGAGGCCGCGGTTGTGGGCCGCCCCGACGAGCTGAAGGGACAGGCCCTGGTTTGCTTCGTGACGCTCAAGAACGGGATCGACCCGACAAACGAGCTGAAGGAGGCCATCCGCTCGCATGTCGCGAAGGAGATCGGCTCTCTTGCGCGGCCCGACGACGTGCGTTTTGCCGCCGGCCTTCCCAAGACCCGGAGCGGTAAGATCATGCGTCGCATCCTCAAGGAGATTGCTGCCGGGGGCACCGTCAAGGGTGACACGACCACGCTGGAGGATTTCACGGTCGTGGCCACGCTTCAGGCAGAGGAATGAGGGGTACTGGCGCGCCCAAAAATCTAGCAGACAATTGGTTGCGCCAATAAATTTGGCGCTTCGGACGGAACTTTGGGTAACCTTGCGTGTTCTGTATCGTCAGAGCTTTAACACATGAACACCAAGTCCATTCTAGCCATTACCACCGCTGCAGCACTCTGCTGCTCCGGATGCGTTGGCACCGGCCCAAACACCCAGAATGGGGCTGTAGCGGGAGGCGCCCTCGGCGCCCTTGCAGGCGCCATCATAGGTAACAACAGCGGAGGCCACAACGCCCTTGGCGGAGCCGCCATAGGGGCCGTTGTTGGAGCCCTCGCTGGAGGCACCTTGGGTAACGCCGCCGATCACCAGAACGGTACCGTTTACCGCTCGGAATACGAGGCCACGACCAACGTTGCGGTTCCCTCCGTTCCGCCCCCGCCTCCGCCCCCGGCTGAGCTGCAGACGGCGCAGCCGTCTCCCTCGGCCGTCTGGATCTACGGGTTTTACGATTTTGACGGGTACCGCTACCTCTGGGTGCCCGGCCACTGGGAAATCCCGCCTCCAAATTGCGTCGCTTTCGTGCGGCCGCATTGGAGGTACCGCGGCGGCTCGTATGTCTACGTCAGGGGCTACTGGCGCTAGCGCGCCGGTGGCTTCAGGCTGGCGAACTCGTTGACCGCGGACTCAAGCCCACGCGAGTAGGCGCCTATCAGGCGGTCCCACTGCTGGCTAGCCTCCTGGTCCAGGGTGCGCCGCGACGCGTCCGCGTCGAACCAGGCGATCGTGCGCGCAATCCCGTCGCGGTAGCGCGTCGTGGCCGTGTACCCGGGCACAAACCGCTTGATCTTGGAATTATCAAAGAGTGCGGTGTTTGACTTGTCCCCGAGGAGCGTGCCCGTAAGCGACGGTGCGCACGCGGCCAAGAAGTCCGAGGCGATGTGAAGCAGCTTGGGGGAGGCGACCCCAGCGGCCTCGGCCGTCATCTGGTAGATCTGGTTCCAAGTCAGGGCCTCATCCGAGGTGATGTGAAACGCATGTCCGATCGAGCCCGGGTGTCCGAGGAGTCCCACCAAGCCCTTTGCGAAATCCGTGTTGTGGGTGATGGTCCAGAGCGTCAGGCCGTCACCGGGAACGATCACGGGCAGGCCCCTTCTCATGCGGTCGACGGCGGTGTAGCTCTTGATCCAACTGTTCATGGCGAGCGGAATGATGTGCGATCCGTAGGTGAGGGAGGGTCGGATCACCGTCATTGGAAAGCGCTCCTCGCGGTACGCCCGCATCAGGCGCTCCTCGGAGACAATCTTGTTGCGCGAATAGTCCCAGAGCGGATTTGCAAGCGGTGTGGACTCGGTGACCAGATAGTCCGTGAGCGGCTTCTGGTAGGCGCTGGCGCTGCTGATGAAGATGAACTGGCCGACCTTGCCTCTAAAGAGGGCGAGCCGCGCCTCGATGTCGACGGGCGTGAAGGAGATAAAATCAACCACCGAGTCCCAGGTCTTTCCCGCGAGGGCGGCCGCTGTTGCGGCCTGATTGGAAATATCGGCCGTGATGGTCTTCGCCCCGTCGATTGGAGGGCGCGTCGACCGGTTTAGGAGCGTCACGTCGAAGCCGCGCGCGACGGCTAGCTCGGTGCAGGCTGTGCTGATATAGCCGGTTCCGCCAATAAAGAGGATTTTCATGGGGGCGGGACTCAATTAATACAATCTGTGCGCGCGCGTACAGGCCGGAAATCAGTGCTGGGCCCTGTGCGCTTGCGCGCAGAGGGTGTATGTTGCTACACCCACGGTACCGATGCGCATCCTTGTGCTCGAAGACGAACGTCAGCTCGCCCGGCACATCGTCCAGGCCCTTGCCCGGCACGGACACGATGCGTCTGCCCAGTTCGATGGGAATTCGGGACTGAAGGCCGCACTTGAGGGAGCCCCCGACCTCGTTGTTTTGGATCTGGGCCTTCCCGGGATCGATGGCCTTGGCGTGCTGGCGGGGCTTCGCGATGCGGGCAGCTCCTCGCGGGTACTTATCCTGACGGCCCGAGGGGAGGTCGAGCAGCGGGTCAGGGGCCTGAAAGCCGGGGCGGATGACTACATGTCGAAGCCCTTCTCCATGGACGAACTCGTAGCCCGGATAGAGGCCCTGGGGCGGAGGGGAACCACTCCCACGGCCGCCGACCTGCTGGAGGTCGCGGACCTCCACATGGATGTTCACCACAGGAGGGTGGTCCGCGGGGGCAGGACCATCCCGCTTTCCCCGCGCGAATTCGACGTGCTGCAGCTCCTGATGCAGGAACCCGGTCGCGTATTTTCTAGGACCGAGCTCTGCGAGAGGGTCTGGCAGCGGGAGCATGAGTACGATACGCGCACGGTCGAAATCTTTATCGCGCGTTTGCGCAAGAAAGTGGACTCCGGTTTTGCAGCGCCTCTCATTCATACGGTCCGCTTGGTGGGCTATTCCATAGGGGCCTCGAATTGACATCCTCCCGGCCCTGAAGGGCCGGGATTCCTGGGTACCACGATGCGGAGATCATGGCAGAGCAGGTGGGTTCACGTTTCGCAGGGAGCCGCCTTGGGCAACCCGTGTTGCCCTGG
>Ga0302200_10001595_pt1 | contig 21025 bp, 19 predicted proteins | sample II_Bog_N3_1_FD_194585 | JGI IMG/M metagenome (GOLD analysis project Ga0302200, IMG submission 194585) | Peat permafrost microbial communities from Stordalen Mire near Abisko, Sweden - II_Bog_N3_1 | ecosystem: Environmental > Terrestrial > Soil > Wetlands > Peat | place: Sweden: Abisko... | reverse complement strand
TTGCTGGAAACTCCCGAAGCGGTAATGGAAGAAGTCGAATTCCGCACGACGCACGTCAGTTCGTTGCTGGAAGAAATGTTCGAGGAATCCAAAAAGCACGACTGCTTCTGGGAACCGGACGAAGGGTGATGTGTCCGTGAGCCTGGTTGGTGCTGGCCGAATTTCGGCTCCGCCTTGGAGCCGCGCTGGTTGGTGTAGTTTTCGTTCGCAACTTTTCCGTGATGGCTTAACTTCGCCGCGTGTCGGAAAACAAAAACAACGCCCCGATTGCCGGCAGTCTGCTGCTAGTCGTCCTGCTCTGGGGCGGCAACAACGCCGGAACCAAGTGGCTGGTCGCCGCGTGGCCACCGGTGTTCACCGGCATGACGCGTTTTTTGTTCGCCGGGATTATCCTGCTCGCCGTGCTGCGCTTCACGAATCTGCTGGGAGAATTCCAGCCGCTCGCGCCTGCCCAGCGCCGCCAGCTCTGGCTGCGCGGCGGCTTGAGCTTGGCGGCCTACACCATCGCGTTCTGCTGGGCCTTGCGGCTCACGTCGGCCTCGCACGTCGCACTTTACATCGGCGCGTCGCCAGTCTGGGCGCTGCTCGTCGAACAACGTCCGCAGAAAAACTGGTCAAGCGTCCGCCGTTACGGCGCGGCGTTGCTGGCGGTGACGGGCGTCCTGGTTTTGTTCTGGCCGGCGTTGAAAAATTCCAGCTTCAACCTCGCCGGCGAATGTTGCGGTCTCGGTTCCAGCCTGCTTTGGGCAAATTACAACCACCAGAGCCGCATCCTCGCGCGCACCATCCACGGCGTCGAGGTCGCGGCCAACGCCATGTGGATGTCCGGCGTGTGGCTGCTGCCCATCGCACTGATTGAAATCACCCGGCACGGCCTGGTGCTGGACGCGCCGCATCTCGGCATTCAGTCGCTCGCCATCCTGTTTGGCGGCGTGGTGCCGTATGCGCTGTGGAATTCCGCCCTGCGCCACTGGCAGACCAGCCGCGTGATGCTGTTCAATAATTTGATCCCGCTGTCCACGACCGTCTGGGCGCATTTCGCGCTCGGCGAGCCCATCACGCCGACCTTTTGCGCGGCGATGATTTTAATCGTCGCCGGCGTGGCGCTCGGCCAAATGGACTGGTCGAGTGTTTTCAAGGAACCGGAAAGTTTTTAAGCACAATTATTTTATGGAAGCAAAAAACCTCAATGAAACCGCGCCGTTCACCACCAAGGACGGCTCGGAAATCCGTGAACTGCTGGCGCACCGAAACTCCGCCATCCGCAACCAGAGCCTCGCCGAGGCGCGCTTGCCCGTCGGCGGCGCGACGCAGGAACATTTTCATCCGCGCGCCGAGGAGATTTATTTCATCACGCACGGCGTTGGAAAAATCCGCATCGAAGGCGAACTGCAAGACGTGAAACCCGGCGATGCCATTGCCATTCCGCCCGGCCAGAAACACAAGCTCTGGAACACCGGCACCGAAATCCTGCGCCTGCTTTGCTGCTGCGCGCCCGGCTACGAGCACAGCGATACCGTCATCACCGAAGAATAGGTTCGTCCGACGGAAAATCTGTTTTTTCAAGACACCGACGCACCAGCGTTTCGATCTGCGGCAGCGCGGCGGCGACTTCCGGAGAAAGTTCCATGGTCATCAGGCCAAGGTCGCCGATGGAAATGGTGATCAAATCCACTTCCGGCAAATCACCGAGCAGCGCCGCAGATTCGAGCAAATCTTTCAGCCCGATGTCGTGCGCGGTGAGCGTCGTCGGAAAATCGCTTGCGTAGCGCGGGCGGATAAACGACACGGTGCCGACGGGTTTGCTGTCGGTCGCGGCGTCAATAAGAATGATGTGTTGTCGGTCGCGGAAGAGGCCGAGCAAATGAAAGCCGCTCGTGCCACCGTCCACCAGTTCCGCGTTTTCGGCAAAACCCTTTGCTTCCAGATGCCGGATGGCGGTGACGCCGACGCCTTCATCGCCCATCAACAGATTGCCGACGCCGAGGATGAGCGGTTTTTGTGTGCCGACGGGGAGGTTCATTTTTTCTTTTCGCCGGCAGCTTTCTCGTCTCTCAAGATCGGATGGTATTCCTTCTCAATGAATTTCCAGCCGCTGCCCATGGAGGAAATTTCGCCACGGCCTTCCACGTAGTCATGATAGAAAACAATGTAAACATGCACCAGGGCGAACAAAATAAAGAACCACATGAACGCATGATGCCATTGGCGCACGGCGAAATCGCCGCCCATCAGCGGCACAATCCACGCGAAGAGCTGCGGGAACCAGGATTTGCTCATCGCGGCGTAAAGGCCAAAGCCGGTGATGCACTGGAACAGGAAGGCGAGAAACGTCATGAAGTAGGTGAAGCCGGCGACGGCATTGTGCCCGATGGTTTCGATGGGCGTGTTGTCCCGTTGCAGGATATCCACGGCGATGACCTGCTTGATCTCCTGCCACTGTTTTTTGCGGAACGGCAGAAAGTTTTTCCAGTTCGCATACCGGTTACCGACGAAACCCCAGTAGATGCGGAAGAGGAAGTTGAAAAAGAAAATGTAGGCGAAGAGAAAATGGATGAAGCGCACCTTGCCGAACCAATACGCGAACGACGCCTCAGACGCGCGCTGGATGGCCAGCGGCGCGCCGATGAGATAGCCGGTCACGCACAGCACGACCAGGCTGAGCGCGTTGAGCCAGTGGTAAAACCGGACGGGAATCTCCCAGACATAGACGCGGCCGAGTGTGGCTTTTTGCATAATGCCTCCTAGCCGCCGACGGTGACGCGGTTGAGCGTGCGGCCCTGTGGATCGTAAAGATGAACGGCGCAGGCCAGGCACGGATCAAACGAGTGGATCGTGCGGATAATTTCGAGCGGTTTTTCGGGATCGGCCACCGGCGTGCCGATGAGCGAAGCTTCGTAGGCCGAACGCTGGCCCTGCCCGTCGCGCGGCGAAGCGTTCCACGTCGAGGGCACGACAAGCTGGTAGTTGGCGATTTTCTTGTCCTCAATGACAATCCAATGCGCGAGCGCGCCGCGCGGAGCTTCGCTCATGCCGACACCCTTGGCCTTGGTGGGCCAGGTATCTGGCTCCCACTTCTCGCCGTTGAACGTGCGGGAGTCGCCGTTTTTGATGTTCGCCAAAAGATCGCTGTAAAATTCCTGCGCCCATTGCGCCACCAGATAAGTCTCGATGCCGCGCGCCGCCGTGCGGCCAAGCGTGGAGAACAAAGCGCCGACCGGCACGTCGAGTTTCTTCAGCACCATGTTCACCGCTTCCTGAATGTCAGTGCGGCCGGCGCCGTAGCCGACGAGCATCCGCGCGAGCGGACCAACTTCCATGGCGTGGCCGTTCCAACGCGGCGTCTTGAGCCAGGAATATTTCCCCTCCACGTTGAGCTGGTCGTAAGGCGGCTTCGGGCCGGTGTAATTCAACTTGGTCTCGCCATCCCACGGATGTTTCGCCGCCGCGTCACCGTCGGAATATTCATACCAGGAATGCGGGATGGATTCCTTGACCTGTTGCGGATCGTGCGCGTCCACCTCGTGGATCTTGCTCAAGTCGCGGTCCAAAATCGCACCGCGCACAAACTTGAATTTGCTGGGATCGCCAAAGCCGTTCATCGGTAAATCGCCGTAGCACAGATAATTTTTTAGACCGCCGCCGATGGCCGCCCAGTCCTTGTAAAACGACGCGACGGCGAGCAAATCCGGAATGTAAACCTGCTCCACAAACGTCTTCGCGTCGGCCAGCAGCTTGCCGACGAAGGCCAAGCGCTCGGCGTTGATGGCGTTGGCCTCATCGATGTTCAGCGAGCACGGCGCGCCGCCGACCAAATAATTCGGATGCGGATTCTTGCCGCCGAAGATGGTGTGGACCTTGACGATTTCCTTCTGCCAGTCGAGCGCCTCGAGGTAGTGCGCGACACCCATCAGATTCGCTTCCGGCGGCAGCTTCATGGCCGGATGCCCCCAATAGCCGTTGGCGAAAATGCCGAGCTGTCCGCTCTCGACAAATTTCTTGATCCGGTTCTGCACATCCGAGAAATAGCCGACCGAGCTTTTCGGCCAGTTGGAAATGCTTTGCGCCAGTTCCGACGTGGCCTTCGGATCGGCCTTGAGCGCGCCAACCACGTCCACCCAGTCGAGCGCGTGTAGGTGATAAAAATGCACGACGTGGTCCTGCATATATTGCGCGCAGAACATCAGATTGCGGATCAGTTCGGCATTCGGCGGAATGACAATGCCCAGCGCGTCCTCGACGGAGCGCACGGACGCGAGCGCGTGGACCGTTGTGCAGACGCCACAAGTGCGCTCTGCGAACGCCCAAGCGTCCCGCGGATCGCGTCCGCGCAAAATGATTTCCAGCCCGCGCACCATTGTGCCGGAACTGAACGCCTCGGTGACGAAGCCGTCGTTCACCTCGACCTCCACGCGGAGGTGGCCTTCAATGCGGGTGACCGGATCAATGACAATTCTTTTTGCAGCCATAAATATTCCTGGTTGAAAATTCCGTTGAGTTTAGGAACCGCCTTGTTCCGCGCGGCCGTCTTTCACGTCTTCGCTCGACGCGAGTTCTTCCTTGATCAATTTCCGTTTGCGGATGTTGGTGGAAATCGCGTGCGCGGCGATGCCGGCGACCGTCACTGCGGCCGCCACCACGCCGACCTTGTCCGCCGTGGTTTCGATGCCGAAGCCGGGGAAGTTGGGCAGATGCCGGTAGAACGGGCCGTTGTCCCAAAAATTTCCCTCGCTGCAGCCGATACAGCCGTGGCCGGATTCGATCGGAAAACTCACGCCGCCATTCCAGCGCATCACGCCGCAGGAATTGTAAGTCACCGGGCCGCGGCAGCCCATTTTGTAGAGGCAGAATCCGCGCTTGGCGTTTTCGTCGTCGAAGGAATTGACGAACAAGCCGGCGTCGTAGTTTGGCCGGCGATAACAAGTGTCATGAACGCGCCGGGAATAAAACGCTTCCGGCCGGCCCAGCCCATCGAGTTGCGGGATGCGGTCGAAGGCGAGCAAATGCACAATCGTTCCCGTCATCACTTCGGCGATGGGCGGGCAGCCCGGCACCTTGATCATCGGCACGCCGGAAATGAGTTCATGGATCGGCGTGGCCTTGGTCGGATTTGGCTTGGCCGCCTGCACGCAGCCATTGCTCGCGCAACTGCCCCAGCAAATCAGCGCCTTCGCGCCGGCCGCCGCTTCCTGCAAAATATCCAGCGCGGTGCGACCGCCGATGCAGCAATAAACGCCGCCGTCCGCGGTCGGCACCGAGCCTTCGACCAGCATGAGATACTCGCCTTTGTATTTGGTCATCGTGTCGCGCAACGCGTCTTCGGCCTGGTGGCCGGAAGCAGCCATGAGCGTCTCGGTGTAGTCGAGCGAGATTTTGTCGAGGATGAGGTCCGCCACAATCGGATGCGACGACCGGATGAAGGATTCCGAGCAACAGGTGCATTCCTGGAAATGAAACCACAGCACGGGCAGGCGCGGCTTGGTTTCGAGCGCCTTGGTAACTTGCGCGACGGCGCTGGCGGGCAGGCCGAGCATGGCGGTCATCCAGGCGCAGGCCGCGAGAAAGTCACGGCGCGAAACGCCCTTGGACTGGGCATGCTCCCAGATAGTCGGTCGGGAGTTGGTGGACATAATTAGGCGGGTTGGTGATGTGAATTATTTTTTGGACTCGCTACGACTTTCTCCCTTCTCGAAAAGATTAACCAACCTGATTTTGTGTTTTCCCACACAATTTTTGTTTTTTGGCCGCGTTGCGCTAGCCCCGCCGAACGAGTGCGCGCAAACAACTTTGACCGGACGCCAGCGGGACACTACGCTGCTGGCGTGCGCGAAAATCTGGCAAAGGCCTTTCAGTTGACGAACATTCAGGTGTTTCGTCATGCCGCCGTGCCCAAATCCTACACCGATCGGCTTGGACGAAAATTATTCCTCGCCCTGCTCACGGTTCAAGGACTGGGCGCCTTTGCGCTGATCACGGTTGGCGTCATCCTCAAAAAATTCGGCGCGGCGCACAGCGTGATGCAGCCGCGTGTCCGCCGCGAAATCAACCGCGCCGGCGTCGGCTTGATGCCGATGTTTTTTTTCGTCGCGCTGGCGCTGGGCTTTCTGGTCATCGGCCAGACGGTTTCGGCGCTGGCGAAAGTTGGCGCGACGGAATATCTCGGCTCGACGATGGTGATTGTCATCGTGCGCGAGCTCGGCCCGCTGCTCACGGCCATGCTCGTGCTGGCGCGCGTCGGCACGGCCAATGTCATCGAACTCGGCACGGCGCGCGCGCTCGGCGAAGTCGAGGCGCTGGAGGCGCTGGGCATTGACCCGGTGCATTATCTCATCGTGCCGCGCGTCATCGGCATGGCGCTGGGAATTTTTTCGCTGACGATTTATCTGATCATCGGCGCACTGGCGAGCGGCTACCTGTTTGCCTTTTTGCAGAACGTGCCGCTGACGCCGGGCGATTACTACCGGCAAATTGCCGAGGCGCTGAACTGGCTGGATTTCGTGTTGCTGGCGTTGAAGACGGTGGCGTTCGGATTTTTCATCGCCATCGTGACGTGCTACCACGGCCTCGCGCAACCGCTACGACTTGACGACGTCTCGCGTGTGGCCGTGCGCGCAGTCACGCAAGGCGTGGTCGTTTGCGTGCTGATTGACGCCGTGTTCATCGTGCTTTACCTCGTGACATGAACGAAAACTCTTTCATTCCAGCCGTTGTCGAAATGCGCGAGGCCACCATCTGCACGCTGCGCGACTCGTCGCTGACGGTCGTGGAAAACGTGAACTGGTCGGTGTCACCGGCCGAATTCTGGGTGGTCGCCGGCCAGCAGCAGTCCGGCAAAAGTGATTTGCTGATGACCGCCGCCGGGCTGCTGCTGCCGGCGCGCGGAAGCTGCCGCGTGTTCGGCTGCGAGACGAACGCCTTTGGCGAGGCCCAACTGGCCGAACGCCTGCGCGTGGGTTTTGTGTTCGCCGGCGGAAAATTATTCAGCCAGTTGACCGTCGCGGAAAACGTGGCGCTGCCGCTGCGCTACCATCAAAATCTGCCCGTCGCCGAACTCGCGCGCGTGGTGGAAGATTTGCTGGAAATGCTCGAACTCACGCCGTTCGCCGACACCACCCCGTCCAATCTCTCCGCCAACTGGCGGCAGCGCGCGGCCTTGGCCCGCGCCCTCATCCTCAAGCCGGATCTGCTGCTGCTCGACAATCCGCTGGGCGGCCTCGGCGCGCGGCATCGCCAATGGCTGCTGCAATTTCTCGACCAGCTCTGGCACGGCCATGCATGGTTTGGCGGCCAGCCGCTGACGCTGGTGGCGGTAACCGACGACTTGCGCCCCTGGCAACACGCGCGGAGAAAATTTGCCGTGCTGCACGAAAAAAGTTTTTCCGTGGCCGGCGCCTGGAGCGACGTCGCGTCGTCCGCCAGCCACGCCGTAAAAGAATTGCTGGCCGAGCCGGCCGGCGCAACAATGTGACCCAATAATTTTATGCCGCTGCAAGATCTGACCCCGCAACTGCGCACGCGCCTCAACAAGATGGAGCGCGCCGTGGGCTGGTTTGTGTTCCTCGCGACCGCGCTGCTGCTGTTTGGTTTTGGCTATTACCTTTACCACACCGCCGAGCGCAAAGGCTGGTTTCTGGTCAAGGCCAAATTTTACACCTACGTCAACAACGCCGCCGGTTTGAATGTGGGCGACCCCGTCGTCCTGATGGGTTTTCAGGTCGGCCAGATCACCGGCATTGCGGCCATGCCGCCGCGCACGCCCCACAACGTCCGGATCGAGTTCATCGTCAATCAGGTCAATAAAAACGGCCAGCCCTATTACGGCTACATCTGGAGCAAAGGTTCCGTGGTGAAACTGAATGCGGATTTTCTCGGCAAATGCTCGCTGGAGGTCACGCGCGGCACCAACGGCTTCGGCATTTACAACACGCGGCGGCTCGAAACGCTCACGCTGGAACAGGCGCAAAAACTGCCGGACCCGGAGGTTTGGCGGCTGGCGGAGAATTTTTTTGACGAGAACTCCAATCTCGTGATCCGCGCCTTCAGCCCGTTGGTCCAGTCAAACCTGACGCGCATTGCCGAGATGAAACCGGAAACCATCCTCGCCTTTCATATTCCGGCCAATGAACGGCACATCAACGCGGTCTGGAATGAGGCGTTGCAGCGTTATCAGGACTACGATTTCCGCAACGAGGACGAAACCAACGCCTACGAGCTGCACGCCGCCGAAGCGCCCGCCATCGGCGACCAGTTGCAGGCGATGGTTTCGCAGGTGCAGGCGGCGCTGCCGGGAATTCTTGCGCTGACGAACAAACTCGCTGCCGTGCTGGACAACGCCGCAAACATCACTTCCAACCTGAACACCGCCATCGTCGCCGCGCAACCGCTCGTCACCAATTTTGCGAACATCAGCGGCCAGTTGCGCGAGCCGGGCGGGCTGACGCTGTGGGCTCTCGGCACCAATTCGCATTTCCAAATGGAGTCGGCGCTGACGAACGCCAATTCGCTGCTCGTCAATGTGGACACCAATTTGAACCAGCTCACCGGGCAGGTTGGCACGACACTGGAAAACCTGGCTGGCATCACCAGCAACCTCAATGTCCAGGTGCAGTCGAATTCAAACATGCTCGGCGGCATCTCCAAGATTGTGAAGGACTCGGATGATCTGGTGCAGGGCTTGAAGCGCCACTGGCTGCTGCGTTCCGCCTTCAAAACAAAAGAACCAAAGCCGACGAACGAAATCAGCGCGCCCGGCATTCGGCTGCAATCCCCGCGTGACGCCACCAACTGACAGGCGGTCAAGCCGGATTGCCCAGCACCCGGCGCAGGCGGTTTAGCATGGTTTCGGCATAACGCTCGTAAGGTTGCAAGGCGCGGCCGTGGATTTTAATTTCGTCAATCGTGGCGAGCGACATTGCGAAGTCAAAATCGCGGAAGGCGTAATTCCGTTTCACCCGGCGCAGCCAGCGGGTCAGGTCGGTGATTTCCTCAATGTTTCCGGCCACGCCGCCGTAAAACGAAATTCCCCAGTCGTCACGGCGCGTGAATCCGTCGCGCTCGCCGTGTTTCTCAAACCACGGATCGCAGAGCAAAAGGCAGACGGAGACGCGCGCGCAGGAACCAAGCCGGTAAAAAACCATCCGCGCGCCCGTCTCGCCAAACTGGTCATAAGCGATTTCCAGCGCATCCGCCGCCGGCGGCGTAAAGCGGGTCTGGAAGCCGACACGCAGGCTGCCGGGAATCGCGGACGAGGGCTCGAAGCAGAGGTTCTCGGCAAAAATCCAGAGCGGCTCGGCCGGCAGTTTCTGCGTGGCCAGAAATTCCCGCCAGGCGGCCAGCGCCTCGCGGAACGGTGGCCGGGTGATTTGTTTGTCGCTCATTGGATCAACTGAATGCGCCATTAGTGCCGGTTTTTGCGGAACCAATCAACAAATAACGGGACGCCTTTTTCCGCCTTCACCTGCGGCTGGTAGCCGAGCATTTTTTGCGCCTTGGAAATGTCGGCAAAGGTGATCGGCACATCACCGGGCTGCAACGGCTGCCAGTCAATGATCGCTTTCTTGCCGAGCGCGGATTCGATGAGTGAAATCAATGTATCCAGCCGGATGGTCTGCGACTCGCCAAGGTTGAAAATCTCGAAGCCGAACTCTTTTTTCGTGCAGGCGATGACGCCGTCCAAAATGTCCGTGATGAAAGTGTGGTCGCGCGCCGTGCTGCCGTCGCCGAAAACCGGAATCGGTTTGCCTGCGTCCATGAGCCTGGTGAATTTGTGAATTGCCAAGTCCGGCCGCTGGCGCGGGCCATAGACCGTGAAGAAGCGCAGCATCGCCACGTCCATTTTGTAAACGTGATGATAGGTGTGGCCGAGCGCCTCGCACGCCAGCTTGCTGGCGGCGTAAGGTGAGATGGCGGAAAAAATCGGGTCGCGCTCGCTGAACGGCACTTTCGCGTTCACGCCATAAACGGACGACGACGACGCGAGGGTGATTTTCTTTACGCCGGTTTTGCGGGCGGCTTCGAGGAGATTCACCGTGCCTTCGACGTTTACGCGCTGGTAGAGCGCCGGTTGTTCCAGACTCGGACGCACGCCCGCGCGCGCGGCGAGATGAATGACTTGGTCAAATTTTGTTGCGGCAAAAAGTTCGTTGACCGCGCGCGCATCCGTAAGGTCGCCGTGGACGAAGGTGAACGGCCTGCCGAGCGCCGCGATGTCCGCCAGTGTCTGCCGCTTGATGGCCGGGTCATAGAAATCGTTCAGGTCGTCGAACGCCCAGACGCGGTGGCCGTCGTGGAGCAGGCGTTCGCAAACGTGCGAGCCGATGAAGCCCGCGCCGCCGGTGACGAGAAAATTCATGCCGCCACGCTAACAATGCCCGCGCCGGCTGTCGAGCGCAGCGAGCGAGACGACCACCTTGCCGCCCGGCCACTGAAGCTTCGAAAAAGAATTTGGTTTCGAGCGCGGCGATTTTAGTGTTTCATTACGGACAATTTTGCAATGAAAGTCACCCTGAACTGGCTCAAACAATACGTTGATTTCAACTGGTCGCCCGAGGAATTGACCGAGCGCCTCACCATGCTCGGCCTTGAAGTCGAGGGCGTGCAGAAAATTTCCGGCGCGTTCGACGGCATCGTCGTGGCGCAGGTCGTCACGCGCGACAAGCATCCGGGCGCCGATAAGCTCTCGCTCTGCCGCGTCAACGACGGCACCGGCGAACGCCAGATTGTCTGCGGCGCGCAGAATTTCAAAGCCGGCGACAAAGTGCCGCTCATCCTGCCCGGCGCGTCGCTCCCGCTGAAGCCCGGCGACAAGGAGCCGTTCACCATCAAGGTCGGCAAGATTCGCGGCGTCGAGTCCCACGGCATGTTGTGCTCGCACGAGGAACTCGGCCTCGATCCCGAAGCCATCGGCCACAAAAAGGAAGACGGACTGCTCATCCTGCGCGAGGACGCCAAGGTCGGCCAGCCGTTCGGCGAATACCTTGGCCGCAGCGGCAGCGATGTGGTTTACGATCTCGAAGTCACGCCGAACCGGCCGGACTTGAACAGCGTCATCGGCATCGCCCGCGAAATCGCGGCCGTCACGGGCAACGCGCTGCGCGTTCCAACATTCAACATTCAACATTCAACATTCAACGTCCAAGACTTGGTTTCCGTTCGCCTTGACGATTCGGAATTTTGCCCGCGCTACACCGCGCGCGTCATCAAAGGCGTGAAGGTCGGGCCGAGTCCCGATTGGCTGCGCAGCGCCTTGGAGAAAGTCGGCCTCCGCAGCATCAGCAACGTCGTGGACGTGACCAACTACGTCATGCTCGAAAGCGGCCAGCCGCTGCACGCATTTGATTATCACCTCATCGCCAAAGGTGCGGACGGCAAGCCGACCATCGTCGTGCGGCGCGCGGCTGCGGGCGAAAAATTCAAGACGCTCGACAATCAGGAGCGCACGCTGACGAACGAAATGCTCCTCATCGCCGACGAGCAAAAAGGCATCGCGCTCGCCGGCGTCATGGGCGGCGCGAACACGGAAATTAACAATGACACCAAAGACGTGCTCATCGAGAGCGCGTATTTCGCGCCGGTGAACATCCGCCGCACGAGCAAGCTGCTTGGGCTGCGCAGCGAATCCAGCTACCGCTTCGAGCGCGGCGCGGATGTTAGCATTTGCGATTGGGCCAGCCAACGCGCCGCCCAGTTGATTTTGGAAACCGCCGGCGGCCAGTTGGCCGAAGGCGGCGTGGACGTTCAGCCGACGGCGAAAGCGGAAAAGCAAATCATGCTGCACTTCGCCAAGTCGAAGGACCTGCTCGGCGTCGGCATTTCGCATCAGGATCAAATCAGCTTCCTTACCAAGCTCGGCCTCGGCCTGGTCAAACAGGAACCCGGCGAAGCCACTTTCAGCATCCCGTCGTGGCGCGTGGACTTGAAGCGCGAAGTGGACCTCATCGAGGAAGTTGGCCGGCTTTACGGCATTGATAAGATTCCCAGCACGCCGCCGCGCGGCGCGCTCGGCGCAAATGTATTTGATTCCGTCTATGATCAGATCGGCGACGTGCGCCGCATCCTCACCGGACTCGGCCTGAACGAGGCGCAGGGACAAACGCTGATTTCAAATTCAGAATTTCAAATTTCAAATGGCGCAGCGGTCGCGCTCGCCAACCCGTTGAGCAGCGACATGGACGTGCTGCGGCCGTCGCTGCTTCCCGGCTTGATCCATTCGCTCCGGCACAATCTCACCCGCAAAAATAACGACGTGGCGTTGTTCGAGGTCGGCCGCGTGTTCACCGCCGCGAACGGGCAGACGAAAGAAAACCGCAGCGTCGCCATCGCCCTCACCGGCCAGCGCGCGGCGAATTTCTGGAGCGGCGACGAACGGGAAGCGAAGTTCGACGCCTACGATCTGAAAGGCCTCGTCGAGGAAATGCTGGAGCAATTCGGCCTGCGTGGCATCGTCTTTGGCAAGCGGGCGGAAAGCACGGCGCTGTTTCTGGAGTCCGCCGACGTCACGCTGGGCGGCAAACTGCCGCTGGGCGAACTCGGCCAGTTGCTGCCCACGCTCGCCAAGAAATACGATTTGCGCGACGCCGTGTTTCTGGCGGAATTCAATTTGGATCTGCTGCTCGCCAGACGCAACGCCACGAAAGCCTTCAAGCCGCTGCCGCAATTCCCGTCCAGCCGGCGCGACGTGGCGATGCTGGTGCCGGAAGCCACCACGCACGAGACGGTCTTGGCGGCCGTCAAATCGGCCAAGGCCGCGAACCTGGCGAGCGTGGAACTCTTCGACGTGTTCCGGGGCAAGGGCGTGCCGGACGGGCAAAAGAGCCTAGCCTATGCGTTCACCTACCGCGCGGCCGACAAGACGCTGACGGATGCCGAAGTGAACGCGGCGCACGCCAAGGTGCTGGAGACATTGAAAATCCAGTTGCCCGCCGAACTCCGCGCCTGACGGCCAACGGGGTTCGAGCCGGTGGCAACCGGCTTTCAATCGGAAGCCAAGTGCCTGAACCAGCCACGGCGCAACGGCCGCCCGAAAGCGGTGTCGCCGCTGCGCTCTGCGACCGCAGTCCAAAACCTCGCGGAAGTTCCAAGCTGGATTCCCAATACCCGGCGACGGGATCCATATTAAACCGCCCCGGAGCTTTTCCCTTAAACCTCAACCCCCAGCGGCGGCATCGGGCAGTCCAGCGTGTCGGCGATGCCGCGCAGCAGTTCGGCCTCGGCTTCCAGGATCACGCCGTCGGCGCCGACCACCTGCACGGCGGCCTCGATGAGATTCTTTTTGATGATGGGCACGGCGAGGGCGAGGCGGTTCAGCGCGGCGTCGAGCGGCTCCACGCCGCACTGGTCGCGCCCCAATAATTCCAAGGGCACGCCCGCCGGCGCCCGGAGATACGGTGCGCCGAGGGCAAAGGCCTTCTGGATTTCGCCGGCGTCATTGCTGCCAACGTTGGCGAGCGCGGATAAAATCACGGCGCAGTCGGGCACGAGGGGCTTGAGCGTGTAAAATTGCACGGCGGTGGGCGCGGCGCTGCCGAATTTCGAGGCGAGATGCCGGAGGACAATCTTTTGCAGGACGAATTCGAACAACTGGATTTCGCCGTCGCAGCCGGCCAGCCACTCCAGCGTGTCGGCAAACGACTTGAACTGCGCCGCCGTCAGGTTGCGCAGCGCGCCGAGGGCGAGGTTCACGAGCGGGAGCCGCGCGCGTTGCGCCACGGCGGCGACGTCCGGGAAGAGCGCGGCGGTCTGTCCGGCAACGGGGCTGGTGACGCGGCTGGCGATTTCGGCGAGCTGCTGTGCGCGCAGCTTTTCATCGGGGGCGAGCAGCAGCGCGTAAATGAGCGAGGTGGCGGCAAGCGGGTCGCGGGCAGCGGCCTTGAGATTTTCCGGCAGGGCGTCGCGCAATTGCTCGGCGTAGCGCAGGTGGAGCGTGGTGGGATTGCCGAGATTGGGCAGGACGCTGTTCGTGCGGATGACGGGCGGCGGTTCCATTCCGCCGGCGATGACGGTGCCGCCGAGGATGCCGCCGAGAATTTCGGGCATGGGCGCGCGCGTGTGCTTTAGGTCGGAGATGGCGGCGTTCTTGACGGTTTCAACCTGCTCGGCCTTGAGCGGCGGGAAGGTGCCGTCCCACGACGGGTCAATGGCGTGGATGCGGTCGGGGATCGGCGGGTGCGTGGCCATCGCGCCAAAGAACGCCTCGCCAAGGCCGTTGCCAAAAAACATGTGGCACAGGTCGGGCGCGTGCTCGGATTCGAGTCTTGAGCCGTAGCCGTAACGGCCGATTTTCTGGAGCGCGCCGGAAAGGCCGCCGGGATTGCGCGTGAATTGCACGGACGAGGCGTCGGCGAGAAATTCGCGCTGGCGGCTGACGGCGGCCTGAATCAGGCGACCGAAGAAAACACCAATGGCACCAAGGGCGATGAGCGCAATGCCTAGCAGCGGGAGCGGGTTCTTGTCGCGGCTGTTGCTGCTGCGGGCGTAAAGCAAAATTCGCCCGATGGTGGCGAGGCACAGCAGCCCGAAGATGATGCCGATGAGCCGGAGGTTCAGCCGCATGTCGCCGTTGAGGATGTGGCTGAACTCGTGGCCGATGACGCCCTGCAATTCGTCGCGCGAAAGCATCTCGATGCAGCCGCGCGTCACGCCGATGGCGGCGTCGCCGGTGGTGTGGCCGGCGGCGAAGGCGTTGATGCCGCGCTCGTCGTTGAGGACATAGACCTGCGGCATGGGGACGCCGGCGGCGATGGACATTTCCTCGACGACATTGAGCAGCTTGCGTTCGTTCAGGTCGGTGGTGTTTTGATTCACCAACCGCCCGCCCATCAAAGTGGCCACGGCGCTGCCACCGGCGGCCAGCTCGTTCGTCTTGTAGGCGCTGCCGAGAAAAATCACCGCCAGCACGCCGAAGGTCGCGCCGAGAAATATGGTCGGGTTCCACAAGACGAACTGGACGGGGGCGTCGTCGTAGGCATGGTGCTGCTTGGCCTGCACGCCGGCAAAGACCACCAGCGAAACAAAATAGATCGCGACGATGAGCAGCACGACGGCGACGATAAAATACAGAATGAGCCACTTGGTCTTGCGGCGGGCCTGATCCTGGCGGGCGAAGAAGTCCATCGGGATTTACGATTTTGGATTTACGATTGACGAGCCGCCTGACAATTCATGACGTGCGTAAATCGTATGTCGCAAATCGTAAATTGTAAGCCCGTTTGCCATCGGCTGCAGCCACGCTCACGAAAATGAAACCTTGGGCGCGTCCTTCTGCTCCGGCTTGTCCACGACGAAAAGTTCCGCCGCCGCAAAGTTGAACGTGTTCGCGATGAGGTTGCTCGGAAACACTTCGCGGTCGGTGTTGTAGGTCATCACGCAATCGTTGTAAGCTTGGCGCGCGAAGGAGATCTTGTTTTCCGTCGAAGTCAATTCCTCGGTGAGCTGCATCATGTTCTGGTTCGCCTTTAGGTCGGGATACTGCTCGCTCACCATCATCAGCCGGCTCAAGGTGCCGCCGAGGCCGGATTCGGCTGCGGTCAGGTTTTTCATCGCGGTGGCGTCGCCGGGATTGCTGGCGGCGGCTTTCGAGGCGGCGTAGGCGATGTTGCGCGCCTCCGTCACAGCTTCGAGCGTGCCGCGCTCGTGCGCCATGTAGCCTTTGGCGGTCTCGACAAGATTCGGGATCAGGTCGTAACGGCGCTTGAGCTGCACATCAATCTGCGCGTAGGCGTTCTGGTAGCGGTTACGCATCGTCACGAGCTTGTTATAAACGCCGATGACCATGCCGGCGACAATGATGACCAGGAGAATGAGCACTCCGAGGGCGATGAGGATTGGAATCATAATTTTTCTTTCGTTAAGTTCACTGACAGTTTTACCGAACCGCGCCGCCGGGCAATGATAATTTCACTTCAAATTTGGAATTACATTACGGTAGGGCGGCGCTGCCGCGCCGCCGGGCAAAGCGGCAGCTTTGCCCTACCAGATTAAGTCACGGCACGACTTCCACCGGCATGCCGATCCAGACGAGTTTCAGCAAATACTCCGCATCCCAGTTGGCCAGCCGGAAGCAGCCGTGCGATTCCGTGCGCCCGACCTGCTCCGGCACCGGCGTGCCGTGCATCCCGTAACCGGGCTTGTCCAAACCGATCCACGCCACACCGACCGGATTGTTCGGCCCGGGCGGCAGAATCAGCTTGTGCCCGATGGCCTGCAGTTCGGCGGACTCGGGAAAAAGCGCCGGATCCACCGTGTAGTTCGGATGCGGCGCCACCACGATGACGTGCAGTTCGCCGACCGGCCGCTTCTCCACGCGCGCCGCGATGCTGCACGGACAATGCAAAAGCAAATTTGTCCCCGTGCCAAACGCCTCCAGAAATTTGTCCGACAAATGAATGACGACAAATGCCGCCGGTTCCGCCGGCTCGGGATAATTCACATCGGGAACTTTCAAAACCGTTCCCGCCATCACATTCGTCCAGTTCACGTCGGGATTTAATTTTTCAACCAGCAGCGGATGCGAATGCGCCATTTCCGCGACTTCTTCCAAAAGTGTTTCATAATCCAGCGCGGACTGCTCCGACTTGGCGAGCCAGGTCTTGCCGAGCGGCTGCAACCGCGCCAGATCGTTCGTCGTGACGACATAATTCGCCAGCAATGGCGCGTCCAGCGTGAGCTGCGGCCGCGTGTTGGTGTCGAGCGAAGCCGTCTCAAGCAGTTTTTGCGAACGCTGAAACGCCGCGATGGCCGCGCGCGTCTGCGAGCCGATGGCGGCGTCCAGCGAACCCGGCGAAATCGCGCGCCGCGCCAGCGCGACCTGCGCCTCGAACACGTCACGCACCGGCCGGGGAAAATCCGCCGGCAATTGCGGCGCGACGACGAGCGGCTTGAGTTTGGGCTTTTCGACTGGCGAAGTGGTGGTGGCCGGAGCCATGGCGGCAGCCTTATGTCTTCGGTTTTTTGGGGGATGTTTCTCGTGCCACCAGAGCCAGATGATTCCGCCGATCACCGCCGCGAGCAGCACCACGGCCAGAAAATCGCCAACACGATTGCGATGGCGGGCAGAAGCTTTTTCCAAAATCGGCACGCAGCAATTTAGCCAGCGCCGCCGGCCAACCCAAGGCTGGATTTTACGCCAGCCGCAGCACGGCTTCGCCAATCAGGCGCGCGGTGTGTTCGCAGCCGACCCGGCTGGTGTTGATCACCAGATGATACAACAGCGGGTCGTTGATGTCCGCGTTGTAATACGTTTTGACGTAGCGGGCGCGCGCCGATTCTTCTTCCAGACAAAATCGTCGCGCCTCCGCCGGCGACTTGCGGTCGTCCCGGCAGATTCGTTCGATGCGGTCGTCCAGCGGCGCGACCAGCCGCACATGGAGGACGCGTGGCATTTTGGCCGTCACGATGTTGCCGGCGCGACCGATGATGATGACGCTGCCGAGCGCGGCAAATTTCAAGATGGTTTCCGCCGTCTGCTGCACCAGCGTCTGCGATGTCGGCCGCACTCCGAAAATGTCCGCCAGCGTGTCCTCAATCGCCGAGACGCGATCCTCCGGCAAAAACTTTTCCAAATGCGATGGCAGATTATGGTCGGCCAAGACCTGGTTCATCAGATCACGGTCGAACACCGTCCACGTCGGGCTTTGGGCGGGCGAATGCTGCTGCAAAAAATTCGCCAGTTTTTCCGCGACCAGCACGCCGCCGCAACCGGCCTGGCGGGAAATGGTGACGGCACGGCGCAACCCAACGGCCACCGCCGCGTGGGCGGCCGGGGCGCTCTGGCTGTTGATAAAGGAAAGACAACGATCCAAGTTTGCATTTATCATAAGTCACCTCGTGGTTTCTGACTCACAATACGCCCGGAAAGACTTAAAACGCAAGGGGTGGAAGACGATTTACAGACAGCTAATCCAATGAAGTAGTCAGGCCGATTCGCGCACCAGCATCTCGTGGTAAGCGGCGGCAAGCTGGTCTACCAGCGGCGACGGCGCAACCGGCTGCCCGTCAAACGCGGCGACGGGAATGATGCCGAGCGCGCTTTGCGTGACGAAAATTCCCTCCGCGTTGCGCAACTGCTCCGGCTTGACGATGCGCTTGTTCGTGGCGAGGCCGAGCGTCTGGCAGATCTCCAGCACCACCGCCCGCGTGATACCCGGCAGCACGCCGCGCCCCGTCGGCACGGTGCAGACCTGATCCTGATAAACCCAAAATAAATTTCCGCCCGCCGTCTCCGCCACCTCGCCGTTCGTGTTCAGCAGCAGCGCCTCGTCCGCACCTTTTTCTTCCGCCTCGGCGCGCGCGAGCACGTTCAAAACTTTGCTCGTGGTTTTGAAGGATGCCAGCGCGTCGCCGGCAGGAATGCGAAAAGACGAAGTCATCAAACTCCACTGCTCCGGCTCGTCCGGGTTTTGCGGCGGCAGCGGATGCAGCGTCAGCGCCAGCGTCGGCGCGCCGGAATTTTTTGGTGAATAGCCGCGTGCACCCGCGCCGCGCGTCAGCGTCACGCGCAGGGCGGCCTCGGACAATTCATTCTGCGCGATTAGCTGCCCGGCGAATTTCTGGAGTTCGCGCGGCGTGAACGGCAGTTGGATTTTTAGGAACTCCGCGCCGCGCGCGAGCCGTTCCAGATGCTGCGCAAAGCGGAAAGTTTTGCCGTTCGCCACGCGCAACGTCTCGAACAGGCCGTCGCCCAGCAGAAAGCCGCGGTCGTTCAAGGGCACGACCGCTTCCGCTTCCGGCACAAATTTTCCGTTGAGAAAAACAACCATGAGATACCCGTTTCCTAATGCCGTCCTGATTAGCCGAAGCACCGCCGGAATTCAAGCTTTAGCTGGTTCGTGTGGATGCGATGAAGCCCGGACTTCCGCCTGATTAAATTTCAGCGCGGCGAGAAAACCGGCGGCCTTCGCCAGCGTTTCCTCGTATTCCGCCGCCGGATCGGAGTCGGCCACGATGCCCGCACCGACGTTGAAATGGATTTTCCCCGCCACGCAAACCGCCGTGCGGATGGCGATGTTCAACTGGCTTTCGCGATTGAAACCAAGATAGCCAATCGCGCCGCAGTAAGCGCCGCGCGAAACCGGTTCCAGCTCGTCAATGATTTCCATCGCACGAAATTTCGGCGCGCCGGTGATGCTGCCGCCGGGAAAACAGGACGCGAACGCGGCAAAATGCGTCACGTCCTTTCGCAGCCGGCCTTCAATCTTCGAAACCAAATGCTGCACCTGCGCGAATTTTTCCAGTTTCGCCAGCTCCGGCACCTGCACCGAGCCGTATTCGCAGACTTTGCCGAGATCGTTGCGCAGCAGGTCGGTGATCATCACCAACTCGGCGAGTTCTTTGGCGCTGGTCTGGAGTTCGTAGGCAAGCTGCGCGTCGCGCGTCGGGTCGGCGGCGCGCGGGCGCGTGCCCTTGATCGGCCGCGTGACGATATGCGAACCGCTCATGCGCAAAAATTGTTCCGGCGACGATGAGGCTATTTGGAAATCGCCACAATCCAGAAACGCAGAAAATGGCGCGGGCGAGACGGCGGACAATTTTTCAAAAAATTCCCAGCCGGAAAATCCGCATTGCGCCGTGAACCGGTGCGAAAGGTTGACCTGATAAATGTCGCCGCTGCGGATGTAATTTTGCGCGCGCCCGACGGCGGCAACAAATTCGTCGCGCGAAAGATTGGAAACCGGTTTGGGCACAGAGGCACAGAGACGCAGAGAATCAGAAACCTTTTTTTCCTCTGTGCCACTGTGCCTCTGTGGCAATTCTTTTCCGCTTATGATTGACGACCAAAACTCCAGCCGCTCCCCTGCCCGCTTTTCGCTGCGCGAGCCGTCGGCGTCCAGGCCGGTGGCGACGATAAAAACCTTTCCAAGCTGATGGTCGAAGACGACGAGGCAGTCGTAGAAACCGACGTGGCAGTCGGGCAGTTCCAGGTCGTTGACGGCGCGGCGCGGGAGCTTGGGCTCCGAAAAATTCTTCAAATCATAGCCCCAATAGCCGAAGGCACCGCCAAGCGGAAACGGCGAATCAATTTCATCCAGCAGTTCGTGGCGCGCCATGAGCGCATCGAGGATGTGCCACGGGTTGCCGTATTGAACGTAGCCGCCGTTGTCAAACGGCGGAATTGTCCGCGAATTCACATTCGCGGCTACAATTTCACAGCGCGAGCCGAAGGAGCGGAACGTCAGGAACGGGTTCGCCGCGACGAAGGAATAACGCGCCGCAGGCGAATCAAATTGCGTTGTTCGCAGCAGAACAATCCCGGTTTCGCCGCGCAGATTTTCGACGAGCGATTCGGGCGTGTGCGCGGTCGGGATTTCCTGGATCAGCGGGCGCATTTTCAGAATTGCCAAGTTACTTCGTAAACTGAATTGGTGATTTTTACAGCTTTATCACCGTTAGGAATAAATGATGACGGGAATTCATCATAATTCGTTGGCGTTAGCATCAAATAATAGTAGCGAGTGCAACTTCGTCCACCACCCCATTGGCCATGAAAAACTTCTACAAAGACATACCCTTCGTTGGTTGTATTTTTTCGGAAATAAATTTCCCAAGGATGTAGTTTTGAAATTAAAGGAAAAGCGTTGGTATATTCCGGATGTTCTCTTGCTTCAAAAAACCAAGCGATTTGAGTTTCCGGGCCTTTTTCATCTGTTAGCTTTCTTGTTTCAGAGCGCAACGCATTCCAGCCACCAGTTTGCTCTACGGCTGCGTGAACATTTTCCCTGATTTTAGCAAGTTGGGCTTTGAGTGCCATTTTATGTTCAATTCCCGGTATTTCAACAACTAGAATCCAATAAACAATTACAATTAAAACCCACGCAAAATGCCAAATGCGATGCTGCTTAATCAACAGACGGCTTCGCCATGAAAACAGTGCGGCTATTAACCTTGCGAGCAAACCGTAGCTTAAAAATGCTCCGACCACCCAAAAAATGAGAATAAATTTCCCCATGTAAAATCATGTTCAAGCAAACGCCACCGGCAGCGTGCCCGGCGGGCCGACGCGGCGCTCGTAGTCGCGGATGATCTGGATCAC
>Ga0302200_10001588_pt1 | contig 21088 bp, 12 predicted proteins | sample II_Bog_N3_1_FD_194585 | JGI IMG/M metagenome (GOLD analysis project Ga0302200, IMG submission 194585) | Peat permafrost microbial communities from Stordalen Mire near Abisko, Sweden - II_Bog_N3_1 | ecosystem: Environmental > Terrestrial > Soil > Wetlands > Peat | place: Sweden: Abisko... | reverse complement strand
TTCGACCGACGCGGAAGTCGCGCCGTATTGCGCCACGAAATGGGCGGTGGAAGGGCTTACGCAGTCGCTTGCCCAGGAATTGCCGCCGGGGCTCGCCGCCGTGCCGCTCAATCCCGGCATCATCAACACTGACATGCTGCAAAGCTGCTTTGCCGGCGGCGCATCCAATTATCCGGCGCCCGCTGACTGGGCAAAGAGTGCCGCGCCATTCCTGTTGAAAATCAATTCCGCCGACAACGGCAGGCAATTGACCGCGCCGGTTTGAGACAAATTGAATGACATTTCTGAGGGTTATCTCTAATCTTTGGTGCAAATGAAAGGCATCATCCTCGCCGGCGGCGCCGGTTCCCGGCTGTATCCGCTTACGCTTGTGGCGAGCAAGCAGTTACAACCTGTTTTTGACAAGCCGATGGTTTATTATCCGCTCACGACGCTGATCGAGGGCGGCATCCGCGAGCTTTGCCTGATTTCCACCCCGCACGACCTGCCGCGATTCCAACAGCTGCTGGGCGATGGCAGCCGCTTTGGTGTGACGATTGATTATCGCGAACAGGCCAAGCCGGCGGGCATCGCGCAGGCGTTTCTTATCGCCGAAAGTTTCATTGGCAAGGACAACGTGACGCTGATTCTCGGCGACAACATTTTTTACGGCAGCGACGTGTTTTCCCATGCCTTTGGCGATTTCAAATCCGGCGCGACGATTTTTGGTTATCACGTCAATGACCCGGACCGCTATGGCGTGGTGGAATTTGATGCGCATGGCAAGGCGGTTTCCATCGAGGAGAAGCCCAAGTCTCCGAAAAGCAATTACGCCGTGCCGGGACTCTACATTTTTGACAACACGGTCGTCGGCATAACTAAGAATCTGCAGCCCTCGGCTCGTGGCGAACTGGAAATCACGGCGGTGAACGTGGAATATCTCAAACGCGGACAGTTACGCGTGCAGCGTCTGGCGCGCGGGTTTGCGTGGCTCGACGCCGGCACCAGCAGCAGCCTGCACGAGGCGAGTGCCTATGTGCAGACAATTGAAAAACGCGCGGGCATCAAGATCGGCTGTCCCGAAGAGGCGGCGTTCCGGCAAAGTTTCGTCTCGCTGGCGCAGCTTGAAAAGATTGTCGTTGCGATGCCGAACTGCGAATACCGCGCCTATCTGGAAAACGAGGTCGTGGCCGAGGCAAAACGTCTTCAGAAATAAATTATGATATTACTTCTCGGCGCATCCGGCTATATCGGCAAGGCGTTCGCAGCAGAATTGCGGCGTCGCAAGACGAAATTCATTCCGCTCGCGCGCAAGCAGGTGGATTACACGCGCTTTGACCTGCTGCTGGAATTTCTTCGCAGGAAGAAACCGTCGTTCGTCATTAACGCTGCCGGTTACACGGGCAAGCCGAACGTGGATGCCTGCGAGCTCGACAAGGCAGGAACGCTGCTTGGCAATGCTCTTTTGCCTCAAACCATCGCTCACGCCTGCGCTGCTGCGAAGGTTCCGTGGGGGCATATATCGAGCGGCTGCATTTACAGCGGCGCAAAGGTTACCGTGCGCGGAAAAGTTCGCGTTGAGAAGGACATGACCAGGCCGGAACTTCACGCGCTTGCCGGGAAATCTCCGGAGAAAATCCATGGCTTCACCGAAACGGACACGCCCAATTTTTCCTTCCGCGACCTGCCATGCAGCTTTTACAGCGGCACCAAGGCTCTCGGCGAGGAGTCGATGGCTGGCATCGGTCAAAGCTACGTCTGGCGGCTTCGTATTCCGTTCGACGAATTTGACAATGCCCGCAATTACCTGAGCAAGGTCCAGCGTTACCAGAAGGTTTACGAGAACGTGAACTCCATTTCCCATCGCGCCGATTTCGTGAAGGCGTGTCTGGACTTGTGGGAGCTTCGCGCGCCGTTCGGCACTTACAACGTGACCAATCCCGGCTTCGTCACGACGCACCATGTGGTTGAGGCGATTGAAACGATTCTCAAGCCCAAACGGAAGTTTGAGTACTGGAAAAGCGACACGGAATTTTACAAGGTCGCGGCCAAGACGCCTCGTTCCAATTGCGTCATGGACGTTTCCAAGATTCTCGCGGCGGGCGTGAAAATCCGTCCTGTTGAAGAAGCTTTGGAACATTCGCTCAAGAACTGGAAATCGGATAGCTTTCAACCATGAATCTACTCATTACCGGCGGCGCGGGCTTCATCGGCTCCAATCTGATCCATCACGTCATTGACGACGCCAGCGTCACCAAGCTCGTCAATCTCGACTGCCTCACTTACGCCGGCCACCTGGCGAATCTGGAAACCGTTTCCAGGCATCCGAAATACGTCTTCGAGAAGGTTGACTTGCGCGACAAGGCGGCGGCGTTGCGCGTCGTGGAGAAGCACGGCATCACCCACGTGATGCACCTCGCGGCGGAATCTCATGTGGACCGTTCCATCACCGGGCCGGGCGATTTCATTTCCACCAACATCATCGGCACCTTCAATCTGCTCGAAGCCTGCCGGGGATTTTGGAATGGCAAGTTTGACGACAAGAAATTTCACCACGTCTCAACCGATGAAGTATATGGCTCGCTGGGCGCGACCGGCCTGTTCACCGAGACGACGCCTTACGCGCCGAATTCGCCCTATTCGGCTAGCAAGGCATCGAGCGATTTTCTCGTGCGCGCTTATCATCACACCTATGGTTTGCCGACGGTCATCACGAACTGCTCGAACAACTACGGCCCGTTTCAATTTCCCGAAAAGCTCATTCCCGTCATCATTCAAAACGTTCTTTCTCGCAAGCCGATTCCCGTCTACGGCGACGGCATGAACGTCCGCGACTGGCTTTACGTCCGCGACCATGCCGGGGCGTTGTGGACGGTTTTGCAGAAGGGCAAGCTTGGCGAAACCTACAACATCGGCGGCCACAACGAATGGGCCAATCTCCGCATCGTCGAGCTGATATGCGACACCATTGACGAATTCATGCCGCAGCTTGGCGGCGGCTCGCGCAAGCTGATTTCGTTCGTCAAGGACCGCGCCGGCCATGACCGACGATATGCCATTGACGCCACGAAGATTCAGCGCGAACTTGGCTGGACGCCCGCGCACAAGTTCGAGCAGGGCATCCGCGAGACCATCCGATGGTATCTCGACAACCAGCCGTGGGTGAAGACGGTCACCGCGAAGAAATAACTGAACGGTTTGGCCGTTCATGCTTTCAAATCGTCAATTAGCCGATGTCAAATATCCGTCCATTGTTCATTTGTTTGATGCTCGCGATTTCCCTGGGCGCGGGCGCGGCGGACACCAATTCCATCGTCTGGCAAACTGGGTCCGAACGCGTGACCGCCGACGTGCAGGGCGAACAGCTCTGGCCGTTGCTTGAAGACATTGCGCACCAGACCGGCTGGCACATCTTTGTCGAACCGGACACGGACCGTACCGCCTCCACCAAGTTCAAGGATTTGCCCGCAGGCGACGCGCTGAAGATGTTGCTTGGCGACCTGAACTTCGCGCTCGTGCCGCAGACCAACGACTCCACCCGCCTTTACGTTTTCCGCACCGTCATGCAGAACGCCACGAAGCCCGTCGTCGCCGCCAAGGCTCCCCGCCGCGTCGCCAACGAACTGCTCATCCGCGTCAAGCCCGGCACGGACATTGAAGCTCTCGCCAAATCTCTCGGCGCCAAGATCACCGGCCGTCTCGACAAGCTCGGCCTCTACCGGCTTCAATTCACCGACGCCGCCGCGACCGATGCCGCGCTCGCGCAATTGAAGAACAACACCGACGTATCCGCTGTGGATTACAATTACATCCTGGACCTGCCGCCCGCCGTTCAACCTGTTTCGTCCGCCAATCTTCCGGCCAATGTTGCTGCGCCGCTGTCGCTTCAGCTCAATCCGCCGGGTGCTTCCGGCAAGGTCGTCGTGGGGTTGATTGATATGAACGTGCAGTCCCTCGGTGCGCAGCTCGACAAGTTCATTTTGCCCCAGCTTTCCGTAGCCGGCGACGCACCCGCCAGCACGGACATCACGCACGGCACCGCCATGGCTTACACAATTCTCGAGGCAATCTCCCAGGTGTCCGGCGGCGGCACCTCTGTGCAAATCCAGCCGGTGGATGTTTATGGCGGGAACGCATCCACCACTTCATGGAACGTCGCGTTGGGGATTCAGGCCGCCGTTGACGGAGGCGCAAACGTCCTGAACATGAGCCTCGGCAGCCCCGGCGACAGCACCGTGTTGGACGCCATCATCAAGACGGCGCTGGCCGACAACATCGTGATGTTTGGCGCGGCGGGCAACACGCCCGTCGGTACGCCGACTTATCCGGCGGCGATTCCCGGCGTGGTGTCCGTGACCGCCCTGGCCCAGCCGGGCCAGCTCGCGTCGTATGCCAATTATTGGTCCGGCGACAATCTTGCGCTGCCCGGCACCAGCTTCGTCCTTTTCGGCGGCCAGGTTTATGCGGTTCAAGGCACCTCCACCTCCACCGCCAATGCGTCAGGAGTCTTTGCCGGCACACAGGCCGCCAATGCCGTGACCGCCGCGCAGATTATCGCAAGGATGCAGGCGAAGTTTCCCGTCCCTGTGAAATAGAAGCTAGAAGATAGGAGTTTGAAGCTGGGACTTGGGAGCTGGAACAATTGCAATTGGTGGAAAATCCTTTGAAGGTTTAGAAATTCCCGTCTTCCAACTCCTAACTTCTAGCTCCCAGCTTCCAACTGCCAACCGCCGGCGTCAGTGCGTCATGCAGCCGAGCTTGCCGAAAGCGACAACGAACGCGATGAGTGCAATGATGAGCAGCAACGGCTTGCCCGCGACCAGCAGCAGGATTCCCGCACCGATGATTGCCGCCATCGCCAGATAGGTAAAAATCGCCAGAGCAAATTTCATCGGGTGTGATTGTATTGCTTTTGGAGCCGGGCGCAAGAAGATGAATTGCGCGGCACAATTGGTTCCGCGGTGGATGGAATCGTTCTTCGTGTCCATTTACCAACCGGTTCTCAAAATCTCCAAGACGTAGGAGCCGACGTGAGGAGTCTCTGATTTAATCCGAAAGACGGATTTGAAATAAGGGGCCGCCGTGTCCGCGCCTGTCGCGGCAGGCCAGGCGTGGGCAAAACGGCAGTTTGTCTTTCGCTGGCATCATTGTAATTGCAGCAGATAAAAGCTCTGTGCGGTATTGGAATTGATTCCGTTAGTGAAGTTGAAATTGCCGCTGTTGTCGAACTGGTTGGTCAGCAGCCGCGTCCAGTTGGAAACCGGCGTGGAAAGATTGGTCGAGCCGAGCAGATAGAAACTCGCATTGGCCACGCCACCGGTGCCGGCCAGGGCGAGGCCGCCGCCGGAAATCGAAACCGTCCCGATGACGGGCTTGGCGGTGACGACCACCGACAGCGTGCCGGCGGTGTTCAGATTGTTTGTGTTCCAAGCCAGTCCGACGGGCAAAGACGGCAATATCACATTCGCAAAAGCGCCGTTATAACTTGCCGCGTTGAACAACGTGAACGTGTCCCCCGCCGCCAGCGCAGTTCCGCCCAGGTTGGTCACGTTGAGCGTCCCGCCTTCAGTCAAGATGCCGGTAACTTTCACCGAGTTATTAGTCAGTGGCGAGTGCTGGACCTGCATGAAGTTTGTGCTCCCGGCGGACAGCGTGAGATTGTTGCTGACGGTCAGGGTGCCGAACGGATTGCCGGGCGCGAGCACACCGCCTGCATTCACTGACACGACGCTGGAAATGATGCCGGTTCCGGCCAGGGTGCCGCCGGCAACGGTGACCAAACCAGTGCCCGTCGCGCTGCCAGCCACATTGTTGGCCAGCAACGTGCCGTGGCTGATGGTGGTGCCGCCGTTATAAGTGTTGTTTCCGCTTATAGTCAGAGTGCCGGAGCCGGTCTTGGTCAAGACTCCTGCACCAGACAAAACTCCGCCGAGGGAAATATTGTGGGCGATGCTTGAAGCATCCGCCGCCTTGAAGGTCGTGTTGCCGGCCAAGGTGATCGGCGCAACGGACGACCAGTCCGCAATGGCTCCGATGGTCGCGGTTCCATTGCCGATCGCAGCAAACACCGTGGCAGTGGGCTGGTTGATCACCAGCCCGGCACCGCCCAGATACAGCGTCGCGCCGTTGGAGACGAGCAGCGAACTCATGGTATTGCCAGAGGAACTGGCCTGGTTGAGAGTGATGCCCGTGAGCGTGGCAACCGAACTTGGTCCGTTGATGTTCACACTGTTGGTGGCATTGGCCACCGTCCCCATCAATAGCCCGTCCGTCCCCAAGTAAGTCAGCGAACCGCCAGACATCGTAAGCCAACCGCCGCGTGGCGTGGAGCTGGTGTTGTTGCCAATCTTGAAGGCCCCGGTGGAGGCGGACGAGCCGATGGTCAGCGATCCTCCCGTGAGGTTCATGTTCGCGCCGGAATTGGCGTTCTGGATGGCGATGCTGGTGGCGGTGACCGAGCCATTGCTGATGATCAGACCCGCCGCCGTGTTGGGACCGACGCCGCCGTTGTCTTTGAAGTCAATGAGGGTGCCCAAAGCGACCGAACCCGTGGTGTTGATGGTCAAAGGGCCGGTGGTATTACCGGAGGAACCGAGATTCACGCTGGTGAAGTTGGCCGACCCCGACCCGGTGATGGCGGCGCTGTCGCCGGTTGAACTGGCGACGGTGGCGACGTTGAGAGTGTTGGCCGTCACGGTGCCACCGGTTATTTTGAAGGAAACACCGGCTGCCCCGTTGCCGACCAGGATGGTGCTCACGGAAGTGCCAAGCGTTCCGCCGGAGACCGTCAGGTTGCCGCCCAGAACCGTGGTGTTGCCGGTGTAGGTGTTCGTCCCGGAAAGCGTGAGTATGTTTGTTCCAGACTTTGTCAATCCCGTCGAGCCAGCCAGACCGCCCCCGCCCATTCCGCTGACAAGGTAATTGAGCGTGGAGTTGCTGAAAGTGACTGCGACAGGACTGACTGGTGCGGCAATGTTGACGTTCGCGCTGGTGGCCGTGTCGTTGAAGGTCGCATAGCAGCCATCAGCGAAGACTGACGCGGTGGAACCGCTGAGCCAGTTTGCGGTTACATCGTCCCATTGGGAGCTGATAGCGCCTTTCCATACGAGGTTGGTGCCGGTCGGCGGAGGCGGCGCGACGGCGACGGCATTGAGCCGCTGAAGATAGTCCACGTTCGGGCCGCTGGAACCGGTGTCGGTGAGCTGGATGATGTTGTTGCCGGTGTTGAGCGTGACATTGTTGGTGACGAGCGCCCAATTGGCCAAGCCGCCGGTTGCCGGAAAATTCAGGCTGGCCACCGCGACGCTGCCGTTCACCATCAATTGCAGCGGCAGGCTGCCGCTGGCGAGCGCGTAACGGATCGCCACCGAATAAACCGCATTGGACGGCGCGTTGACGTTCCACGAAATATAAGCGCCGGAGGAATTCAGATAATCACCAAAACCCGTGCCGGAAAAACCAGGCTCATCGTCGCCGATACCAACGCCGTTGAGACTGGCGTTCTCGGCTTCATAAATGCTCGTGGCCACCGGCGTGGCGCTGGCCGGAACGGAATTGCTGCCCTCGCCGTTGGGATTGGTGGCGGAAACGACGTAGAAATAATTCGTGCCGTCGGCCAGGCCGGTGTCCAGATAACTGTTGGTGTTCAGGCTGACGATGGTCGTGTATGAACTGCCGCCATTCGTCGAGCGTTTCAAGTTGTAGCCGGTCACGCCAGGCACGGGATCCCAATTTAGCGCCACCACGCCGTCGCCCGCCGCCGCGGTGAGGTTGAACGGAGTTGCCGCCGTGCCGTAGGGAGTGGTTGCGCTGGCGGTGGCATCGGTGGAGACGCCGGTGGCGTTGAGCGCCCGGACCCGGTAATAATTTTTCGTGCCCGGCACCAGATCGCCATTCGTGAAATTGGTCGCGCCGGGCATGGGAATGAACATTTGCGTAAAATTAACATTGTCCGTTGACTGCTCGATCCGGTAGCCGGTTTCATTGGTGGCATTGTCCGTCCAAACCAGATTAATTTGCGTGGGACTGACGGGCGTGGCGGTTAATCCGGTTGGTGCCGCCGGCGCAGGAATGCTGCTGGCGGTGGCCGGTTCATAAATTTCCGCTTCCAAAATTGGGAAACTGCCGGAAGTGGTCCGGCTGATGCGGACGGTGTTGCCCAAGGTTGGCGGTGAGAGATCCATCGTCATGTAGCCGGAGGTGGCGGGCGTGGTGTCGCTATAGACCGTCGCGCCGTTGACCTGGATGGAAATGGGATAAATGCCGTTGCGCGGCGGTGACAGGAACTTTACCACCACCTGCGAAACGAGCGCGGTGCGGCCGAGTGTGAATTGAATCCAATTATTTCCCAGCGTGCTGCTGCTGGTCCACGAAGTGGTTTCGTCGTCGTCAATCGTGTTTGTCAGATTGCCAGAACTGCCCGCGCCGGCGGCGATGCTGGCCACCGGCACGGCCACGCGCGAAGCTTGGTAGGACGGCGTGAGCGGCGTCGGGCCGCGCGAATAATTCGGCAGCAATCCGTCTCCCGGCATCACCACCGCCAGTCCGTTGGTTACCGCAAAAGGAATCGTGGGCACGTTGGTCGTGGCGGAAATCAATCCCGGTGCCGTCGCAATCAGAGTCACCGGGCCGGCATTGGTGGTTGAACGCACGAGGACGCGATTAACGCCGCACTCCACCGGCAGGTTGGTGGACAGGATGTAATTGTCCGCCGGCGCGGTGTCGGACCGTGTGCCGATGCCGCCGCGCCATTCCGCCGGGCCGCTCACGGCAAAACTGATCATGTCCAAATTTGTAGGGCAGCGCTGGCCCAGCGCGTCCACCACTTCCACTTGGAACATCGCCAAGTCCTGGCCGTCGGCCTTCCATCCCGTCGGATCCAGAATGGGCGTCAGTTGGATGGCGACCGCCGGCCCAACCGTCACGCGCGTGTCGGTGCAAACCTGATTGCCCAAGGAATCATAACCCACCGCTGCCAGCGTGCCCGGCGTCCACGTCACGCCGGGCCAGGTGTAAAGAAATCCATAGCTCTGCACGCCGTAGCCGAGCGACTGGCCGTTGAGGAACAATTGCACGTTAGCCGCGGTCGAAACGACATAGACATCCTTGACCGTGCCGGTGGCGTAATTCCAATGTCCGACAATATAAATCTCTGGGTTAACGACATCCACCCAGCAATCCCACATGACCTGATGCGCGAAATAAGTGTCCTTGGGAATGCGCAGGGCATCCACCGCCCCGCTGCGCCGGTAATTCTGCACGCCCCGGCATTGCGTGTTGGAGTCGGAGTAAATAATTTTCACACCGCCGGCATTCACGCGCGTGCCGGTGCCGGGCCGCTGGACATAGTAATCCTCATGCCAGCGGGTGACGTTTTCGACGACCATCGAATCGCGGTTGCGGTTGACGTAAGCGGACGGATTACTGCCATCATAAGAGTAACCCACACCATCCAGATGGTAAGGCGGCGAAAAATTGTCCCAGTATTTCCGCAAATCCTCGTCGCGCGAATATTCCATCATCCACATCGGCTTGCGCGCGCTCTTGTCAACGTAAAGCATTTCGCCGCCGTATTCGGCGTTCGTGCTGGCCAGCATTTCGCGGCAGCCGATGGCGCGTCCGCCGTAGGGATCGTATTGATCGCGAATGCCTTTCATTTCAACCATCTGGGTCTCGGCGATGCCGGTATTGCCAGATTCGTAAAACAGAATGCTCGGGTTGTTTTTGTTGTAAATGATGGCATCGCGCATGAGGGTCATGCGCTGATTCCACTGGACGCCGGTGACATCACCTTCCTGGTCGCCCGCCGGCATGGACATCATCAAGCCCTGCCGGTCGCACGCTTCGATGATCTGCTTGCCCGGCGTGACGTGCATCCAGCGCATCGTGTTGCCACCTTCGTCCACCACCTGCCGCTGGCTGTAATCATCCATCCAAGTGGGAACAGAGCAGCCGATGGCCGGCCATTCATCGGTGCTGCGCTGGGCGTAACCGCGGATGTTGATGACGCGACCATTTAGAACAACCATGCCGTTCGTAAATGCCGTTCCGCGGAAACCCGTGCGCGTCCGCACCACGTCCAGCACGTTGTTGCTCTCGGACAAAATGGTATAGACATCGTAGAGATAGCCATAGCCCCAACTCCAGAAATTCAAGTTTGTTACCAGCGAGCTGGCCGTCAGCACATTGGTCTGCCCCGGCTGGATGGTCATCGAGGTGCCTGGAAAATTCGTCAGCACCACGCCGTTTGTATCCACGATTACCACATTGTAAGTCAATGTGTGCGCCACCGCGTCTTCATTCAGAACCTGCGTGTCCGCGTGGATGACGCCGGAGCGGTCGGGAATGTCGTAGTTCTGTCCGTAAATGTAGGTGCCCACCGTGCCTAGGTTGGAAAACAACGGGAGTGTCTGATGCACCAAGCCGGTCAGGTGCAACTTTACGTTTTTGTTGATGCCGCCGTAATTGGCGTAAAACGAGGAACTGTTCCATTCAAACGCCACGCCGGTGGCGACTTCCTTGTAATTGAAGGAATTGTCCGTGCGCACGGCCACGACGTTGTCCTGCGGATAGGCCAGCAAATTGGTGGTGATGTCAAACCCGGAGGCCATCACGCCGTTTTCGGTGCGGCCAGCCCATTGGCCGTTGATATAGACATCCCCGGCTTGACGCATGCCCTCGAATTCCAGAAAGACTTTCTGCCCGCCGCTGCCCGGTGGCATCGTAAAATGTTTGCGATACCACGCAATGCCGGTGGGCATGTTGGCGATGAAGACTTTGAAGGCGCTGTCCTCATTCCAGGCGTGCGGCAACGTCACAGTGGTCCAGGAACTGTCGTCAAAGCCCGGCAGTTGTGCATTGGTCGGGTCTCCGACAAAAAGCTTCCACCCGGGATTGAAATTGTAATCGACGCGCGACGACGCGGGCGGCGAATACGTTTGCGCGGAAACCGGATGGCCGGTCAAGCAAGCAGTCGCCACCAGCATCGAAATCCATGTGCGTCGCATGTTCATTGAGCCGGTGTATTGTTTATGGCATCGCCGCCAGAATGGCGATGATGACGATGGCCGCGAACCGCTCGACCAGCGTGAACGCCCGCGCGGTTTTCAAATCCGTTTTCTTTATGCAAGGTTTCAGTTTTTTAATTACGGTTGTCAATCGTGGCGCGGAACGAAGGTTGCACCACAGCTTCCACCCCATCCACGGATTTATCAAGTTTCGTTTGCAGATAAGCCAAGCGGTAAAACACCGATCCGTTGTTCGGGATCATCACGTTGGTCTCCCAAAAGTTCCTGCTCAAAACGCGCTTTTCTCCAGCCTTCCCGGCCTCTGCCCTGTTGCATATGACTTCTAGCCACAGATGAACACTGATTCATTGGCGGCAAAAAACACAAGACGCATAAAGTTTTCTCCCTCTCCGCTCGAGGGTCCTTCGCTCGTGGGAGCCGGAGAAGGTGCCCGAAGGGCGGATGAGGGGCGTCGGGGGAAAAACAATTCATGTGGCGCGGCCAGGGTGATAGGTGGAGCGCGAAAATCATTCCCTTGAATTTTCAGCCTCCAAGTCTTTTTGTCAACCGGGCGAAGGCGGATTCAAAGGCGGCCTGGTGGCCGTCTGCTAAGACGGGCCGTCCGCCAGGACTTTCCCTTTGGAAAAGTCTGGGACGAAATACTCGCGCACTTCCATGCCAAGTCCTTGCCACGGTCGTGGCTTCTTTGAACTGCCAGTCAGGTAATTTTTGCATTTTAAGCCGGATAATTTACTTTCTATGCAAGTGAAGAACGGGTTCACATTGATAGAACTGCTGGTGGTCATTGCCATCATCGCCATACTGGCCGCGCTGCTGCTGCCGGCGCTCGCGTCGGCAAAGGAAAAGGGACGCCAGGCTTCCTGCATCAACAGTGTCCGTCAACAGACCCTGGCGGTTTTGCTTTATGCGGATGAGAACAATGACCTTCTGCCGCCAACCGCTTACAACGATGCCGACGGCAACGAGGTGGACTGGCCTGCCTTGCTTGACCCGTATCTCAACCACGTCGCCAAAATTCATCTTTGCCCGTCCGACATCCTCTCCAAGACAAATTCTTATGGCCTGAATGAACTGACTTTTGTTGATCTGACCGACCCGAATCCGCCACCCCCGACCAAGCTTGCTTCCTTTCATTCCACCAGCACCACCATCATGCAGGGTGACATCGGGACGGAAGATGATTTTGTGACCTCGCGGCCCGATACGTTAAAGCTGACAGCTCCCGGTTCCACACTCAACGACGACGAAGATGCGCGGCCTTCCACCCGGCATACCGGCCGGTGCGACCTGGGCTTCATGGACGGGCATGGCGAGCATCTGCACTTGAACGATTTCTATACGAACCAAAATCCCACGAACAAATGGTTCCTGCCGTGACTGTGCGCCACGGGTCAAAATACCAACGGGCAAATTTCAAGGGGACGGCGGGGGATTCTTCCTCTTCGTGGCGAGATTGGATGAATTACTGCTTGCCTCTGACCAGCGACTCAACCACCGCCGGGTCGGCCAGCGTGGTGGTGTCGCCGATCTGGTCGGTCTGGTTCTCGGCAATCTTGCGCAGGATGCGGCGCATGATTTTGCCGGAGCGCGTCTTGGGCAGGCCGGGTGCAAACTGGATTTTGTCCGGCACGGCAATCGCGCCGATTTCCTTGCGGACGTGCAGCGCGAGTTCCTTCTTCAATTCCTCGCTCTCGGCAATGCCGTCCTTCAATGTCACGAACGCATACAGTGCCTGGCCCTTGATGTCGTGTGGCATGGGCGCGACGGCGGCTTCGGCCACTTTCTCGTGGCTCACGAGCGCGCTCTCCACTTCTGCGGTTCCGATGCGATGGCCGGAGACGTTCACCACGTCGTCCACGCGGCCGAGCAGCCAGTAGTCGCCGTCGGCATCCACGCGGCAGCCGTCGCCGGTGAAATACATGTTCTTGAAGGTGGCGAAATAGGTATTGATGAAACGGTCGTGGTCGCCCCACGTCGTGCGCATGATGCCCGGCCACGGTTTCTTGATGCACAACTTGCCGCCCTCGTTGGGCGCGCATTCGGTGCCGTCGTCGCGGAGCACAACCGGTTCGACGCCGAAGAACGGCTTGCTCGCGCTGCCGGGTTTGAGCGTGTTGACGCCGGGCAGGGCGGTGATGAGGTGTCCGCCGGTCTCGGTCTGCCACCAGGTGTCCACGATGGGACAACGCTCACGGCCAATGCGCCGGTGATACCACATCCACGCCTCGGGATTGATGGGTTCGCCGACGGTGCCGAGCACGCGCAGTGAACTCAGGTCATGTTTCGCCGGCCATTCATCGCCGAGCCGGATGAGCGCGCGGATGGCCGTGGGCGCGGTGTAGAAAGAATTCACCTTGAACTTCTCGACAATTTTCCAGAGCCGTCCGGCATCCGGCCACGTGGGCACACCCTCGAACATCAAGGTCGTCGCGCCGTTGCAGAGCGGGCCATAGACGACATAGCTGTGGCCGGTCACCCAGCCGATGTCGGCGGTGCAGAAATAAACGTCGCCTTCGTGAATATCAAAAACGTATTTGTGCGTGAGCGCGCTCCAGAGCAGATAACCGGCGGTGCTGTGGACGACGCCCTTGGGTTTGCCGGTGGAGCCGGACGTGTAAAGGATGAACAGAAAATCCTCGGCGTTTATCTTCTCCGGCGGACAATCGGCGGAAACATTCGCCATCAAATCGTGATACCACACGTCGCGGCCGTTCACAAAATGGCACGGCATTCCGTTCCGCCTGACCACGATGACTTTTTCGATGCTCGGAGTTTTTTGGAGCGCCGTGTCGGCGATTTCCTTCAACGGGATGGTTTTGCCGCCGCGCAACGAGACGTTGGCCGTGATTAAGACCTTGCAGGTCGAATCGTTGATGCGGTCGCTCAGCGAATCCGCGCTGAACCCGCCGAACACCACCGAATGAACCGCCCCGATGCGCGCGCAGCCGAGCATCGCGACCGCCGCCTCCACCATCATCGGCATGTAAATCGCCACGCGGTCGCCTTTTTTCACGCCGGTCGCCTTGAGCGCATTGGCGAACTTGCAGACCTCCGCGTGTAATTCGCCGTAGGTCACGCGCCTCACCTCGTCCTCCGCGTCGCCCTGCCAGATGATCGCCACCTTGTCGCGCAACTTCGTTTTGACGTGTCGGTCGAGGCAGTTCACGGTCAGGTTCAACTCGCCGTCCTCAAAAAACGTGTGCTGGATTTTCCGCGCTTCCGTGTCCCAGATGAATTTTCCCGCGACGGTCGGTTTCTTGAACCAGTCCAGCGCATCCGCCTGCTCCAGCCAGAACTTTTCCGGCTCGCGGACGGACCGTTCGTAGAGCGCGTTGAACTGTTCCGCATTGAGCAGCGCGTGCTTGACGACTTCCGGCGACGGCGGGAACGTGCGGCCTTCGTGTTGCAGGGATTCGGTGGAGATGGTCTTGTGGCTCATGTCAGGTCGTAAATGATTCCGCGCATTTCCTCAAAATCAATCCGCGCTGTCAATGTCGCTGATGGCTAAAATTCATTTCCCGGGAACAATCCGTAGTCTGTGACCGCCCCTTCATGTCCTTCTCCAAGCTAATTTTCGGGGAACGCAGGCGGTTCGACGGCTATTTTAAGGAGTCTCGGGGCTTGTTCGACGCGGTCGACGCCATGCCAAAAGAGTTTTGGAACCTTCCGACGCGGTCGATGGCATGCAAAAAGAGTTTTTTGAACCTCCCGACGTGGTCGACGGCATGTTTTGGGCCTCCAAAAAGGGGGTCGGAAGGGCACTTATGGGTTCAAAATGAGCATTTTAGGTGATATTTGCCGTCCGGCGGTGTTTTTTGGCTGTTTTGGGCATCACCGGCAGAAGGACGCCGCACTCCAGGACGCCCGCACGTTTGCCAAGACGACCAAACCGGCACCGCCAGCGGGATTGCAAACCAGCCTTAATTGTAAAGTCGAGCCTCTGGCTCGATCCAATTCGGCCAGAGGCCGAACGCTACAGCATCAAGGCGAAGGCTCGCAGAGCCGGGCGAGCGGGTGCGAGCGAGTCATTGGATGCCGAAGGCAGGTGAGGGATTTAGTTTTTTTGGTTTTGGTTCTACAAATATGCCGCGCCGACGGCGCTGGGGACGAACGCCGTGCCAAAATCATTTTGCAATGGACGATTGGGGGGAGCGCACGCGTCTCGCGTGCGGGTTCGGGCGTCGCGCCCGAATCATCGCTGGACAAATCAGTTTGGGAAACGGTTTTCGGCGCGACGCCGAAAACGGCAACCGGGACGGTCGCGCTCCCCATTTCCAAATTCCGCACTCCTTGCCGCGTCGAAGCAACTCGCCGCGCCGTAACGCAGTGAAGACGGGAGCGAAGACGGGCGCATTCCGCACTTGAACAGCTCTTTTCCAGAATTCATTTTGCGACAGTAATAATCTTTGATAGAATTTCCCTGTGCTGCTTTTATAGCCATACCTGGCACCACAGGATGGAGCTATTTCTATGGTGGTCTCGCTTACGGTGTTCCAACATATCTATGGAATCCGTTAGCGCAGGGCTTCGCCTTGCGAACAAATCAATTCGGGTTTAACATTACTGGAACGGCATATATTCCAATCGTCGTGGAAGCCTCTGCCAATCTAACCAGCGGGGCGTGGATTGCTCTACAAACCTGCACTGTCACCAACGGTTTAATATATTTCAGCGATCCGCAATGGGCGAATTATCCCAGACGTTACTATCGCATCCGCTCACCGTGATTTTCTACTAAGCTGGCCAAGGGGGAAATCGCGGCGCTGTCCGGCGCGGGGGATGACCCAAAAGCAAATGAAGAAGTATGAATGAAGAATGAAGAAACAAAACGGCAACCGCTCGCGCCAGTGTCAATTCTTCATTCATCATTCTGCCTTCATACTTTTCCCTGCGGGGCGCTGGTGGATGAGCGGGGCAACGTCATCGGCATCGTTTCCGCAAAACTAGATGCTTCAACAGCATTGGCCATGAGCGGCTCGCTCCCGGAGAATGTGAATTACGCGGTCAAGAGCAGTCTGCTGTTGAGCTTTCTGGAATCGGTGCCGGAGGTGGCGGCGAAACTGAAAGAGCCGAACACGAAGGATGAGAAGTTTGCGGATGCGGTCAAATCCGCCCAAGACGCCGCCGTGCTCGTCCTCGTCTATTGAACGAACCCCTCACCCCGGCCCTCTCCCCTCCGAGGGGCGAGGGAGAAGAACCGGTGGCGGTGCTTGTGAGGGTTTATTGAGTAGGAGACGACGTGAGGAGTCTCTGACTTAAATTGAGTCTCGTCACCTCGACTCCTACAAAAATTATTAAAAGAGGAAGGCAGGAAGCAAGGAGCGGAAAGATTTTCCTGATTTCCTGATTTCCTTATTCAAGTAATCGCCTGACGCATGGCGGCGAAATAATCCTTACCCGTCGCGTCGGAGACCGGCAGCTTGGATTTTTCATCCGAATGCTCGACGAGTTCCTCCGGCAGTTCCTTCAGGAACGGCGAGGGCTGGCAGGGCAGGAGCTGGCCGTATTTCTTGCGCCCACCGCAATGGCTAATGGTGAGCGTCTGCATGGCGCGCGTGACGGCGACGTAAAACAGCCGCCGCTCCTCGTCCAGCGTGCCCTCGACCTTGGAGCGAGAGTGCGGCAGCAGCCCGTCCTCCAGCCCGACGATATAGACGTTGGGGAACTCCAGTCCCTTGCAACTGTGCATGGTGATGAGCGTGACGGCGTCGCTGGTGTTTTCCTTTTCCTCCTCGCGGTCGCTGTCGAGCGTGATGTTCTCCAGAAAATTGTCCAGCCGTTCCGCCGGCAGGTTGCCGATGCCGTCCATGGTCGCCATCAGTTCGCGCAAATTGCGGATGCGGCCCTCTGCCACTTCGGGGTCCTTGTCCAGCCGTTTCAGCTCGGCAAGGTAGCCGGTCTCGTTCAGGAAATTTTCGGCCCAACGTGCGAGCGTGAAATAACCCTCACCCGGCTGCGCCACCCTCTCCCCATCCGATGGGGAGAGGGACGGGGTGAGGGGATTGTGATTTAATTGCCCACGCGTTCGTTCGATGAATTCCACAAACGCCTCGATGCTTTTGCGCGTATTCGCTTGGAACGTGGTCGTTACCAGCGGGTTTTTCATGGCGGTGAAGACGGAGCATTTGCGCTCGTGGCTCGCGCCGAGCAGCCGTTCCATCGTCACGTCGCTCAGGCCGCGTGCGGGGACGTTGGCGATGCGCAGCAGGCTGATGTCGTCGTGTGGGTTGATGAACATCTTCAGGTAGGCGAGAAAATCCTTGATCTCGCGCCGGTCGAAGAAGCTCTGGCCGCCGATGAGATGATAACGGACGGACGCCTTGCGCAGTTCCATTTCGAGCGGGCGTGACTGCTGGTTGGTGCGGAACAGGATCGCGCAATCCTTCCACGCCGCGCGGCGTGTGAGCCGGAGAAACTCGATCTGCACGACGATCTCCCGCGCCTCGGCCTCGTCGTTGTCGTAGGTCTGCAACTGGATTTTTGCGCCCGCGCCTTTCTGCGACCAGAGCTGCTTCACGCGGCGGCGCACGTTGTTTTTGATGATGGCGTTGGCGGCGTTGAGGATGTTCGTGGTGCTGCGGTAATTCTGCTCCAGCTTGACGACCTTGATTTCGGGAAAATGTTTTTCCATGTCGAGCAGGTTGGCGACCTCCGCGCCGCGCCAGCCGTAAATGCTCTGGTCATCATCGCCGACCACGCACAGGTTCCGGTGCTCCACGGTAAGCGCGTGAACCAATTGAAACTGCGCGGCGTTGGTGTCCTGATATTCGTCCACCATGACGTATTTGTATTTCGCGCGGCAGGCTTCGAGCGCGTCGGGATGCTCGCGGAACAGGCGCAGCGTCAGCAGGATCAGATCGTCGAAATCCACCGCGTTGCAGGCGTGCAGCGCGGATTCATAGCGCTTGGCAATATGCTCGGCCAATGCGCGAACGCTTTCATCACCGAAGATTTTGGAGTTCTCGCCGCCGTTCTTGAACTTGCTCAACACCGCCAGCACCGCGCCGGCATCGGTCTTTTCGCCCTTGGCGGAAATGGAGGAGAGGATTTTCTTCACCGCCGCGAGCTGTTCCGATTCGTCGTAGATGACGAAATTCTTTTTGTAGCCGAGCTTCTCTATGTGCTGGCGCAAAATGCGGACGCAAAGGGAATGGAACGTGCAGATGGTCGGACGGTTGCTTTTCTCCTCGGTCTTGCGCTTCGGCAACAGCTTGTTCACGCGCTCCTGCATTTCGCGTGCGGCCTTGTTGGTGAACGTCACGCCGAGAATGTTGCCGGGCGCGATGCCGCGCTCGACCATGTGCGCGATGCGAAAAGTGATGACGCGTGTCTTGCCCGTGCCCGCGCCGGCGAGGATGAGCACCGGGCCTTTGATGGTCTCGGCGGCCATGCGTTGCTGCGAGTTGAGCGTGTTCAGATTCACCATCGGGCGCGAAGTTTAAGTTGCCACAAAACGAACGCAAGCGCGCAAAGAATTATTTCATTTGAGCCACAGATGGGCACAGATGAAACACAGGTTATCCGGTTAAAATTCACAGGCGTGATGATTCTAAATTTGCCTGAACCGGCATGGGTTTTATCTGTGTTGATCTGTGCGCATCTGTGGCAAAAATATTTTTGCTCATAAAAAAATAAGTTGCGCAAGTGCCGTCGCACAGCTTAAAGATTCGCCCGACAAATGGGAAAAATTCTCATCATCGCGGAAAAGCCGTCTGTCGCCGGAGACATCTCCAAGGCGCTCGGCAAGTTTGAAAAGAACGCTGACTTCTACGAGAACGACCAGTATGTCATCTCGTCGGCGGTCGGCCATCTGCTGACCATCGCCGTGCCGGAACAGTTCGAGGTCAAGCGCGGCAAATGGACGTTCGCCAATCTGCCGGTCATCCCGCCGCACTTCGATTTGCTGCCCATCGAAAAAAATGAGGCGCGGCTGAAAGTGCTAGTGAAGCTCATCAAACGCAAGGATGTCACCGCGCTCGTGAATGCATGCGACGCCGGGCGCGAGGGCGAATTGATTTTCCGTTACATCGTCCAGTATTCCAAAAGCGACAAGCCGATTCAACGGCTGTGGCTGCAGTCCATGACGCCTGCAGCCATCCGCGACGGCTTTGCGCATCTGCGCACGGACGGCGAAATGATTCCGCTCGCCGATGCGGCGACGTGTCGCAGCGAGAGCGACTGGCTCATCGGCATCAACGGGACGCGCGCGATGACGGCGTTCAATTCCAAGACCGGCGGCTTTCATCTCACGACTGTCGGCCGCGTGCAGACTCCGACGCTGGCAATCCTTGTCGAGCGCGAAGAGAAGATTAAAAAGTTCATGCCGCGCAATTACTGGGAAATACACGGGACGTTCGGCGCGCAGGCGGGCGAATACGCCGGCCGCTGGTTCGATGAAAAGTTTTCCCGGAAGGAAGGTGACGACCAGCTCAAGCAGGAGCGCGTCTGGGATGTGGCGTTCGCCGAAGCCATCAAGGCCAAATGTCTCGGCAAGCCGGGCATCGTCATCGAAGAGAGCAAGCCGACGACCTCGATGTCGCCGGCGCTTTATGATTTGACGACATTGCAGCGCGAGGCGAACGGACGGTTCGGCTTCTCCGCTAAGAACACGCTTGGCCTGGCGCAGGCGCTTTATGAGAAGCACAAGGTGCTGACGTATCCGAGAACGGATTCGCGCGCGCTGCCAGAGGATTATCTCGAGACGGTCAAGACGACGCTGGGAATGCTGGCGGACACGAATTACCGCACGCCGGCGGAAACCATTTTGAAGAACGGCTGGGTGCGCCCGAACAAACGCGTCTTTAATAATGCGAAAGTGTCGGATCACTTTGCGATCATTCCCACGACGGTGGCGCCGAAACATCTGAGCGAGCCGGAACAGAAACTTTACGACCTCGTCACGAAGCGCTTTCTGGCGATTTTTTATCCGGCGGCGGAATTTCTGGTGACCACGCGCATCACGCGCGTCGAGAACGAGCCGTTCAAGAGCGAGGGCAAGGTGATGGTGAACGCGGGCTGGCTCGCGGTTTATGGCAAGGAGGCGGATTCGGACGAGACACCCAACCTCGTGCCGGTGAAGCCGAACGAACCCGTCAAGACCGAGAAGGTCGAAGTAGAGGCGAACGTCACTAAACCACCGGCGCGCTATTCCGAAGCCACGTTGCTCGGCGCGATGGAAGGCGCGGGCAAATTGATTGACGATGAAGAATTGCGCGAGGCGATGTCGGACAAGGGTCTGGGCACGCCCGCGACGCGCGCGACCATCATCGAAGGTTTGATTTGGGAAAAATACGTTGTGCGCAATGGCCGCGAATTGCAGCCGACCGCCAAAGCGTTTTCGATCATCACGCTTTTGCGCGGTCTGGAGATTCCGCAGCTTTGTTCGCCCGAGTTGACGGGCGAGTGGGAATTTAAATTGAACCTGATGGCGCGCGGCAAAATGAAGCGCGACGATTTCATGAAAGAGATCGCCGATGCGACGCGCGACATCGTGGCGAAGGCCAAGCTGCATGAGAGCGACACGGTGCCGGGCGATTACGGCAAGCTCAACGTGCCGTGCCCGAAATGTGGCGGCGAGATTCTGGAGAACTACAAAAAATTCCAGTGCCAGAAGTGCGATTTCGCGCTCTGGAAGATTGTGGCGAGCCGGCAGTTGGAAATTTCCGAGGTCGAGGAACTCATCAGCAAGGGCACGGTCGGTCCGCTGCAAGGTTTCCGCAGCAAGCAGGGATTTCCCTTCGCGGCCATCATCAAGATGGGCGCGGAGTTCAAGCCCGAGTTTGACTTTGGCAACGACAAGAATGCGGAAGGCGAGGATTCCGCGCCGATTGATTTCACCGGCAAGGAGCCGCTCGGCAAATGCCCCAAGTGCGGCGCGCGCGTGTTCGACGCAGGCATGAATTACATGTGCGAAAAGGCGACCGGCCCGGACAAGACCTGCAAATTCCGCACCGGCAAGATCATTTTGCAGCAGACCATGGAACCGGCGCAGATTGTCAAGCTGCTTAACGAGGGCAAGACTGATTTGCTCAAGGGCTTTGTCTCGAAGAAGACCAATCGCAAGTTCGAGGCATTCCTTGTTT
>Ga0302200_10001587_pt1 | contig 21094 bp, 21 predicted proteins | sample II_Bog_N3_1_FD_194585 | JGI IMG/M metagenome (GOLD analysis project Ga0302200, IMG submission 194585) | Peat permafrost microbial communities from Stordalen Mire near Abisko, Sweden - II_Bog_N3_1 | ecosystem: Environmental > Terrestrial > Soil > Wetlands > Peat | place: Sweden: Abisko... | reverse complement strand
CACTTCTCGAAGAGAACACCTTGGACGCTGTGATCGGCCTACCAGAAAAGCTCTTCTTCGGGACCGGCATCCAGGCCGTAATCCTGATCTTTAATAAAGGTAGGAGCACGAAGAACGTGCTGTTCATCGACGCAAGCAGAGAGTTCCTTGAAGGAACGAATCAGAACAAGCTCGGCGCGGAGCACATCGCGAAAGTGGTGGCCACTTATCAGGCTTTTAAGAGCGTAGACAAATACGCCTTTCTCGCTTCGCCCGCAAAAATCATCGAAAACGACTACAACCTCAACATTCCACGCTATGTGGACACATTCGAGCCTGAGGCCCCTGTGAATTTGAAGGCCGTGCAGGCTGAAATTGCCGATCTTGAGAAAGAACTGGCAGAAGTACGCACGCAAATGGCCGGCTATTTACGGGAGCTTGGGGTATGAATGCGCCTAGCAATTGGAAGATTTTCGAATTTGGAGATTTACTCGAATTACACACCGTTCGGCCTGCTCCCACATTTGTCGAGAAATGCTCAGCGTGTGTTGAACTCGAACATGTAGAACCATGCTCTGGCAGACTTCTTGGATGGGGCGAAGCTGATGGTGAAGCTAATTCAAAAGTTTCGTTCGCTCCCGGCGACGTACTTTTCGGAAAGCTACGTCCATATTTAAGAAAGTCATGGCTCGCAACTTTTCCAGGTATTTGCACTAGTGAATTTTGGGTTTTGCGCGCACTGGACGGGAAGTGCGATCCGCGTTTCCTTAGGCAATTCACCCTTTCGGACCGTTTCGCGGCCGCCACGAACGCCTCATCCGGATCTAAGATGCCACGTGCTGATTGGGGCTTTGTATCCGAGTATCCTTTCCCTGTGCCTCCGATATATGAGCAGAAGAAAATCGCCGACGTTCTGGATTGCCTAGATCGGGAAATTTACAAGACCACGGCGTTAGCGAAAAATGAGGAAGACCACAAAAAGTGGCTGTCGCAGCAGCTCTTGACGGGGAAAACACGGTTTAAGGATTTTAGGGGTGCTCATTGGAACACAGTTACTATCGGTTCTTTGCTTAAGGAGTGCGATCGGTATGTGAACTGGAGTGATGATGTACGATACCGCTTTGCTAGTATTCGTCGGCGTTCAGGTGGCTTATTCGACCGTGGCACCTATTACGGACGAGAAGTTAAAACCAAAGTGCTGAAACTCGTCAGGACTGGGGACTTTCTAATTTCCAAACGACAGGTCGTTCATGGGGCTTGGGCACTGGTCACAACTCCGTTCGATGGGTTTGGCGTTTCCGACGAGTATGATGTGCTCGTCAACCGCGATCCGAAGATATTGGACATTCGCTTTTTCAATTACCTTTCTCAAACTCGGCGGCTTTGGCACATGGCCTATCTGGCCTCGAACGGGGTTCATATCGAAAAGCTGATCTTCGATTTCGATGACTTTGCAAAGGAGAAGATCCAAATTCCTTCAAATATTGAGGAACAAAAAAGAATCGCGGATACGCTCTCGGTCAGTGACCGAGAAATCGAGTTATATGCGAAATACATTGCCGCTTTGAAAGAGCAGAAACGTGGCTTAATGCAGAAGCTTTTCACCGGAGAGGTGCGCGTGAAGGCGGGTAAGGAGAACTGAACCATGAACAAGCCATCCTTTCAGGAAGATCATGTCTCGCAGGTGCCAGCGCTTCAGTTGCTCCAGAACTTGGGCTATACCTATCTGCGACCGCAGGAGGTCTTTCTTCAGCGTAAGGGCAAACTGACCAACGTACTCTTGGAGGATATCCTGGCGGATCAACTCCGGCGACTGAACCGAATCAACTATCGGGGTAAACCTTACGAGTTCACAGAGACGAACATCCAAAGCGCCATCCAAGCCCTAAAAGAGGTGCCATTCGACGGATTAGTGCGCACGAGCGAAAAAATCTACGACCTCCTCGTCTTGGGTAAGTCGATGGAGCAAACAGTCGCAGGGGACACGAAGAGTTTCACGCTCAACTTCATCGATTGGCGAACACCCGCCAACAACGTCTTTCACGTAGTGGAGGAGTTTGAAGTCGAGCAGACGGCAAGCAAGCAGCTGCGCCGGCCCGACCTTGTATTATTCGTCAACGGAATCCCGCTCTGCGTTATCGAGTGCAAGCGGTCGGACATGAAGGACCCGCTCGACCAGGCGATATCCCAGCATATTCGTAATCAATCCGAGGACTACATCCCAAGACTGTTTGTGTTTTCGCAACTTTTGATGGCGGTGGCGGCTAACGATGCAGCCTATGCAACAACAGGAACACCAGCCGCCTTCTGGGCAAAGTGGAGGGAATTGGACGACGTGACGAAGGAGATCCACTCTTTGATCAACCGGCCCCTGAGTCGGGCACAAAAGGACAAGCTGTTCGCCGACCGATTTGGCTATGTGCGGTCATACTTCGACGATCTGGAAGCCGAGGGGCGCGAGGTGACGGAGCAGGACAAGGCGATCTACTGCCTCTGCCGCCCGGAACGGCTTATCGACCTGGCGTGGCGCTTCATCGTGTACGACGCTGGCGAGAAGAAAATCGCGCGCTACCAGCAATACTTTACGGTTAACAGCATCGTCGCCAGAGTGCGGACACTTGGCCCCGATGGACGCCGCCGCGGAGGCGTCGTGTGGCATACCCAGGGCTCCGGCAAGTCGCTAACCATGGTAATGCTGGCGCAGTCGTTGGCGAGAATTCCAGAAATCTCAAACCCGGTGATTCTGCTGGTGACGGACCGCGTCGATCTAGACGACCAAATCAAGAAGACATTCCACCACTGTGGCCTCGAACCAGTGCAGGCGCAGACCGGCAAGCACCTGACTAAGCTGATTACCGAGAGCAAGGAGAGCGTCATAACAACGATTATCGACAAATTCGCTTCAGCCGTTGAAGCCGGCGAGTTTAAGAACGATTCCCCAAATCTGTTTGTGCTCGTGGACGAGAGTCACCGCAGTGTGTATGGCGAAACCGGTGCCAAGATGGAGAAGGTGCTGCCGAAAGCCTGCTTCATCGGGTTTACCGGGACGCCCCTGATGAAGAAGGAGCACAAGACCGCCAACAAGTTTGGTGGTTACATCGAGCCAAGCTACACGATTGACCAAGCGGTGCGGGACAAGGCGGTTGTGCCCCTTCTCTACGAGGGCCGACTTGTGCTGCAGCAGGTGGACCAGAATGCAATCGACAAGTGGTTTGAGGTTGTCACCAGACCGTTAACCGGAGCACAGCGCGCGGATCTGAAGAAGAAGTTCGCCTCAGCCGACCAATTGAACAAGGCGGACCGAAAGGTCTACGAGGCGGCCTTTGATATCAGCGAGCATTACAGTCAGAATTGGAAGGGTACCGGGTTTAAAGCCCAGTTGGCCGCTCCGAACAAGGCGACAGCGCTCAAATACAAAAAATACCTTGATGAGTTCGGCAAGGTGACGAGCGAGGTCGTGATCTCCGCACCCGACACGCGTGAGGAGCAGGAGGATGTGTATGAGGTGGACACCGAGGAAGTGCGCGCCTTCTGGAAGAAAATGATGGCGAAATACGGCACGGAGAAACAATACCTCGACCAGATCATCAACTCGTTCAAGCACGGGCCAGAGCCGGAAATTCTCATTGTCGTTAGCAAGTTGCTGACGGGCTTCGACGCACCAAAAAACACGGTGCTCTATCTCTGCCGTTCATTTGTGGAGCACAACCTCCTCCAGGCCATCGCCCGCGTAAACCGGCTTTCGACCGGCAAGGATTTCGGATTCATCATGGATTACTACGGCGTGCTGCAGAAGCTGGGAGAGGCAATGGACCTCTATGGTGCATTGCCTGGATTCGATGAGGAGGAAATCGCGGGGACGGTGACTGACATAACTGACGAAATCAGGAACCTTCCCCAGCGACATTCCGAGTTGTGGGATGTGTTCAAGACGGTGAAGGCCTCAAAGGATAAGGAGAAATACGAGCGACAGCTGGAGGACGAAGAGGTCCGTGGGATCTTCTACCAGAAGCTGAACGCGTATTGCCGCACATTGGGAATCGCGCTGGGCACGATGCAATTCCTGCGGGACACGCCAGAAAAGAAGATCCAGACCTACAAGGACGACATGGCCTTCTTCCTCAAGCTACGTGTGGCAGTTAAGCAGCGTTACGCTGAGGAAGTGGACTACAAGGAATATGAGAAGAAGGTCCAAAAGCTAATCGACACGCATGTGCGTTCCGAAGGGATTCAACAAGTGACCCCTCTGGTGAACATCTTTGAGCGCGACACCTTCAAGAAAGAGATCGAGAAGTTGGAGAGCGACGCGTCCAAAGCGGATACTATTGCGCACCGGACGGCGCGGACGATTACCGAGAAGATGGATGAAGACCCAGTTTTTTACCGGCGGTTTGGGAAGATTATCCAGGAAGCCATCAATGCCTATCGTGCAGGGCGCATCAACGAGAAGGAGTATCTCAACAAGGCGACTGCGGCGATGGAGGCGGTCCTAAGCCGCACGGGTGACAAGCTGCCGGAAGCCCTCCACGACAGAGACGTGGCAAAGGCCTTCTATGGCGTGGTCAACGAAGTCTTCGATGGGCTCGTGCTCAACGAGGACGCCGCACAATACGGGAAGGATAATGTAGCGGCTGACCTGGCGACACAAATCGACGATGCCGTTCAAAAACGGGTGGTGGTGGACTGGAGGGGAAATGACGACGTAAAGAATGCAATGAGGAACGACATTGATGACCTGCTGTATGAGGCTCGCGCAAAAAAGGGCGTGCCACTGACTGCCCAGGATATGGACGCGATCATCGAGCGCGCGATAGACATCGCCAAAAACCGCTATCCCCGTTGACCCCGGGACGTTGAGTAGCGTGAATATGAGGTCCGAAATCGAGCTTCATTGCAGCCCAGTTCCATTCCGACTCAAGCGGTCAAACCGGAGGACACTTGCAGTAACGGTGCAACCGGATTTGAGCGTTGTGGTTACCGCCCCCTTCAATGCGACGCTCGAGGCCGTGCAGGCAAAGGTTCAAAAGCGGGCGAATTGGATTCGGCGCCAGCAACAGTATTTTCGTGAATTCCTGCCGCTGACCCCATCCCGACGCTATGTCAGCGGCGAGACACACCGTTACCTAGGGCGACAATATCAGCTTAAGGTGGTTAAGGGCGGGCGGGCCGAAGTAAAATTACGAGGCAGGTTCATATACGTGCGGACCCCGCGCAAAGACGACATATCCCGGGTAAGAAAGCTGCTGGAGGAATGGTATCTCCAACACGCAAAAGAACGACTCGCACGAAGTTTTTCGGTTAATGCGGCACGGTTTGGGGCGCGACTCCCAAATCCGCCGCGAATGCGGGTTCGAAGAATGAAAAAACGTTGGGGAAGCTGGACGCGGCGCAGTGGCGTATGGCTAAACCCTGAGTTGGTGAAAACTCCTGCGTCGTGCATAGAATATGTAGTCACGCACGAACTTTGCCACGCGGTCCACGGCAATCACGGGCACAAATTCTACGAACTCCTGAAACGAGTAATGCCAGATTGGAAAGCAGCCAAGAAACGACTAGAGAAAGCCGGAGGGTACTAGCGCCCTAAAAACGGGCCGTTGTGTTGTTGCTCTAGCCGGTATGCCTATGACACGTCCCCCCTGCGCCGTTAAGCCATATCAACCTCACGGCGGCCCCCTGCCATGCCCCTCCCCAAAACCGCACCGTTGCGTGGAATTTGGTGCGGTTGCCTTTCGAACTTCCAGCGGTTAGCTCCTCTTGTCGTCCCGTTGCTTTTTCTTTTCAATCGCCTCTTCATTACGTTCGAGCAGTCGCCACCATTCTGTGCCATCTTCTCGAATGAAACGCATGGCTCCCGCGCGAATTAAGATCTTTCTTAGCTCGTCATCTGAAAAGCCACCCAATCTTTCTCTTAGGATCACAAATGACCGCTCCACGTATTTTTCTGATTCGAGGAAGTAGCGTGCCGTTCTTTCCGCTGCGAAATCCGTTTTGTGCGTCTCCTTGAAAATCTCCAACTCATGTTTGTTTCGCTGAGCTTGTAAGGCCCAAGAGATTAGGCCGCCGACAACAGTTCCGACGAATCCAAACGTCGCCGCAGTAAAATTGGGGTCCATCTCAGCAGCTTCGAGCTTTTTAGCGCCCTGTCATTTGTTGTTTTTACGTCATTCTAGGTAGACGGATCCAACAGCTGACCGCACCGTTTCCTCAATTTTGGTGCGGCTATCCGGAACCAAAATGCCCTAAGGCGTGACATTAGCGTCCCGCATGAGCGAATCGAGCGCCACTTTGTCCTGCGCAAGATCACTAATCCCGAAGGGATTCCTTGTATGCCACTCTCCGTTCACGGCTTCGAATTGAATTACCCAGAAGCCCACCGCTGCACTAGGGAACATCGTATTGGTCAGAGCTGCCTTGCCACCAGTCCCTTCCTTCCAGGGAGTCCACTTTCCGTCCCAGGTACGCCACTGATCGCATTCGACGACGAGCTTGAACCGGTCCGATAAGCCGTTCATTCGGTCCGTCTCGCTGACTGGAACCGAATATAGCGACGTGCTTGGGTTGTGCAGTTCGACCAGTTGGAATCTCTTCCCTCCAGACAGCCTATTCGCCGCGAACCAATACTCCTTTGAACCCTTGAAGGTTTGCTCCATCAACAATGTGGCCCTGGCTTCTCTCTCAGTCGGCGGAGCCGGCTGACGTGAGCAACTGCCAAAGCAGAAGCTAAACACGAGAAAGACAACGAAGCTTCGCGGGCTTTTCATAACATTAGTCCCATCAGTCTGGTTCCGAATGCCCCACAGGCGACACGGAAACAATATATGTTTCTTGCGCAGAATTTACCCAACTCGGCCTAATGACTCCGATTCCAAGCCACCCCACATCAAAGTGCAACGTTACGCGCCATTGGTTGCACTGGACGGCGCGGCTACCTCCCGGCGGCGAGGCCCTCGAGCTCCCCGACCGCAAGGTCCAGCTCGGAGGCCAGGCGGTTTGGGCTCAGCCTCAGGAACGAGTCGGCAAGGCTCCGGTAGTACCAGAGAGTGCCGTCCCGGCCGCCGGTGAACCGCGTCCACAGTGCCTCACCGATCTCCCTGTAGTCGGATGTGATGGAGAGGACGTTGTGCAGCTTGTCAGCCGCCGAAACCAGTAGGACCGAAGGGGACGCGCCCTCAAGGTGGGCGATGTAGGCCTCCTTGCGATGGCGCCATGGCGGCTTTGGCGTCTCGAACGTGTCGGAGCAGCCCGCCACAATGTCCGAAACGGCTGGACCGAACCGCTTGCGTATCTCGTCAAGAATCGGCTCCCCTCCTGCATCCTCTGGGGCATCGTGCAGAAGGGCTGCCATCGCCTCGTCCTCGGTTGCCCCACGCTCGAGCGCGATGGCTGCCACACCCAACAGATGGGAGACGTAGGGTATGTCAGTGCCCTTCCGGACCTGCCCTGAATGGACCGTGACGGCATAGGCAAGGGCAGAGGAAAATCGTGGGGTCAGTGTTGTCATGAGTCGGTTTCGGGGACGGCCCCGGCCTTCAAGGTTGCATTCTAACGCCATCCTCGGACGTAATCTGTCCTATGCCAGCGAAAAGCGCCCTACCCTCCTCGCGGCCGCCCTTGGCGCGGATGATGAGGATCCATGAGGAGCTGCAGGACGGGCACCTGACCAACTGCTCCAAGCTCGCCGCAAAGCTCGAGGTATCGACCAAGACCATCATGCGGGACCTGGCCTTCATGAAGGATCAGCTCGACCTGCCGGTCGAATATGACCCGCAGACGTATTCCTGGAGGTACGCCTACCCGGTTAAGAGCTTCCCAACGGTCCAGGTAAGCGAAGGCGAGCTCTTGGCCCTCCTCGTCGCCCAGAAGGCCCTCGAGCAATACAAGGGCACGCCGTACCACGATCAGCTCGCCCATGCATTCGAGAAGCTGTCCGCAGGGTTGCATGACCACGTGAGCTTTTCCGCCACCAGCAGCCTGGACAGCGTCTCCTTCCACCATCAGGGTCTCAGCAAGGCGGACTTAAAGCTGTTTGGAAGCCTTTCGAGGGCCGTGATGCAGTGTCTGGAGGTGGAATTCGACTACACAAAACCGGGGACTGAACCCGAGAGGCGGCGCGTCCAACCCTTCCATTTGGCGAACCGGGCAAACTCCTGGTATCTGGTGGCGTACGATCTGGCCCGAAAGGATCTGCGTAACTTTGCGGTTGTGCGCATGCAGGCGCTGACGGTCACGACTAAGAAGTTCAAGAAGCCGAACGATTTTTCACCGGAGAAGCATTTCTCGAAATCGTTCGGCGCCTACGTGGGCAAAGGCGACTACAAGGTGGTCGTCCGCTTCAAGCCGGACGTAACCGGACTAATCAAGGAAAGGCTGTGGCACGAAACCCTTGAGACAAAAGACCTGCCCGACGGCGGCCTCGAGTTCACCCTTAGGCTCGACAGCCTGGAGGAGATCGAACGGTGGATCCTCGGCTGGGGCCCGGCCGCCGAGGTTATTGAGCCAGAGGAACTCAGGGACAGCGTCAAAGCCAACGCCAAGGCCGTTTCCGGTCTCTACAAAAGGTGACGCCTCTTTAAGGCGTCAGGCTGCTGACCGATAGCCTCCCCTGAACTGCATCGGGTTCCGGATGGGCCTGCTCTCGATTCCGGAAGACCGGGCTCCGAGCACCCTATCCACTAGACCCTGGCAGCGCTCGGCCGAGATCCTCCACTCTACGCCCTCGGGGTGGAACCACTCGAAGTCGCAGGAGATCCGACCGCGGGAAGCCCCGATCCCGACTACGGGATACCCTTCCATGGCCATCTCGCTGAAAAGCCCGAGGGAGCCAGGCACGAACCCGAGCTCGGACACGGAGATGTGGCAGCGGATCGTCCAGCCCGATGTCTTAGTCGAGGTCTGGACGCGGAGACTGTAGTCACGCTGGTCAAGGACCAGCTCGTCGTACTCGTCACGGACGCGGAGGCCGGTGTCGAACAGGGAGGCGCCGAGCGAGCGCACGGGCGAGCGGAGAGGGCGGATTGTCTTCAAGGGAGGGGTCTTGTTTTCCATGGTGTGTATTGGGGAGCCCGGCGGGATGCCGTTATCCAACGCATACATCATCCCATAGGGGATAGGACATAGCCTGTCCGAACCCGCATCGAGCCGGATTCGGACGGAATATTTCTTCGTTCCGCCCTGGGACCATCCCTGTCCCAGGGGGTCCAGTATAATCCACGGCGTGATCAAGCTCAAACCCACCCAACACGCCGTACAACGGGCTAAGGAGAGGACCGGATGGTGCCGCCACGCCCTTGAGAGGATGCTCGATCGCGTGTTTTATTTCGGCCTCGGCAAAGAGGACTGCAGCGGCCACCTGAGGGACTACATGGACAAGGTGAGCTTCAATGAAATGGTCCCGGTCGTCCGGCTATACGGCGACCACCTGTTTGTCTTTGGGCATCGTTGCCAGTCGGACGAGATGGCGCTAATCACCATTCTTCACCTTCCAGCCGAGCTAAGGACGCTCGCGCACCGGGCCAGGGCCAAATCGCTGACGCTGGCAGCCTAGACATCTGAAACACCCGCCCCATGCCCCTCTTTCAAGCCAAGTCAGGCACAGCAGGAAGCATTCTCGCGAAGGATGGCGAGCGCGTGGTCGCCTATTCGTTGACTCCACAGGGGGCCAAGCAGCTTAAGTCCGCCGGGGTAAGAAGCGGGCAGAAGGTCCCGGCCCGGGTCCTTGCGTCCCTGGTGCGCACCGGCAACGCGCATTCGCCCCGCCTGGCTGACGCCGCCGGCCAGTCGATGCTGGGATTCAAGGAGGACGAGCAAACCTGCCTGCCCCGGTGCGAATTGACCGGCACGACGAGCGATGTGCATCTCGTTGTTTACGGGGAGGGATCCGGGACGATTGCCAAGCTGCTGGGATCGGAACCGCGGTTTCTGCTCCAGAAAGTGACTACGCTCAGCATTCCGGTCTCGGCGCTGAGCCTGGCAGCCGTGGACCGGCTCGAAACTGCGCAGAAGGTGCCCATGGGCACCGCCGCGGCAGCCACCCTGCGCGATTGGTTCCGGCAGGACCTGGAGGCAGGCTGGGAGAAACTGCAACGGGAGAACGGACGCAGGCAAGCGGCGCTTCCGCTCGACTCAGGCGAGGATGAACTGCCCCTAGGGGGCGCGGGGGCAACATGACGGCCGTCGCCACGATAGCGGCACGATGTGACGCCCAAGACGGCTCGGAATGGGAATCCATGGCGGTTCCCGAGCTCTCGGCCTTTGTGGAGCGCAATGCGTGGAGCTTCGCGCGGACGATGCCGAAGCATCCCCACGAATATGTCCTCCTGTGGAAATGCTCCTCCGAGAGGGACTTCTTCCGGTTCGCGATGACGATTCGGAGGTATGGATACGACGAGAATTTCTTCACAAAAAGGATCCGTTACATGGACCTCTGCGGCCGCAGGTATTGGACGATGGGGGATCTCCTGGAGACAACGTGGGTGCTGAACCGGGCAACGAACAAGGGGCCCGATGTTCCCATGGCGCCTAACCCAACCCCGTTTCAAACCAATCCGCCTGTTTCTTTGAACACCGTCGTGCAAGTTGCGAATAGCAGCCCCGTCCGCTGAAATCCTCTGAAACAAGGCCCAACCCCCACCCCATGGCCAATCTCTCAAAGTCAAAGATCATTGCGTTTCGGCAGTGCCCCAAGCGCTTGTGGCTTGAGATTCACAAGCCCGAACTCCGGGAGGACTCAGCATCCACTCAGGCTGCATACCAGAGGGGTTACCAAGTTGGCGAAATCGCCCGGAAGCTCTACGATACTGAAGGGGACGGCGTCACGATTGACGCCCAGCGGGACGGCTATCCCATGGCCTATGCGCAGACCGACGAGTTTCTGGCGAAAGCAGACCGGCCCATCTTCGAGGCGGGCCTCCGGATCAAGGGGGCCCTTGCCTTCGCCGATGTGCTGATTCCGACAACCCGCGGCCGCACCACGTCGTGGAAGATGGTCGAGGTAAAGTCCTCCGGCTCCGTGAAAGACTATCACAAGGATGACATCGCAGTCCAAAGCCACATCGCAACCGCCTCGGGGGTTAACCTGAAGACGGTGTCGCTTGCCTGCATCGACACCTCCTGGGTCTACCCTGGGGACGGAGATTACCAAGGGCTACTTTACGAGACGGACCTGACGCAGGAGACCCTTTCCCGGGACAGTGAGGCCGCCAGCTGGATCTTCGAAGCCCAAAAGGTGGCTTCGATGCCTTCGGAGCCAAAGATCGACGTAGGCGACCAATGCCACGATCCCTTTGAGTGCGGCTTCTGCGCCTACTGCAATCGGGGCATGAAGCAGCCCGACTTTCCCGTCGATTGGCTTCCCTCCCTTCGCGCAAAGGTGAGGGCCCAGCTTGCCGAGCAGGGAATCGATGACCTCAGGCGGGTGCCCGACGAAATGCTCAATTCCAAGCAGCAGCTCGTGAAGGACCATACGATCGCCGGCACAACCTACTTTGACGCCGCTGGCGCGGCGGCGGATCTGGCGACGCACAAGCTTCCCGCCTGTTTCCTCGATTTTGAAACCGTTAACCTGGCAGTTCCCATCTGGAAGGGGACCCGCCCCTACCAGCAGGTTCCCTTTCAGTTCAGCCTCCACAAGATCGCCGCCAGGGGCGGCATCTCCCACGAGTCTTTTCTGGATCTCTCGGGAAACGATCCGTCACTCCCCTTTGCCAAGGCGCTCATCAGCGGATGCGGGGAGAAGGGGCCGGTCTTTGCTTACAACGCCACATTTGAGAAGTCCCGGATCCATGATCTGGCCAGACGGTTTCCACGGCTTGCGAAGCCTCTCTCAGCGATCGTCGATCGGATCGTGGACCTTCTCCCGATCGCCCGGGAGCGTTACTACCACCCCTCCCAGAAGGGCAGCTGGAGCATCAAGGACGTGCTCCCCGCGGTGGCGCCCGACCTGAACTACGAAGCCCTTGCAGGAGTAAAGGACGGCGGAATGGCGATGGAGGCCTTCCAGGAAGCCATGCTCCCGGATACAACCCCGGAGCGGAAGGAGGAGATCCGGCGGCAGCTGGACGCCTACTGCCGCCTGGACACCTTCGCCATGATTCGGCTCTGGCATTTCTTTAGCGGACGGCAGAGCGCCGTCCCCGTGGACGCCCCCCAACCCCGAGTGCAACGAGACGCGTCGAAAATTGCACCCGCCGCCCGCAAGTCCTCCATCCCCTAGAAATCAATGCACGAGGCTCCAAAGCCAGACAGGTCCTTCTACCCCGCAACGGGCGGCCGGCTCCTCGTCAAACGGGGCGGGCACAGCATCCTTCGGAGCGCCGCGGTCCCGAAGCCGGTCGTGCTCGTGGATAGCCGCGAGCGAAAGCCCTTCGCCCTGCAACCCAACCATCCCAACTGGATCGGTGCGGAGCGCCGCGTCGTGCTAAAGACCGGCGACTACTCGGTCGAGGGCATGGAGAACCTGATCACGCTAGAGAGGAAGGAGCTGACCGACCTGCTCTCCTGCATCGTCACGTACCGCACGAGGTTTCTCGCAGGCTGCCGCCGCATGGCCGCGTTCCGCTGGAAGGCGATCCTCGTGGAGGCCACGCTAGAAGACATCAAGAGCGGCTGGGCGGAATTTGACATTCCCTCCGAGGTCCACCCGAACGGGGTGTGCGGAACATTGGACGCGATCGAGGCGAATTTCGGCGTCCCCGTCATCTACGCGTCCGCGAACCGCGACCTTGCGACCGAACGCGCGGCCAGCTGGCTCTCTAAGCATTTCACGTACTGGTGGCTGGAGACGAATGGCTACGGCCGCGTGCTGATCGATGACGACGGCCTGTGAGCTGCCTGGGGCCAGGGCATCCCCGAATTTCTCCATGGTCTGCGAATCAAGGGATGAACTGTATTGGGGCCTGGGACAGCCGATGTCCGAGGCGTCGTGCTATCCTATTTCCATGAGAATCACCCCAAAGGAAAGGACACTGGAAGAACTGACCGACCTCGGTCTCAGGAGGGAGGCGCTCGGTCTGGCCAGACGCCGGCTGAAGGACGGGAAGTTGTCGCCCGAAGGCTTCGCAGAAGCGGCCCGCGCCGTCCTGATCCACGGTTGGCGGCTGACGGCCAGTTCCGAGAAGTGGGAGGCCAGGAAATGGCTGCCACCACTTGAGGCCGCCTACAGGCGGATGTCTCCGCTGGATCGAAAGGCGGCGCGGTGGACCATGGTCTGGGTATATCTCAACGCAGACCGCCATCAGGAAGCAGCGAAATCTATAAATCAAAGAATTAACTCGTCCCTGGAATTTGCCAACACGCTCTACGTTCTCCTGAAGCTGAAGCGTTGGCGGGCAATCAGGCGGCTCGAAACCCTCGGCACTCGATTGTTGGCTGAGCATGAGTCGGGAATAGAGCGTTCCAGGATAGCCGCGGCAATGGCCAAGGTCGCCTGGCAGCGAGGTGATTTTGAACGATGCCGGGCATTGTCCCGGGACATCGGATGTCTGGATATATTCTGGAGGGAGTCCCTTCTCATGCCCGTCCTTTGCGACTTGGCCGAGGCTCGAGCGGCCCTGAACAATGACAAGGCCCGGATTGGCAGGTTCGCCAAAAGCCCAAAGACAGACATGGACAGAGCCCTGCCTGATTTCCGCAGTCGGCAGCTAGGAAGGGCGAAGCGAGAACTGTCGCGCATCGCGGCTCTCGTGGATCGTTGTCTTGGAAGCAAGTATTGGCCTAACTGAGCCCCATGGGAGAAGATCCTCAAAGCTGGGAATGGATCGGGCGGAACTATGCAACCGGCTGGAATGGCACGCGCCTCCTGGTGCTCGGAGAATCGTCCTACGGCGCTGAAGCGCCACCGCCCCGCTTCCTAGTTGAGAACCATATTCAAGGCACGGGGCGTTGGCGCTCCACTTACACCCGATTCGAGAAGCTGCTCGAAAGATGCGAGGGCAACCCGACCGAGGAACAGAGGAGGGCGTTCTGGAACCGCCTCGCCTTTACGAATTTCCTGAACCGTCCGGCGGCCCTAAGGCCGCGCTCGGGCCGCCCGCCAACAGAGCTGTGGGCCAAGGCCATGCCCGACTTCCACTCCCTTCTCGGCCGTCTGACCCCTCGACCGGATGGAATCATCGTCTGGGGATTGAGACTGTGGTATTCATTGGAAAGGGAGCCGGGCTGCCGTTGGGGTTCACCTTCATGCCAGTCCCTGCAATGGGACCCCGTTCGTGGCCGGGGACAGATCCACTGGCCAGGCGGCCCGCCAATTCCAGCGGTGGCCATTGCGCACCCGTCTTCCCCTGTGGCGCTAAATCAGAAATGGGCTGGGGTCCTGCCAACGTTTCTGGTTGGCCTGCAGTATTCCGTCTAAACGGCACTTCTTCCCCCGGTGCAACGTTGCACCTCATGTGATGCACCGGCGTCACTCTAAGATGCGTGCCCATGATTACTCATTGCTGAGGCATCCATATAAGAGTATAGGGAATCCTGTAGTATTTAACGGATCGCAGCCTTTTCTCAGCCATGCCAAGATACCCCGGCCGCAATTATTTCATCGTTAAGCATGATCTCGCCTCATTTCAGGCCCTTCCTGGATACGTCTGGAACAGTGGCGAGCCTCCGACCCATGCGCCCAAGGGATTCCGTCAGATCCTGAAGGGCGATCAATGGATCGCGTTCGCATATACGACTAGCGGAGACCGAGAGAGGGCCGTCAGCCTCGTGACGGGCTTCTACAAGGCGGTGAAACCGATGAAATACGGCAGGCTCACTGCCAGGGCGCATGCGGAGTGTGGCCGTAAGAAATGGGCTTGGTTGATCAAGGGTGAATCGGTCGGCAAGCCGTTACCCGATCCAGTGGTGATACCGCCTCTTTCCGGCTTCTTGGAGGCGAAGAATGTGGTCCAGCAGAACACTATAATCAGGATCTCCAAAGCGGATTTCGACTCCATCAGGACCTATACCCAAAGCCACAGGTTCGATCCAAAGAGGATTCCCTGCCTCGGCCGGGATCCACAAAGTGAGCAAGAGGTCGTGGCCGTGGTTGCAACCGGCCACAAGCAATTGGGGATAGAAAAGATTCTTCGAATCCAGACTCGATTCCCCGACATGCTAGTTAAGATTAAAGGGAGGACTGAGCCTGTTCATCTTGAACTGGAGCTTTATAGCTCATCATTCAAACTTCACGGTCATTTCAAGCAGGTCCGCGCCAAGTGTCTGAGCCTCAAAGACGACACAGATCACAGACCCGTGGGCGTCCTCTGCTGGATAGACGATGGCCGAAATAGATCAGTGGCAGAAAAGGTTCATCGGATTTACGAGCTCCGGTCGCTCCTTCGCGAAAAGAGAACGATCCGTTGGGGCAGGAGCTGAGCGCCAAGTCAACGCAGGTGCGCCGTTGCGCTCCATTCGTTTCACTGCAGCACCCTCCGATCTTCCCTGACGTTTCGCGATCGGCCAATGTCGCTTGATTCTGCTAGTGCCTCGGAGTCGGCTCCGCAACTGCAGCCTTGGGCGCGTTGGTTTTGTTGTTTTGCCCCACGTCTGTCCGAATCAGCTCCTCCCACTCACTATTGCCGTAGTCCGGCAACGTATCGCCATAATTCTCGTCCGCCATATGCGGATAGAACTCTTTGACCACCTGCTTAATTCCAGGCGGTGCATCCGTATAAAGCTTATGTTGCATATACTTGGCAAAACCTTTGGACATGTAGCGTTCCTGCTCCCAATTATAAATGGTCGCAAGAAATACCGGATGTGGCCCGATGTCATTAAAATATCCCGCCCAGGTCCTGAATTCCTTTGGAGTTATAACATGCTCACCGCAATAGTCATATGCGGAGTGGATTGTGTTCAATATTAAGACGCAGTGCGTCGATATGCGTCTCAGTTCAATAACATCACCACTTTCATTTTTGAGGTTCTTTGGATTGAATTTCGCAAATGATTTCAAATCGTAAATCTTTTCATAAAGCTCTTTCGCGTCTCGAGAGCCGATGATCTCAGGATCGCTGGTTGCCAGTGCAAGGGTGTCTGCTATATATTCCCTGACTTCTTTTGCATTGGTGCATTCCGGTTCCGAATTCGCGTATAAAGTGAGCAGCTTTCCGTCCGACTCCTGCGACTCTATCTGAGCAAGCAAGGTGTCAGATTGGTAAAGCTGGCCGCGCCCGACCATCTTGTTGCTCTCAGTGTTTTGCTTTAATGCCTCAATGGCTCGCGAGGCCTCGTGAAACGCGAAAATCAAGCCCACAACAAGAATACTTACTTCGATCGCTCTAAAGACAAAATCTATGCTTTCAGCACCCGTTCTCTTATGGGACGAGATATTGCGCCTGAGAAGCGCTATGAGAAAGGCGACATATAAGATACCGAACACCCATAAGACCAATGGTTTTCCTAGGAGCTGTGCCCCAACAACCTGGCTGAGTTTCTCTTCAGAGCATGAGAATGAAGCAATAAAGAGTAATGAACCGATGGTGGCCAGAAGAAGGGAGAAAAGACCCCGCTTACGCACCGCGGCCGCTTGCTCACGCGGGGAAAAATAGTGCGCAGCAATCAGACATATAAGCGAGGCCACGCCCACGACTGCGCGGAGTATCGGAAACGACGATTCAATGCTCATATGTTAATTGTGGCGACACATCATATAGGATTGCCCGCTCTAACGGTATGATGGTCTAAGAAGCTGTGACTGCTGACAATGAATATTGTCATCGAGCCCCCTGGAGGCACGGCTGGTGCAATCGATCATTCAAATGAGCCCAATCGTCACCCGCCCCAGGAATCAGGTTATATGTTCTTGGCGCCTCGTGGTGGGGCTTACGACCTCTCGACCCCAAAATTGAGTGCGACGTTACACATGAAAGGTTGCACTGGCTTCAGACAGCCAACTGACACCGCCATCTTCCACGGCCGAAACTCACGGGTACAGATTCTCAAAACGGTCCGAGCCCTACTACCGCATCTTGTGATTGAGCCCATCGGAATAGGTGGAATAGTCCACCGTCAGCTCTTCTCCTCTTTTAATTGCTCGCTTTGCGAAAAATCTGTAGTCGCCGTCAACCTCAAGATTTGGCTTCCTCGAGTGATTCAGATACCACGCGGGCGTAAGGCTGTTGAAGCTGCTGGGACAGCCATACGCTCCTCCCTTGCTCACGCAAAAATCCTGATATAATTTTTTGATTTCGGTGTTGGCGATGCGGATCGATTTCTTCTGGATCCATAACATCTCTTCCTCGTCATCCTGAAATATTTTTGTGCCCTTCGGAATTGACCGAATCGCCATGACACCAACTCCATGTATTCTTGAAGGCGCGAGTCGGACAAACACTTTAGTGTGTGGCAGGATTTTAGGCATTAATTGTGTTCTTAGCGGGCCGGCTCCGACTTGAATGAAAGACAGCGATTATTATCAGAACCGCAGCCAACAACAAGTACTTGAATGTTTCCTTAGACACATAGAGAGCCGCCCAACTCCCCAGGCAAATTCCAGCTGCGAAAATGCTCGCCGGGTGCAAGGCCGTGAAGGATATCCGATATGATAGGCTGTTCTTTCGGGCCCAATCAAAAATCTTTTGCAGGCTTTCTACGGGAACATTGCGCTCTTTCATTAGAGCCACCCGAGTCGGGCTAATCACTCCGTGATCAATACTTTCGGCTAACCGTGTTCGGTCCGCGCAATCGTTAAACACGCATTTCATCGAGCCGTTATGCGTTAAATCTAACTTTGCTGTCATTATCGCGAGTTCATGGGCGACCAAAAAAGCAGCATATTGGGCAGCCGTCTTCGCCCTGGGCTTATATTTTATCGAGTGGTCATTAACACCGATGACCGCCAACGATTTCAGATCACTTAATGAGAAGTAATCCCGAACTTCCGCGGTTTCTGGTTCGTCTTGAGTGTGAGTGATTCTGCAATTTGAAATACCAATTAGATATTGGTAGCCGCGATCCCCAAAGTGCTTCTCTAGAATAGTCCACATCCGCGGCAAGTGAAACCAAATACCGTTAGCATCTGGTTCGCCAATGGCCTCCGGCACCACTTCTCCCGCATTTTCGAACAAATAACTCGCCTGCAATGAGTTTAGTTTCCCGACTAGATAGTCCATCTCGAAAGGTAGATCCGAGCCAAGCTCAACAAGCCCGACCGTTTGTGGCTTCATGCTGGGTTTTCAACTTATTCCTAAACACCAATCTCCGCCATCATAAAATATTCTATATATTTTGGTTTGCTCCATAGGAATAGGTAGATCGACGTCGATCTCATTAAGCGGTCCGGCGAAGCACATGTGCTCAACTTTCAGCAGAAGAAGAGCGCTTGCCATATCCGTCTGCGGCAGGATTTCAGCTATAGGATCCTAACGATTTCATCCCCTGGTGCGCCGTGACGCTGATTAGGTTGCACTGGAGAGGCGTACCGTTGGCCCATCTTCGGCGCTTTGTCACGAAAGGTCCTATGTAATCTTGGTTCTGTAAGCTCGCACCAGTGAGTTGGTCGACGACGAGTTTCCTTGTTCAGGTAGCGAACCGTGCCAGAAGCCCAAGCGGGTGTTCTTTTCGCGCATTAACTAAACACCGGTATGTAGACCAGATCTTGGATATTTCCCAGTGTTGGAATTACTTGGTCGGAGTTTGCACAAGGCTTGGTCTGTAAGATAGCATCTTTGGCCTCATAGAGCATCACATCGACACCACATCGCTGCTCGATTTCCAGACGTAGCCGTTTGATTCGCTCTCCTTCGGTTCTCGCTCTCTTCCAAAAACCGGTGTTTGCCAGGACCAGCACGCGGTTGCCTTTGGCGATTTCCTTCCAATTGAACGGCGATCTTTTCCCCCGCCAGACTTTATACTCATCGAGGGCGCCGTAATTCTTTTTGACGATGCCCAGGTATATCAACGCTTCAAGAATGGCATAGTCCGCTCCGTTGGCTGGGGGCACATGCCCATTCCCGGCATACTTCAATTCGCACAGAAAATGCCCAAATTTCTCCGTATGGGCGATCAGATCGACACAGCGGCGGCGACCCCTCCCGCCTTGTGGAGGGGAAAATGTGATCGGCAATTCGATGTCGTCCCATCGGATCTCATACCGGGAATCCTCACGGATCAGGACCTGCTTTCCCTCGTGATAGTAAATAGCGCGCTGAAAGGCCGTTTCGCCAAGATTCGCGCGATCGACACAGGTCGGGACTTTCCCAGGAATGCTCTTATGGCCCTCCCGAGGAATTCGCGCTTCGGCAAGCAACTTGGCCAGGCCGGACTTGGTGGGATCCCAGAAGCGCGTGGCCTTGTAGGGCGTTTCCCGGGAACTGATCTTGAGGGCGCAGAAATCAAATATGTCTTCCATGGGGTGGCGGGGGGCTGGGATATCCGGACCGGAACAACGTCTTGGACATCCTAGACAGTGATCGGTTGCCCGTCGTCCATCAGTTTTGTCGCCGACCGCCACCGCGCCCATGTCTCTGGGCTCGTGGTATGCACGGGGATCAGAAGACGTGGATTCAGTTCCTCAGCGAATCGGCGCAGGTCGTCCGGATGGGCATGCCCGCTTGCATGGCGCTGGAGCAGGTTGCCACCCGCCGCATAAACCTCCGCCAACAAGGCTTGGGTACGCAGCTCCTTTAGGTATCCCGGCCAATAGGAGAAGACGCAGCTTACACACGGCGGCAGATTGTTTCCGAACAACCCCTTCTGCATCGACTGTCTGAAGAGCACCACGTAGCGCTTGGGATCACGGTTAATCTCCTCAGCAGTGATGGCCCCCTTCCCAAGCCTTTTGGCCCAATCGGCATGGCCCAGCCGGCGTCCGGCAACGCTGGCGGTGTAGTTCGGTGGTATCCAGAGCTGAAGATCCGGAACGGCCCCTGGCATCGGCACTTTGATCTTGCGACCGATCAGGTGCAGCACGAAGGCCTGATAGGAGTCGATCACAAAGGTTCGCCCGGAACGGCGCGCCGCCCGGAAGTACGTGACAAAACGGTCCACGTTGAGCGGCGAATACATCCCGAGCACGATCCCCGGTGCCGCCTTGAAATCTGCCACCAATTGCTTCTCGAGTTCCTTTTCGCTCAGATTGGCCTCGTTGGCCCGTCCACCCAGCCGCGTACCCTCGATCAGGAGAGCATCCAAAGGCGCTTTCTGGACGATCCTAGCCAATTCCCGGGCCATTCCAGGCTTCCGGCCATGAAACCTCAGGTCCCCCGTGTAAAGCACCCGGCGACCCTCCACCTCGACCAGAAAGGCCATGGCGTCGTAGACCGAGTGATCGACAGGATAGGCCGTCACTCGAAATGGCCCGACTCTCATGGCCTGACCGGCCACCAAGATCTTTCGACGGGCCTTTGGCACGCTGGGCTGCCGGGCAAAAAGGCTCCCGGCCAAGATCATCTTGCTCGTGCCCTCGCTCATCCACACCGGCACTTGGGCCCGGCTCGCCGCGATTAGGCCGCTATGGTCGGCATGGGCATGGCTCAGAAATAGGCCATCCACCGACGGGCCTTCCCGATCGAACAACCCTGCAACGGGCGGCGGCAGATTCTTGCCTTGGGGATCCGCATCAAGCGGCAAGCCGGCATCAAGCACGATGCGGGCGGATCCGGATGCTATTTCGATGCAGGTTCCGCCAATCTGGTGTGATCCCCGATGAACCGTGATGCGCACGTCGCTACGACTATCCCATCCGACCAGGTGTGCCAATCCTGTTCGGTCCAAACCGGCCTTCCCGGTGCGCCGTTACGCATAGTACGTTGCACCGGGCGCGACGCGTCGAAAGCCGGCAAACGGCGCGTCACCGGGGGCTCATCTTCTGAGGAGACCCCGGAAAACTGACGGATCTCATAACACAAGGCTTTGCGCATGGCTGGCATTGCTCCCAAGGCGTTGCCAGCCAAGGGAGATAGCCATCGTTTGCTGACGTGGATGGCTCGATTCTTACAAAACCGCGGAATTCCCGATTTTGGTTTTTACGTCTTATATAGGTATGAACCGAATGAAATCGCCTCGGGGCGCGGCTATTTGGCCGGAATCCGTCTACTGGCTGGAAGTGTCTTCGCGCCACCCAATCAAGGTCCCCTATCTAATCAAGGTCCGCCAGCCCCACACGATCCGTGTTCTTGACGCCCGCTCAAAGGCGACCCTT
>Ga0302200_10001585_pt1 | contig 21107 bp, 14 predicted proteins | sample II_Bog_N3_1_FD_194585 | JGI IMG/M metagenome (GOLD analysis project Ga0302200, IMG submission 194585) | Peat permafrost microbial communities from Stordalen Mire near Abisko, Sweden - II_Bog_N3_1 | ecosystem: Environmental > Terrestrial > Soil > Wetlands > Peat | place: Sweden: Abisko... | reverse complement strand
TTCGACCGACAAGCTCCACGAACTCAAGATGGGCGCCTTCTGGGCCGTTTCGCAAGGCTCTGCAGAGCCGCCTGCTTTGATCGTTCTGCGCTATGAGCCTGAAGGCGCTCCAGAAGGTCCAGTGCTCGGCCTGGTCGGCAAAGGCATCACCTTTGACACCGGCGGAATCTCGATCAAGTCCTCCGACAGCATGGAGAAGATGAAGTACGACATGGCCGGCGGCGCAACCATGATCGGCGCCATGCGCGCCATCGCATTGCTCAAGCCGAAGGTGCGGGTGATTGCAATAGTCTGTGCGGCCGAAAATATGCCCGACGGCAAGGCATACAAACCCGGCGACGTAGAGACAGCAATGTCCGGCAAGACCATCGAGATTATCAACACCGACGCCGAAGGCCGGCTGGTGCTGGCCGATGGCCTCACCTACGCTCGCTCGCTCGGCGCAACTCATCTGATAGACGCTGCAACGCTGACCGGCGCGATTGGCGTTGCCCTCGGCCTCGTGAATGCCGGTGCATTCTCAAACGACGACGGGACATTTGCCAGATTCGAAGAAGCGCTCAAGCTCTCAGGTGAAAAATTCTGGCGCATGCCGCTGGGCGACGAGTACGCCGACCTGATCAAGTCAGACATAGGCGACATAAAAAACACCGGAGGGCGGCACGGCGGCGCCTGCACAGCAGCCGAGTTCCTCCACGTCTTCGCCGAAGACACGCCGTGGATTCACCTCGACATAGCCGGCCTGGCATGGATCGACGATTCGCGTCCACACATAGCGAAAGGACCCAGCGGAGTAGCGGTTCGCTCGATAGTAGAGTGGGTTCGCAGCTACCAGGGCTGAGGGCATCTCTCCATTTCCACATTTGAAGCCTCTCATTACCGCATATGCACATGAAGTTATGCCCGTTTGCGCCGATTGATTCGGTAAGGGGCACAGTGCGATGGCTGATCGAATGGAGTTGCTTGAAGCGGCGCTGGATAGCAGGCCGGACGGCATTGTGCTGCTCGATGTAGATGGCTCGGTGGTGTTCTGGAATCGCGCCGCCGAGGCGATTACCGGTTACGCGGGGATTGAAGTGCTTGGCCGTCTAATTCCCCATTCGCTTGAGCCCCTGCTCGATGACGCGGCCCTGCAAGAAGAGCTTCCTCCCGGCCCCCAACCCAGTCACGGCACTCTAGTACATTTCAGGCACAAGTTAGGGCACATTTCCGATGCCATCGCGCGGCGCGTGCTCCTGTGCGACGCTCTCGGCGGGCGCATTGGCGCCGCACTGGTGTTTCATCCCGCCGCCAGCCTTGAGGCGCTGCCTCATGGGGAGATGCCTGAGGGCGAGCAACTCGAAGAAAGCCAAGCAGACTTCGAAGAGCGATTGCAGTCAAGTTTCGAAGATGCGGAACACTGCGGCACGCCCTTCGGTGTGCTTTGGATCAACGTGGATCAGGCGCACCAACTGCATAAGACGCACGGCGCTGCAGCGTGCCACGCCATGCTTTGCAAGGTGCGTCACGCTTTGGCGCAGGGAATGCGGCCGGGCGAAGAACTGGGCCGATGGGGCGCGGATGAGTTCTTGATTGTCTCCCATGAGCGCACCGCCGAGATGCTTCTGGCCCACGCGCATACGCTTGCCGGTCTGGCGCGAACCGCAGACTTCAGGTGGTGGGGTGACCGGGTTTCAATTACCGTCAGCATCGGTGCGGCCCATTGGCGTTGCGGAACAAACGAGACGTTGGCGCAACTGCTCGACCGGGCGCGCAAGGCAATGGAGACGAGCACTTCGACAGGCGGCAACCAGGTTACGGCGGCGCTGCCGGTTCCGGCGGAGGAATTGGCCGGCACTGAATTGAACGACGAAGAGCGGGAAGCCCCGCGAAATGTTTCGGGAGGTCTTTAATGTTCGCCATCATAGGCATTGTCGTGGTGTTTGGCGCAGTGATCGGCGGGTTCTTGATGGAGAAGGGACATATGGCGGTCCTGGTGCAGCCGGCAGAGTTGATCATCATTGCCGGCGCTGCTGCGGGAACGCTGCTGGTCGCGAATCCGGTGCGGGTGCTGCAGGCGATTGTGAAGGGAGTCCTGGGAATCCTGAAGGGATCGCCGTTTACCAAGGCACGTTACTTGAGCACCCTGAAGATGATGTATCAGTTCCTGAACAAGGTGCGAAAAGAGGGACTGCTGGCAGTTGAGATGGACGTGGAGAAACCGAAGGAAAGCTCGATCTTCAAGAACTTTCCTGACTTTCTGGCGGATCATCACGCCATGGATTTTGTGTGCGACACATTGCGAACCGCAATCACCGGCGGCGTGGAACCTTTTGACATGGACCAGATGATGGAACTGGACATGGAGGTGCATCACGCGTGTGCGGTGCTGCCGGTCGATTCGCTGAACACGATGGCCGACTCGCTGCCCGGCCTCGGCATTGTGGCTGCGGTGCTGGGCGTGGTTATTACCATGGGCGCGCTGGGCGGCCCGCCTGAAGAAATAGGTAAGCATGTAGCGGCGGCGCTGGTGGGCACGTTTCTGGGCATTCTGCTTTGCTACGGGCTGGTGGGACCGCTGGCAGCGAACATGCGCAAAACTGCCGACGAGCACAACGACTATTTGCACGTGCTGCGGGTTCTGATACTCGCATTCTTGAAAGGCGCGGCTCCCATGATTGCGATTGAGCTCGGTAGAAGGGCTATTCCCGCTCATGCAAGGCCAAGCTTTGACGAGATGGAGAAGGGCTGCAAGAACAACGCATCGGCAGCGCCGGCGGCTGCGGCGTAAAAGCCAGGGAACAAGGGAATCAGGGATCGAATGGCGGCGGCGAAAACACAACCGATCATCGTGATCAAGAAGAAGGGCGGTCACGGCGGCCACCACGGCGGCGCCTGGAAGGTGGCCTACGCCGACTTTGTTACAGCTATGATGGCGCTGTTTATCGTGCTGTGGCTAACCAGCCAAAGCGACCCGGTGAAGAAGGCTGTGGCCGGTTACTTCAACGATCCAAAAGGAACGGCGAACCTGCTGGGGACAACGATGGCAGGCAACGGCATTGCGGTGACGACGCACGACGAGGCGTTGCAAAAGCTGAAGGACAAATTGGAACAGGAGATCAAGGCCAAGAAGGAGCTGGAGAAGCTTTCACAGCAGATTGAAATCACAATTACGCCGGAAGGATTGAGGATCGAACTGCTGGAGGGAAAAAACGGCACGTTCTATGAGAGTGGCAGTGCGAAGCTGAGCGACAACGGGCAAGAATTGCTGGCGCTTCTGGCCGGGGAATTGAAGACGCTTCCCAACAATCTGCTGATCGAGGGCCACACCGACGCAACCCAGTATTCGACGGATGCGAACTACAGCAACTGGGAGCTTTCCGCGGACCGCGCCAACTCCGCGCGGCGGCTGATGCAGCAGGATGGCGTGCGAAACGACCAGGTAACCCAGGTGCGCGGCTACGCCGATCAATTGCTCAGAGTGAAGACCAATCCAACTGACCCGTCTAACCGCAGAATCTCAATCCTGGTGAAAAACGGAGAGAATGGTGCCCCACCCCAGATCAAAGATGGTAAGACAGTGGGACCGACCGGAACCGCGCCAAGTGCAACGGGCGGAACGCCCAACGGAGCCAAAGACTCCAAGAGCGAGAACGGATCAAGCGCAGGAACTCAGCCGCCGGCCGCGAGCAGCCCAGCCGCGCCTTCCGCAACGCAGAAACCACCGCCCAGCGTACCTGCGGTGACTCAGCCGCCGGCGAAGAGCGGCTTGATGAGCAAGTTAATGGGTATGCTGCCGGGGAAGAAGAAATAGAGACGGTTAGCAGACAGGCGGCACATTCAATGTCACACCGTCACTGCTGTTGCTGCTGCTGCATCTGCTGCATGTCGAGGAAGGGCATCGCCGGTGCGGGCGGCTGCTGCGCGCGCTCAACCAGCACGCTCCAATCCTCGGGGATGGGAAGCTTGCGATCGAGGGCCGGTGGTTGGTCGCTGGCGTCTACCTGAACGGCGACGAACAATTCGCTGTCAGTCTTGCCGCGGAACACACCGTGCGTAGGAGGAACATCGGCGTAGTCGCGGCCCACGGCAGTGCGGATGTGGCGATGATGCGCGACGAGGTTGTTCGTGGGATCGAAACCGACCCAGCCCAGTTGGGGAATGAGAGCTTCAACCCACGCATGGGTCGCATCGGGCGTTGAGCGGTCGTGGTCTTCGCGGCTGCGATAGAGATAGCCGGAGACGTAGCGCGCGGGGATACGTACATGCCGCAGAAGCGCCAACATGGTGTGCGTAAAGTCCTGGCAGACGCCTTTGCCGCTCACGATTGCCTCGTCGATCGGCGAGTCGACGCGCGTGTGGCGCGGCACATATTCAAAGTATTCGTAGAGGCGCTGATTGAGCTCGTGCACCAGCATCAGCGGATCGTCGCGGCGCGTTACCCCCATTTGCGATGCCAGAAGAATAACCGCCGGAGTTTCAACGGCGAATTGGCTTGGCAAGAGCATCTCCCAGTAGTCGCCTGAGGAGATCAGCGCATCAAGCTCGTTCCACGCATCGGGCGCCAGAAAAGCCGGAACATCGGGGAATGGCTGCTGCTCGACGACGGATTCGGCCACGATGACGAGTTGGTTGTGTTCGCCGGGAATGTCGAAGTGCTGCACGTTGTTGCCCAGGTGATCGCGATAGCTGAAGACGCGGCAACGCGGGCTGACGGACAGCGAGAAATTGAGGCAGTGCTGGCTTGAGTCGGAGCGCGGGTGCATGCGCGTTTCCATGATGCTCTCGCTGATGGGCTCCGAGTAGCGGAAGCGCGTGAGATGGCGGATGGAGTAAAAGTTCATAGTCGCCTTTTAGCTTTCAGCAATCAGCTTTCAGCCTTCAGTTTCTTGACCACTGCTACTAACCGTCAGGTGATAGCTCTTTGCTGGTGAAATGTGTAAGTCGCGTTACCTTCGAAGTAAGCTCCAGCACAAAGAAGCTGAAGGCTGAAAGCTGAGAGCTGCCTTACACCGCCAGCGCGGATTGAATCGAATAATGCACGTAATAACGGTACATGAGTTCGTGAATGCGGAGACACTGTTCGCGAATGGTGTGCAGAAAACCGGCCGTATCGCCGGAGATGATTTCGCTGATGGATGTGTAGCGGAGCATGGCGCTGAGCTTGCCAATGCCGGCTTTGAGTTCTTCGGGCGGGCGGCGGCCGCCGGTTTGCTGAATTCCCTCAATGGCCTGGAGCGTGCCGTCGACACAATAGTGAATGGCGTGAGGAAAATCGCGATTGAGCAGCAGGAACTCAAGAATGCGATCGGGCGTTAGATCGGCGGTATAAACCTGGCAGTAGGCTTCAAATGAAGTGCAACAACGCAGCAGGCCGACGAGTTCGAGGTAGAGATGGCCGGCGCTCTCTGAGCTGGGGTGCTGGAAAAGATCGGGCTGGTAGACCTCAAGCAGCGTGGCCGTTGAATAGGCGCGCTCAAGGTATCGGCCGAGGCGGATGAATTGCCAGCCCTGGCCATGGATCATGCTGGTATCGGTAGTGCCTTTGAAGAGATAGATACCGTCGATTACCGCTGCGAGTTGGTCGCTGATGTTGCCGGAGAACTGGGATTGAGAGTGCGGTGAGTGCATCTGGTGGTAAAGACGATTGAGGCGCTGCCACATCTCAGAGGAGATTTCTTCGCGCACCTGGCGGGCGTTTTCGCGGGCGCCGTTGAGGCAGTAAATTACTGAGGCTGGGCTGAGGCTGTCATAGACCAGATTTTTCGCCATGGAATCAATGCTGCCGTCCCAGTCCATTCCGGCGGGCTTGCCGAGCGCTGCGTTCATGCGCTGCCATCGCACCTCAAGATCCACATCGCCGCTGTCAAGCATCAGGCTTAGGGTAACGTCGAGCTGGCGCACTGTGTTTTCGGCGCGCTCAAGGTAGCGGCTCATCCAGTAAAGGCTGTCGGCAACACGCGATAGCATCTTGGCGCCCTCCCTTACACGTAAATTTGGAACCGTTATTCCAGCACCCATGTGTCTTTGCTGCCGCCTCCCTGCGAGGAGTTGACCACCAGCGAGCCCTTTTCAAGTGCAACGCGGGTGAGCCCTCCGGGAACAATGTTGATTTTGTCTCCAAAGAGAATGTAGGGCCGCAAGTCCACGTGGCGCGGCTCAAGATGATCTCCGATAAGGCATGGCGCGCGCGAAAAATCGAGCGTGGGCTGAGCGATATAGTTGCGAGGGTTGGCCTCAATCTGGCGCGCGAACTCCTCTCGCTGGCGAGCGGTGGAGTGAGGGCCGATTAACATGCCGTAGCCGCCGCTTTCGCCCACGGCCTTCACCACCAGCTTGTCGAGATTGGCAAGCACATGCTGCCGCTCCTTGTCTTCGCCCAGCAAAAAGGTCTCAACATTGGGCAGAATGGGATCTTCGTTGAGGTAGTAGCGGATCATGCGGGGAACGTAGGCGTAGACGGCCTTGTCATCAGCCAGGCCAGTGCCGAAGGCGTTGGTTACTGTCACGTTGCCTGCGCGATAGGCATTGAAGAGGCCGGCGCATCCCAGGGAAGAATCGGAGCGGAAGATGAGCGGATCGCTGAAGTCGTCGTCGACGCGACGATAGATTACGTCGACGCGCTTGAGGCCGTCGGTAGTGCGCATGTATACGACGTTGTCGTGAGTAACCAGGTCGCGGCCTTCAACCAGGTCAATGCCCATTTGTCGGGCCAGATAGGTGTGCTCAAAGTAGGCGGAATTGAACACGCCTGGCGTGAGCAGAACGATGTTGGGCTCGGGACGGCCTTCAGGTGCGAGCGAGCGCAGCGTTGAAAGCAGCACCTGAGGATAGTGCTCGATGGGGCGAACGCCGTAGCTCTGAAAGAGAGCTGGGAAGGTGCGCTTCATGACGCGGCGATTGGTCAGCATGTAGCTTACGCCGGAGGGAACGCGCAGGTTGTCTTCGAGTACAACGAATTCGCCGTTGTTCAAGCGCAGAAGATCGGAGCCGACCACGGCGATATAAACGTTGCGGGGCACCTGCAGACCGCGCATCGGTCGGCGATAGTGCTTGCAACTGTAAACCAGCTCGCGTGGAATCACGCGGTCGTTGAGGATTTTGCCGTCGGAATAGACGTCGCGCAAAAAGAGATTGAGAGCGGTGATGCGCTGGGTCAGGCCACGCTCAATCCGGTCCCACTCCTGGGCGGTAACGATACGGGGGAGCAGGTCGTAGGGAAAGATACGCTCAGTGCCTTCATCGCGCCCGTAGACCGTAAATGTAATGCCCTGGTTTAGAAACGAGAGATCCGCCGACTGCTTGCGGCGTTGGAGTTCATCGGGCGGCAGGCTGGCGATGGTTTCGGCAAGAGCGCGGTACTGGGGGCGAAGATCGCCCGACGCCTCGCGCATCTCGTCGAATGCCTCGTCGAGCGGGTAGTCTCCGAAAAGCGTTTCGAGTTCCACTGAATGGCCGGTGCTCATGAGGCCCCTGGGTGTCGTTCGTCAAGAAACTAAATAACTGGCGGAAAATAGACGGAGCCGGACGCGGCGCGCATCGATCCGATTGCCTGTCAAGATGTTGACGCCCTGCTTTCGAGCAAGCTCCGCCCGTACCCTGTTCATCTGTTTCTAACACGTCGCGTATAAAGGGGCCATCAGGAAATGGGGGTGGGGGCGGCAAACGATCGTATCACCATGTCCCAAATTGATTAGCCTGCTATTCACTCCAGTCAACTCAGTTGCGATAATGTTTGTTCTCAGGAGATTCTTCCCCATGCTTACGATGCAGCGCTTCTTTGCAGTAAAGCTGTCCCTCGTTTCCCTGGTCTATTTGGGCGCCCTCGGTCATGCCCAAACCCCGCCAATCAGCATCACAGCCGATCTTACCGATGCACCGCGCAAACTTTATCACGCCGAAATCGATTTGCCAGTCAAGCCTGGGCCTCTGGCGCTCATAACGCCTCAATGGATTCCCGGCAACCATAGGCCGACTGGGCCTGTGAGCGACATTACGGGTGTCGTCTTCACCGCCGATGGGCACGTTCTTCCCTGGCGGCGCGACGACGTAGACCTCTACGAGTTCCACCTCACGATTCCCGCCGGCGTTACCACGCTGCACGCTCATCTGGACTGCATTGTTACCGAGCGGGTTTCTCAGAAACTGGCGGTGCTGGAGTGGGAGAAGCTACTCCTCTACCCGGCCCATACGCCGGTCCGCGATATCCCCATCCAGCCGTCGCTTAAGGTTCCTGCTGGATGGGGCGTCGGCACCGCACTTACGCCCATAAGTTCGGGGGCATACCCTGTTCCGGCATCGAACTCGGTCACGCAATTCGCTGTCACCAATGTGGAGCAGCTTGAGGATTCGCCGCTCATCGCCGGGCAGTATTTCCACGAGTATGCGTTGGCGCCTTCGATTACTCCCAAACACTTCATCGATGTGGTTGCCGACGCTCCCGAAGACTCAGAGCTTCGCCCCTCGGTTCTGGCCCACTTGAATAACCTGGTGCGCGAGGCCGACGCCCTTTACACATCGCACCACTACCACGTCTATCACTTTCTGCTCACACTTTCAGACGTGGCCGGCGGCGAGGGCCTCGAACACGGCCAGTCGTCAGACAACGGCGTGGGCGAAAAAGGCTATGCGGACGACGACCACGTCCTGGCAGAGGCTGACCTGCTCCCTCACGAGTTCACACACTCATGGAACGGCAAATACAGGCGCCCCGTGGGACTGTCTCAGCCCGACTTCGCCACCGCTCAACAGGGGGCGCTGCTGTGGGTCTACGAGGGCATGACCGAGTATCTGGGTGACGTGCTGGCTGCTCGCAGCGGTCTTGAAACTCCGGCACAGTACCGCGATTCCCTGGCCGGGGTCGCTGCCATGCTTGACTCGACGCCTGGTCGCAAATGGCGAACCACCGAAGACACCGCTATTTCCGCCAGCATTCTGCGCGGGGGCAGCCCCTGGTACAACTGGAGGCGCGGCCAGGATTACTACGATGAGGGCGAGCTTTTGTGGCTCGACGCGGACACGCTGATTCGCCAGAAGACGGGCAACAAGAAAAACCTGGGCGATTTTGAGCGGATCTTCCTGGGCAAGGGCGGCAATACGGGCCCCATGATTGTCCCATACACCTTCGACGAACTTGTCGCCGATTTGAATGCCGTGGTCCCCTACGATTGGGCATCGTTCTTGCACGACCGCATCAGCAACATCAATTCCCGTGCCGATTTGGCGGGAATTGAACAGGGTGGTTATAAGCTGGCCTATCAGGACAAACCAAGCCCTACAGAGCGCACAGTGGCGGCTGTGCCCAGCCCGCATCCGCGAGGCCCGGACTGCTGGTTCTCGATCGGGCTGCGACTCGACCACGAAGGCATTATCGAAGATGTGCTCTGGAACGGCCCTGCAGATAAGGCGCAGTTGGCTCCCGGAGAAAAAATCATCGCCGTTGACGGAAACATCTTTTCTCCCGATGCGCTGCTCTCCGCGATTCGCGCCGGCAAAACCAGCTCCGAGCCCATACACCTAATTGTTCAGGCCGACTCTTTCGTCAACGTGGCCGATATCGACTATCACGGCGGAGAGCGATATCCGGTCTTGCAGCGCGTTGAAGGAACTCCCGATTATCTCGACGACATCACCGCGCCGCTGACCACCCCGGAGAAAGCGCCGGCGGAAACAAAGAAAGAGGCAGAGGAGTAAGCAGTAGCCGATGACCATCAAATGGCGGTGTGAGCTCAAGCCTTCTCGTAAATTCCTGGGTACTTTCCGTTTTCGCTACCCCGGGGCATTAAACTTATCCATTGCGCGCAGGCGGAGCAGTAAGCGTTCTTCTATCTCTCCCGCGCCAGAGTGAGGAACCCTATGCAAATTCGACTCTCCCGCTGCCTGCCCTTGTTGCCGACAGTTTTGCTTATCAGCGCCGCAATCGCTGTCCCTGCCGAAGAAGGGATGTGGACCTTCGACAATCTGCCGGTAAAACAGCTCGAGGCAAAATATGGATTCAAGGCCACGCAGGTGTGGCTCGATCATGTGCGTCTCTCGAGCGTGCGGCTCAACGATGGCGGATCGGGATCATTTGTCAGTCCCGACGGATTGCTGCTGACCAATCACCACGTGGCGCGCGATCAGTTGCAGAAGAACTCGACGGCTGAGCATGACTATATTCACGACGGGTTTTATGCGGCCAGCGAAGACCAGGAGTTGAAAACGCCCGACCTTGAAATCAACGTGCTGGTGGGCATGAAGGATGTGACCGAGCGCGTTCAAAATGCGACCAAAGGAATTTCGGATAAGACGCAGGCGCTGAAAGCTCAGGAAGCAGAGACTGCGGCCATTGAGGAAGAGAGCAAGAAGGCCACTGGTTTTCGCTCGGATGTGGTCTCGTTCTACAACGGTGGCGAATACTGGCTGTATCAATATAAGGCGTATACCGACGTGCGGCTGGTATTTGCGCCCGAGCAGCAGGCAGCATTTTTTGGCGGTGATCCTGACAACTTTACTTATCCGCGTTACGACATCGACATGGCGCTCTATCGCGTGTATGAGAACGGCAAGCCCATCCACGCCGACAACTACTTGAAGTGGAATAGCAAGGGCTCAGCGCCTGGCGATCTGATTTTTGTATCGGGGCATCCGGGCTCAACGCAGCGCTTGGACACCATGGCACAACTGCTGGTGGAGCGTGACACGATTGAGCCGGCGGCGATTGCGCTTTTTCAGGCCCGCATTTCGGCCGCGCAGAACTTTGCCGGTCAGGGACCGAACCAGGCTCGCGAAGTGGGTACCACGATCTTCCTTTACCAGAACAGCCTGAAGGCCTACCTGGGCCGCTATGAGGCACTGCTAGACAAGTCTGTCATGCAAAAGAAGCAGGACGATGAGAGCGATCTGCGTTCGAAGGTGGATGCGAACCCGGAGTGGAAGGCTGCATACGGCGAAGCGTGGGACACAATTGCGAGGGTGGAAGAAAATGTAAAACCCGAGATCAAGCGTCAGCTCTTCAGGCGGACAGGGAGCCAGGCGTTGTCACTTGCAGTCCAACTTGTGCAATACGTGGCCGAGGTGAAAAAGCCCGACGGCGAGCGCCTGCCCCAGTATCACGAAGCGGGTCTTGAGTCCCTCAAGTACCAGTTGCTTTCTCCTGCGCCGATCTACCCCGACGTTGAAAAGATGTTCATGAAAACCACGCTTAAACTGGCAACACAGCAGCTTGGCGCGAACGACGAGTTTGTGCAGGCAATTACGCAAGGCGCGGACATCGACAAGACTGTGGACGCGATGGTGGATGGAACCAAGCTTGCCGATCCCAAGGTGCGCAAGGCGCTGATTGACGGCGGAGAGGCAGCGATTGCCGCATCTACTGACCCAATGATTGTAGCGGCGCGGCGTATCGATCCAATTTCGCGCGCCACATACAAACACATTCAGGACAGCGAACAAAGCGTGCTGGTTCCCGCCGAGGAAAAGTTGGGCAAGGCGCGCTTCGCGGTGTACGGCAAAAACGCGTATCCCGATGCGACGTTCACTTTGCGGTTGAGCTACGGCACGGTTGACGGCTATCCCTACAACGGAACGGTCGCCCCGCCGTTCACCACCTTTTACGGCCTCTTCGACCGTGCTGCAAGCTTCAGCAACAAGCCTCCGTTTAACTTGACGGGGAAAGAAGCCGCTGCGCTGAGCAAGCTGGATTTGACAACGCCGCTCGATTTTGTGAGCACCGCCGACATTATCGGCGGCAACTCGGGTTCGCCGGTCATCGATCGCGAGGGCCAGATTGTGGGGCTGATCTTTGATGGCGATATTGAATCGCTGGCGGGCGACTTTGTTTACGACGGAACGAAGAACCGCGCAGTGGCAGTGCACACTGCCGGCATGATTGAGGCGCTCAGGAAGATTTACAACGCGGAACCGCTGGCGGACGAGCTTGAGGGTAAGAAGTAGTTGGCTTCAAGTAGGGAAGCGCTCAACGAAATCGGATATCGAGGCCAAAACCACGTGCCTTGCCTCCTCCTCGCTCGCAGTTTCAGATGCTGCGAGCGCGAGGATGCGGGCAAGCTCCAGTTTCATCTCAGCGAAAGCATCGCGTCCTTCGTCCTCTCGCGTGAAAAAGCGGGTATGAAAGAATAGCCCGTAGATCCCGCAAGTGATGGCATAGTACATTCGTGCCGGGCTTGCCGAGCCGAAACGGATTTCAGATTCCAGTGTGATGCGCGCGCCTTGCGCGTGCTCATCATCGAGAAGGATGAGCCCATCTTCCGATCCACGCGTGCCAAGGGTTTCACCGTTCTCGAAACTTCGCCACACGCTGGAATGATCGCGTGCGGTCTATGGGTGCGTCAAGAAGCGCCCGAATTACTGTTTTCGAAATGGGATTTCTAAGAAGGGTCCGGATTCACCATGAAAAGTGTAAAAAGAAGAGTTCTGCGGAATCTGATTCTGGCAACTTTGCTCATCGCTGGGCTGCCTTTTTTGCGCGCTCAGGATAAATGGACCGAAGCCCAGGCGAATACCTGGTACACAGCGCAATCGTGGCCAGTCGGCTCAGATTTTTTGCCATCAACCTCTATCAACGAGTTGGAAATGTGGCAAGCGGATACCTTTGACCCAACCACCATCGATCGCGAGTTGGGCTGGGCCGAGGGAATCGGAATGAATACGATGCGCGTGTTCCTTCACAATCTGTTGTGGCAGCAGGATCCGGAAGGCTTTAAGAAGCGCATCGACATATTTTTGACGATTGCCGCGCGGCATCACATCCGGCCAATCTTTGTCCTGTTCGATTCATGCTGGGAGCCGTTCCCAAAGCTCGGTCCGCAGCATCCACCCATTCCCGGGGTGCACAACTCGGGATGGGTGCAAGCGCCGGGCGCTGCTGTGTTGGCCGATCCAACACAATATCCCAAGCTCAAGGAATACGTAGTTGGAGTGGTGGGAGCATTTGCCGCCGACACGCGCATTTTGGCTTGGGATGTGTGGAACGAGCCACAAGAGGAAAGCTCGACCGTGTATGCAAGCGGACAGCCGCAAAGCGCGAAGGATGCTGTCATCAAACTGGTCCCCCAGGCTTTTGCATGGGCGCGTAGCGTGCATCCAACTCAGCCGCTTACCAGCGGCGTATTTGACGGCGATTGGAGCTCGCTTGACGCGATGCCGCCCATGGCGCGAATGCAGATCGAGCAGTCCGACGTGATCAGCTTTCACAACTACGCCTGGCCTGAAGACTTTGAGAAGCGAATTCTGGAGTTGCAGCAGTTTCACAGGCCGTTGATCTGCACTGAGTACATGGCTCGCAGCGCTGGTAGCACCATCGACACAATTCTCCCGATCGCGCACAAGTACCGGGTGGGCGCAATTAACTGGGGCTTTGTCTCAGGCAAGAGCCAGACAATTTATCCGTGGGATTCCTGGAAGCGGCCCTATGTTTCTGACCAGCCGACCGTCTGGTTCCACGATCTTTTTCATCCAGACGGAACGCCATATCGCGAACGCGAGGTGGAGATTATTCGCGATTTGACTTCAGGCAAGCAGCCGCCACTCTAGATCGGCGGGTTCGCGTCAATAACTGGGTTTGGCTTTACAATCAAAAGAGCAGTTTCAACCTGCGGAGAGCTGGCCGAGTGGTTGATGGCATCGGTCTTGAAAACCGACGTACCCGAGAGGGTATCGGGGGTTCGAATCCCTCGCTCTCCGCCATCTATTTGTGATTCAGATAGTTAGAAAAACTTCCTTAGAGATTCGCCGTTTTCCGGGCGAACTCGCGGCTATTCGAGTTCACGCGATTTGCTGAACCCACTGGCTCCGCCATGACGGCGCATCGAAGGGATCCGCGAAATACTGAGTCTCGTGTACGACCTTCCCGTTGCGGAATTCCATAATGCTCACCGTGTATGCTGGTCGTCCCTGGTAGGTGATTATGTATTCCGTGATCCAGAGATCATCTTTCCCGAGAATTCGCTTGACGTCGAAGCCGGAAGGCTTGCCGGGATGATGACTCCGCAAGGCCTGCAAATTGCTTCGCCCCAGGATTCGCTCGCCCGACTGGGGATAATCACAAACGGCATCGTCATCGTAAATGTCATGTTCCGCGTTTACATCGCCAACTGCGGATGCATGCCAATGCGCATTCAGGGCTTCAAGTGTTTGTTCATTCTGCATACGTCGCTCCCTGGACCGAATTTTGGCGGGGTACCACGTCACTCCTCAAGCGAGATTGCGGCCGAGGCGTGAAGTTCATCGTATGCCGCGGGACCGTGGCTGCGTTTTAGCAACAGACTCACCGCAGCAGATGCGAACGCGATGACAGCCAGGCCAATCAGCACCTGGTGCTGATATAGTCCGGCACGATCGAAGAAGTGACCAACCAGGACAGGCCCGGTGCCGCCCCCAATTGCGTAAGCGGTCCACATCAGGCCGTACAAAACCGAGAAGTGTTTGCGCCCGAAGTAGCGCGCCAGTAAATAGGGGCCAACGTCTGCTTCGCTGCCGAGGCCAATGCCAAGCAACGCTGCGCCAACCAGTGCCACGCCTGACGAACCGGCAAGTGCAAGAACCAGAGACCCCGTCGCCGCGATAACCAGCACGCAGGTCTGGATGCGCTGCGGGGAAAGCCGGTCAATGAGGAGGCCCACAAAGAGCCTGCCCACGATGCCAGCGCCACCGCGAATTGAAAGCGCAACCGCCGCGCTCTGTGCCGGAATGCCGTGCTGCGTAAGAATGGCCGCAAGGTTCGTCACCAGCCCGTTCTCGCTGAATGCCGACAGAATCGTAATGCCGGCGAGAATCCAGAACGCCGCGCTTGACAACGCCGTGCCGACGGTCGCGCCGGGCGGCCTTGCGGCCTTTTCTTGAATCAAAGGGGCGGGCCGGTTGCGGACAAGTAGCGCAGTGAGCGGGAAACCGATGAGGGCGATTCCGCCCAGCAGAAGATACGCGCTACGCCAGCCGTGGTTGCTGATAGTCCATTGGGTCAAAGGTGGAATCAAAATCGACCCGACCCCGCTGCCAGTCAGAATGAGGGCAAGCGCGAAGCCGCGATGCTTTTGAAACCATGTGAGCATGGTGCGTGTGTAGGCGAATTGCGCACCGCCGTTGGCCACTAGTCCCAACACAAAAAACGTGAGATAGAACCTCCCGATACTGGGGCCCAGCCTGCTGAGGGATGCAAGCGCAATCGCAAAAATCAGAATGGAAGGAAGAATGATGCGCCGGGGAGGATAGCGGTCGAGCAGGATGCCGATGAGCGGTGAAACAAATGCAACGGTGATTGCCGCCAGGCCGAATGCTCCGTCAAGCGATTCTCGCTTCCAGCCCAGCGATTGATGCAACGGATTGAGAAACAGGCTGAATGTGTACGGAATGATGGGCGCAAAGCTCGTCATTACGCCTACAAAAGCCGCAGCGGCCACTCCCCACCCGGCATAGTGGATCGAGCTTTCGTTAACGAGTCCCCGGTCGGCCGAATGTTGGTCGGCGGTCTGCTCCATTATTTCTCCTGCTGCCTCAGGCGCTAGCCGGCCGGTGACGTGTGTATCCGTTGCGAGCCATGCGCTCGCTCAGCCGGCGGAACGCGGCATCAGAAACCAACTTGACGCCGTTTCCAGATACGAACCGGTTGTAGAAGTTGAACAGCGCGCAAGCATAGATGGCGTAGTAGATCGATGTTTCGTCCCAGCCTCCGCTCTTGAGCATCTCGATGTCACCTTCAGTGACAGCGCCGGAATCGAGCGTGAGCTTGCGGACAAATCGCAGCAGGGCTTTCTCTCTTTCGTCGAGGCGTGACTTATCAGGGTCGTCGAGCACACTGCGCACAAATTCTTCGCTGCCGTAGAGATGTGATGCAACGGCGGCGTGAGCGTTCCTGCAAAAGTCGCAGCGATTCAGCGAAGAAGTGTAGGCCGCAATCAACTCGCGCAGGGCCTGGCTGATCGGGGCTTCCTCAAACATCACCTGGTGCGATAACTCGCAAAGGTTGCTGGCTGCATCTTCTCTGAAAGCGAGAATGTTCCAGATGCCCCAGTACTCCGTGCCGGCTTTCTCTGCCGCGCGTATCGCATCGGCATACGGCCCCGGCTGGGGGTTCTCTTCAATTTTGCGCAGAAATACGTGGGTCTGGCTAGTTGCAGGCATGGTTAACCTCATTCAATTGCATGTGCAGTGCGCATGCTTCCCGCGCGAACGTGGGGAGCCAAAAGCCTGCTCGGCACTAACTCAAACGCGCCGTGCGGGCAAAAAAGAAGAGCGAGAGAGCGAGAGTGCCGGCGCACCGGACACCTAAAGCATAGGGAAGCAAGCTGAATCTACTCGCACCATCTACTGAGCGATTATCAATCGATCATTGCCGAATGGCAATGTCGCCCACATCGAGCATTCAATTGAGGCGCGCACCAACCCTTTGATGGATAGGCCGCTGTATTGACAGTGTGTCTTGATCGCGGCCTCATCGTCTCCCCCTCTGCCTCATGTGTCCATCAATAGGTCGAGTGCAGTACCCATCGCCTGATTGACGACAGCTGTTGGTCTGGGGCATTAAGTTTCATTCGTGCGATTCCCCGCGCCTTATTCGCACTCGGCCCCGCAATTTCGAACTTAAAACAAGATTTGATGATTCAGTCCTTTGGAGGAGTGCGCTTTGAAGCGAACGTTTGTACTGATCTGTGTGTTTGCAATTTGCGTTGGAATAGGCCGTGCCCAGGTTCCAACAGGCAGCGTTACCGGTGTTGTGACCGACCCTAAAGGCGCCCTGGCAGTTGGGGCGCAGGTGACTTTGCACAACTCTGCTTTAGGTGTTTCTCGCGAGACGACGACCAACGGCAGCGGTCTCTACGGATTTTCAGACCTTCCGGTTGGTTCTTACAGTTTGCGCATTGCGCTGCAGGGTTTCGCCACTAACGAAGTGAAAGACATTGTGCTCGAAGCGGGCAACACCAAAACCATCGACGTGAAACTGCTGATTGCGCAAGCAGGCTCCACCATTGAAGTAAACGCAGTGGAGACTTCAGTTGACACAACTCAGTCGATGATCCAGGGGCAAATCACATCGAAGACCATCGAGAGCATACCTCTGAACGGGCGCAACTTTCTTGAGCTGGCTTATCTTGTTCCCGGCAATCGGCCCGCGCCCAACTTTGACCCCACCAAGACTAATACGCTCGAGGTGAGTTCTGCCGGCAGCTTTGGCCGCGGCGGTAACCTCACCGTTGACGGCGGAGATAACAACGACGAAGTAGTAGGCGGCACGCTGTCGAACTTTCCTGAGGATTCAATTCAGGAGTTTCAAATTGCGACAGCCCGCTTTACTGCGGAGGTTGGTCGATCGGGCAACAGCATTATCAACGTCGTTACCAAGTCAGGAACCAATCATTACCACGGGTCGGCTTTTCTCTTCGAACGCAACCGGAATCTGCAGGCGCTGCCTGCCACCTTTAATCGCAATTTACCCACTCCACCGTTCGATCGCGAACAGATGGGCGGATCGGTGGGTGGGCCCTTTTGCAGAGACAAAGCCTGGTGGTTTTCGTCGGTTGAATTTCGCGACCAAAATGCTTCACTGCAGACGGGCGCTCGCGATTTTACCAACGACTCAATCCTTAATACCTCGGCCCCGGCACCGCTCCGCGATGCGCTTTGGTCAACCCGTTTTGACACGCAACTGAGTGCACACAACAGCCTCATGGCGCGCTACTCGTTCAATCGATCTACCGATACGGGCGAAGCAACGCCATCGCAGACTACGCCCGCATTCACGGCGGCAGAGCGCCAGAACTCACTCAATCGATTCAATTCCTTTGTAACTGGACTCACCTCGGTGCTCAGCGCCAAAAGGGTCAACAACGCGATACTCCACTACGACAACTTTTACAACGACATTCCGCCCTTCGGTCAAAATGCGCCCACCACCGACCCGCAACTGAATCTGACCAACGAACTCATCTTTCCCGACCTGGCTGACGGAGCGAACTTCAACCTTCCTCAGATCACTCACCTGAATCGATATCAGCTTCGCGACGAATACACATGGACGCTGGGGAATCACACGCTGCACCTGGGCGGAGAGTTCCAGCATTACGCCGCTTCTGGTGAGATCAATGTCTTCGGCACAGGAACTGTAATTCTTACCACCGACTTTGGTTTTGCCGACCTGAACGGCGATGGACAGGTAAACGATCTCGATATTCCTATCGCTGTGGCGCTCAAAAGCAGCGCGCCGGTAACGCCGGTGCCCATTCCCCACGTATTCGACAGCTATATTGCCGGCTACGCACAAGACGATTGGCGCGTCAATTCCAAACTCGAGCTGAATCTTGGCCTGCGCTGGGAGTACGACTCAAACCTGACCGGTAACTCCAGCGCGCACGATCCCTGCCCCAGCCTCACCCAACCGCAGTCCCAGCCATGCACATGGATGGCCAACGTTATCAATCTCAAAAAGGTTCCGGATAAGAAGGACTTCGGCCCGCGCGTCGGATTTGTCTTCAATCCGTTCGGCAACGCAAAGACCGCGCTGCGCGGCGGATACGGCATCTACTACGACCGCATCATTCTTGAGTCCGGCGCCGAGGAATTGGTACAAAACGATCGCGCGCTAACTGTGACGGAGTACGCGGGCTCGGCCTGCAGCTCGCCTTATGTGCCCGGCGGTCCCAGCCTTGGTGCGTGCTTTGCTCCGATGTCGAGTTTCGCGCCTGGTTCGCCTACACTGGCCAATCCTTTCAGCGGACCAAGTCAGACCGGTGGCGTAGGAATCCTGGCGATGGGGCCAGATGCTCATCACCCCATGTTCCAGCAGTTCTCCGGCGGCCTTGAGCAGCAGATCGGAAACAACTTCATGCTCTCCGCCGACGGCCTGCACGTATTCGCCACGCGGCAGCTTGTGGGGCACCTGCTGCGCAACACCGATTCCACGTCGCCTGATATATCTTGCCCGGGCGATAACGTTCCCTGCACCATCACCGATCCCTTGACCGGCATCTCAGACAACATCACCCTGATTCAATCGCAGGCCAAGTCATGGTACGACGGGCTCATTCTGAGTGTTGAACACAGGCCGGTGAAGCTGGGCCGTGTGACCTATCAATATAACGTCGCCTATACGCTCTCAAAGACATTCGACTACTCCGACGACGACCAGCTCACCAACAGCAATGCCGACGAACAAGTGGACCTGGTGGAAGGCATTAACAATCTTGCCGGGGAGAAAGCCTACGCCGTAACCGACGAGCGCCACCGCATTACTTTTTACGGCACGGCAACGTTGCCGTGGGGATTTTCCGTGGCTCCACTTTACACTTTCGGCTCAGGAGTGCCGGCGGATACGTTCTTACCGGGCACCGCAATCAACGGAGCCAGCGGCTCGCGTCTTCCTCTGCTGCCGCGCAACGCGTTGGCGCGCGAAGTGCGCAACAGCGATCAGTTGAACACCATCATCAACCGGTGGAATGCGCTGCCGGCGTGTCCTGCGGCGTTTCCATGCCTGGCCGGCGGTACATTGCAAAATGTGCCCGGAGGCATCAACTTTGCCAGCCCCTTCAGTTCGCTCGATCTGCGCCTGAGGAAGGACATTCGTTTTGGCGATTTCGCCAAGCTCAGCCTGATGGGCGAGGGCTTCAACCTCTTGAACGAAACCAACATTCGAGGATCGACAAACACCAACTTCTCAGGCCGCAACATTTCCATCGGCCCGTATGTTCCGGCGCAATCAGGCCCTCCTCCGGTTCCAGCTCAGGCAGTGCAGGCCAACTTCTATTCGCCCTTCAGCACAGCGGGCGGATTCTTTGGATCTGGCGGCCCGCGGGCCTTCCAATTCGCCGCGCGTGTAGAGTTCTAAGGAGTAGACTGGCGCTGTGAATCGCCAAATGGAAGACGAACCCGACGGAAACGTAACCGAAGGCCGCGCCGCAGCGCGGCCTTCGTCCGCTGCCAACTTGCCTGTCGTTGAAGAAGCCGATGCGACAGGCGAGGTTGCGGAACTGTACGAACGCTTCCGCTCGCATTTCGGCAGACCCAAAGTTCCCGGCATTCTGAAATGCTTTGCCACGCATCCTGCATTGCTGCGGAACATGATGGGCCTGGCCGAGAACTTGCTTTTTGTTGATGGCTTCCTTACGCGCCGCCACAAGGAGATGATTGCAACTCTGGTTTCGACCGAGAACACGTGCCCCTACTGCGCCGACAGCCACGGCTACTCCCTTCGCACGTTAGGCGGTTCTGCCGAGCAACTGGCGGCGATTGAGGCCCGTGACCTTACGTCAGTGGCATTCAATCCTCAGGACCAGGCACTGCTCGCGTTTGTAGATAAGGTCACTCGCGCTTCCCATGCAATTCAGCGCGGCGATCTTGAGAAACTGATCGAAGCCGGCTGGAGTGAGCCGCAAATCTCAGAGGCCGTTCACATTGCGGCGCTTTTTGCGACGTTTAACCGCATCGTGAACGCATTCGGCGTGCCGTCACAGCATTTGCTCGATTTTTATCGAGACCAGGACGTCAACGCCGCGGCTAAAGAAGCTCAATAAAGCCTGACCGTCCTGCACTCAGCCCCTGCACTCGGCTTGACCGAAACGATCCGCTTGATCGCAAGCTTCAAGCTCTTCGACATTAATCGGCTACGACTGCGTCCGCGCTAATCGGCTGGCGAATGGAGGGTTCCGTATAGCCCTCTTTTGCCAGGTGGTGCCCCATCTGCGCGTACATTTCAGGGGCGTCGGGCTGCCAGGTGCCGAGTCCGTCAACGTAGCGGTTATACATGCAAAAGGCGGCGGCAATCAGCACGGTGTCGTGAATCTCCATGTCGGTCGCGCCCTGATTTCGCGCGGCTTCGACGTCGTCTTCGGTCACCAGTTTGCCGTCCTGCTGCACCTTGCCGGCGATGACGAGCAGCGCCTTCAGCTTTTCAGAGATCGGCGCCGACGCAAAGTCGGCTTTCACCTTTGCAACCAGAGAGGCATCTCCCAAATGGCTCGCAGCCGCGGCGGAGTGGCTGGCGTAACAGAAGTGGCAGTTGTTGCGCGAGGAAACGTGCGATGCGATCAGTTCGCGCTCGCCGGGCGTGAGCGAATTCGGCAGGTGCAGAAGAACGTGGGCCAACTCGCGCATGGGTTTCGCGGTTTCAGGACGGAATTTGAATCCGGCACTGATGCCGG
>Ga0302200_10001577_pt1 | contig 21148 bp, 18 predicted proteins | sample II_Bog_N3_1_FD_194585 | JGI IMG/M metagenome (GOLD analysis project Ga0302200, IMG submission 194585) | Peat permafrost microbial communities from Stordalen Mire near Abisko, Sweden - II_Bog_N3_1 | ecosystem: Environmental > Terrestrial > Soil > Wetlands > Peat | place: Sweden: Abisko... | reverse complement strand
CGCTGTCACTCGCACCATGCTGGTGATTTGTAATTAGGTGCCTCGATTCCTTGTTTTGTCCACATGCAGATAAGTCAATAGATGGGCTGTTCAAAAACCTCCGCACATGCTAAAACCTTCGAAGTGCTTTCCTAGCTGCTTGAAAAAGAAGGGAAAAATATGACGAAGTCGGAGTTGATCGAACGAATTGTCACCCATCAGGGGCTGCTCTCATCCAAGGATGTGGAGCTGGCCATCAAGACCATGTTGGAGCAGATGTCCCAGTGCTTGGCGACTGGTGATCGGATCGAGATTCGCGGATTTGGCAGCTTTTCGCTGCATTACCGCGCTCCACGGGTTGGTCGTAATCCGAAAACCGGGCAGTCTGTCAGTCTCGACGGCAAATTCGTCCCGCATTTCAAGCCGGGTAAAGAATTGCGTGATCGTGTAAATGAGGAAGAAGAGGGCTTAGGTGGCGATGAGTTGGTGAGATAAGAGTCTCATCAAGCGATTCATGACCACTGGGCTTGTCCTGTTAGTATGAATTACGGGCCTGCTACTCTTTGTGCTGGAAAGCTAGCAGCTTGTGGTTGTTCCCCTCTTCGGTTTTTCGTCGGCCCAGCTACAGATCTCGCTGTTCGGAGTTGCTTTGTTCCTGATGGGGATTGTTTTTGGTGGAGTGGCGTGGTGGCTCATTTCCTGGGGAGGAGGTGCGGACGATAGGCTGGGCATTGATTTTGCCTGGTATTATTGATTTGCGCGCTCATAGGTGTAATAAAATATTTCGTGACTTTAGAAAAAGACTGTTGTAGCCTCTTAGATCTCTGTCTGGTTTATGTTGAGTTATCTCAAAGGGTTTGATTTTTGTAGTTAGCTTAACTGCTTAAGTGAAAAAGGCTAGCAATATATGAGTGCTGATTCAAAAAAAGATAATGGGCTGGAAGATTTTGAGTTTCAAAGATTTGTTCGTGTGTTTTTAAGGCAGAGGCTTATTGTTGTCGGCTCTGCTGTTTTGGGGGCTGTTATAGCAGCGAGCTACGCTTTTCTGGCCTCTCCCGTCTATGAGGCGAAAGTTTTTGTGATGCCTCCGTCTCAGAGTGATATATCCAACCTTAACTACGGTCGAATAAAAGAGTCGGGTTTGGCTCCTTACACAGTTAAAGATGTCTATGATATTTACACTCGATATCTGCAGGCAGAGTCCCTCCGTCTAGATTTTTTTAGCAAAATTTATGTGCCGAGTTTGCCCCTGGATGAGCAACAAAAATCCCGGGATGTCCAGCGTTCGGAGTTTTCCGAGGTGTTGCGTGTAGTTCCGCCGCTCGGGGGCAGCTCTGACAGGTATTCGGTTGTCGTGCGGACCACTAATCCTGAGAAGGCCAAAGAGTGGGTTGCTGAGTATGTGGCTCAGGCTGGTGAATTGGCTAAGAAGGAAATAATCAATAACGTTTCAATTGAGTCTCAGGTCTGGGCTCGTAATGTGGAGCAGCAGATTGGTTTCGTCAGAGAGAAAAGCAGCAAGGCTAGAGAAGACTCAATTGCCAAGTTGGATGAGGCGCTTCGGATTGCCGAGTCAATCGGTCTGGAGAAGCCGCCAGCGATCACGGTGAGTCAGTCGGCCATTGCGGGGGGGGAGTCTGGTCAGCTTGTGTATATGCGTGGCTCGAAAGCGCTAAGGGCGGAAATTGAAAGTATACGGGCGCGCAAGTCCGATGACCCTTTTACGGATCACTTGCGTGATCTTCAGGAGCGATACAGCTTCTTCAAGGGGCTGAAAATCGAGCCGTCGGTGGTGTCCGTTTATCGGCAAGACGGGGTTGTGGAGTTGCCAGATAAACCGGTGAAGCCTAACAAGGCTCTGATCCTTGTATTGGGTGTTATTGCTGGCCTGATCACAGGCATTGCTTTCGTATTGCTTCGTGGGCTTTTTGTCGTTAGGCCGGAATAGCAAGGTTTGTAGGAAATCACCATCACCAAGGGAGGAATTTCTGTGCTTAGCTCAGAAACAGACTGTTTGGCTGTTTGGTCGAAACGGATCGGGTTCTGGTTGGGGTATTGATTTCAGTGCCCTTGCGGCTGTCAATTCTGACAGGAATGTTTACGGGCAAAGCGCAGCTATCCGGGGGGATGTGCGGGGTTGAATGTGTGCTCGGCGCCATGCTAGATCGGGTGCGATCAAAGATTGGTAGTAGCGTTGCAGGCGTGGCTCTGAGTGTGTGCAGGCGGAAAGGAGGGTGTTGAGCTCTTCGTTGGCTTTCTGAAAATTCTTATGGCTCCTATAGGCGCTTTCGGTATAATTTCTTGTTTACACAGGCGTAATGTTTGTTCTAAAGCGCGAAATTTGACGCTTTTTTTGCGATTGACTTAAATATTGATGAATGGCAAGGGAAAACAATGCTTAAACTCGAAGATGTGAAGTTGGCCATAGTGGGGCTCGGTTATGTGGGCTTGCCGCTGGCGGTTGAGTTTGGCAAAAAAATGCAAGTCGTCGGATTTGATATCAGCCAGCTTCGAATTGAGGCGCTCAAATCAGGTCATGACGCTACTCTCGAAGTGTCTGATTCTGAGTTGCGTTCTGCGTCGGGTTTAAGTTTTAGCTCTGTGCTGGAAAATTTGTCTGCCTGCAATATATATATTGTTACCGTCCCAACTCCGATTGATGAGCATAAGAGACCGGATCTGACTCCTTTGGTTAAAGCCAGTGAGTCGATTGGGCGTGTTTTGAAAAAGGGCGATATCGTTATTTATGAGTCAACAGTCTATCCTGGCGCTACTGAAGAAGACTGTGTTCCAGTGCTGGAAAAAGTATCCGGACTGAAGTTCAATGTCGATTTCTATGCAGGCTATAGCCCGGAGCGGATAAATCCTGGCGATAAAGAGCATCGTGTTACTACCATCAAGAAAGTAACTGCAGGGTCCACTCCAGAGGTCGCTGATCTGGTTGATGCTTTGTATAATGAAATAATTGTCGCCGGCACTCATAAGGCCAAAAGTATCAAGGTTGCCGAGGCGGCGAAGGTTATTGAAAATACACAACGCGACTTGAATATTGCCCTGATCAACGAGTTGGCACTTATTTTTAATAAAATGGGTATCGACACTCAGGCGGTTCTGGAGGCGGCTGGGACGAAGTGGAACTTCTTGCCTTTCCGTCCGGGACTGGTTGGCGGCCACTGCATCGGTGTAGATCCCTATTACTTGACTCACAAGGCGCAATCCATCGGATATCATCCGGAGATCATTTTGGCGGGTCGTCGCTTGAATGACAGCATGGGAGCCTATGTGGTATCTCAACTTGTCAAGGCGATGCTCAAGCGCAAGATTCATGTTGATGGTGCTCGCGTCTTGATCATGGGGTTGACGTTCAAAGAGAACTGCCCGGACCTGCGTAACACTAAAATCATCGATATCGTGAATGAACTTGCTGAATTCAATATTGTTGTTGATGTTTATGATCCGTGGGTAGATGCGGCGGAAGCAATGCACGAGTACTCAATCACTCCTATCGGGCAACCACAGGTTGACTCTTACGACGGTATCATCTTGGCTGTCGCACACAGTGAGTTCTCTGCGATGGGGGCTGAGCAGATTCGCAGCCTGGGTAAAGCTGAGCATGTTCTCTATGATCTCAAGTACCTGCTGGATGCCTCTCAATCAGATCTGCGTCTCTGAATATCAGGGTCTGTAAAGACCCTGATTCGTTACCGCCGGAAAAACAAGTCGAGAGTCAAATGATCCGTTTCGAAGAAGTTAAAGCTGAAATTCAACAATCCCCAAAGGTTTGGCTGGTTACGGGGGTGGCCGGATTTATTGGCTCCAATTTACTGGAGGCACTGCTGCAATTAGATCAGCGGGTTGTAGGTCTCGATAACTTTGCAACAGGGCACCAGCATAATCTCGATGAAGTGCAATCAGTAGTGAGTCCTGAGCAATGGGCGCGCTTCGTGCTGGTAAAAGGTGATATCAGAAATATTGACGATTGCAGAACCGCGATGACTTTCCCTGCGGTCACCGATATTCCGGTGGATTACGTTTTGCACCAGGCAGCATTAGGCTCTGTTCCACGTTCCATCAATGATCCAATTACAACGAACAGTACCAATATCGACGGTTTTCTGAATATGTTGGTTGCGGCGAAGGATGCGAAAGTAAAAAGTTTTACTTACGCCGCGTCAAGTTCTACCTATGGCGATCATCCCGGACTTCCAAAGGTTGAAGGTGTGATTGGCAAGCCGCTGTCCCCTTATGCGGTCACAAAGTATGTAAATGAACTGTATGCTGAGGTTTTTTCCAGTACATACGGTTTCGATACCATTGGGCTTCGCTATTTTAATGTCTTTGGCAAGCGTCAAGATCCGAATGGCGCCTATGCAGCCGTGATCCCTAAGTGGACGGCGGCCATGATCAATAACGAAGAGGTTTTCGTTAATGGTGATGGTGAAACAAGTCGGGACTTTTGCTTCGTGGAAAACGCAGTGCAAGCCAATATACTGGCAGCCTGTGCCAGTCCTGAAGCAAAGAATAATGTTTACAACGTCGCCGTCGGTGACAGGACAACATTGAATCAGGTTTTTTCCTGTATCAAGGACGCTTTGGCTCGCGTTGATGTCAAGTCTACATCGGATATGGTCTATCGGGATTTTCGGGCTGGCGACGTAAGGCACTCGCAGGCGAATATTGATAAGGCTAAGAATTTGTTGGGCTATAAACCGCTTTTCACTGTTGGTGAGGGTATGTTGAAAGCGGCAAGTTGGTATGTCTCGTTCTTTGCAGGAAGTTAATACTGGTGATTAAAGAGATCTGCGCAATCACTGTTCTTGTAAACAAGCTTTGCATGTTTGTATTGTTATTCAGTTTGGCAAGAGTTTTAGGCGTCGAACTATACGGCGTGTTTTCTTACCATTACGCGATAGTCACAGGCATCGCAACGGTGGTAGGAGAGTGCTTGAGTGTGGCGTTGAGTCGTTATGCGGTCCTGAATGCAGAGGAAGTAAATTACAAGACCTCTTTGGGGCTCATGTCATGGGGCGGCATCATTGTAGCTGTCCTCTGTGTCATCGTGCTTTTGATTTTTCCAGCGCCAGCTTCTTCTTACGGAATGAATCCCGCTTACTTGCTGATCGGAGCATTTTTTCTAGGTTTCGCTTGTGTTTGCAATTTGACTATAACCGGGTTGATGTTCTCCCTTAACACCTCGGGGAAATGGGCTGCTGCACTGGCGGTCCACGGTCTTATTGGATTACTGCTGGTAGTTTCCATTGCGAAGATTACAGGGCAAATAGAGGGGATTATTCTGACTCTCGCGATTTGTACGTTAATCGCGCCTGCATATGGATTCTTTACAATAAAGAAAAACCAGTTTATCCATGATGACAAGGGGGGGCGAGAGTCTTCTTTTTTTCGACAAATTACGGCATTGCTTTCGCGCTCAGGGGCTCCTACTATTGCTGGTAGTATGCTACTCGGGGCACCTGTTCATATTGTTTGTCTGATGATATTTGCCAATTCGAGCTTGAACGTGTCGGAGGTTGGCTATTTTAATCTGTTTTTCCTTTTCTATATTCTGGTCACTGTGTTGCCAAGCTCGCTGACATCCTATGCCATTGTAAAGCTGGCAGGAAGCGGGAAGAGCGCCAGTAAGCTGTACTTGATGCTCGGGATATCAATTTCAGTTTGCTTGCCTGTGTTTCTGGTCTTGTCGCAGAGCTATTGGCTGTGCCTGCTCGGCAGTAGTTTTTGCAGCAAAAATGATCTTCTGGCTTACGCAGTATTGGCGGGTGGCATAGGGCTTACGACTACAATCGTCACTCAAATATTGCACAGTAAAAACATGACTAGGGTTGTTTTCCTTGGTAGCTGTGTTTATGCGTTTGTTTATTTGTCGCTGACAGTAGTGGCAGGGTTAAAAGGCGATATGTTGGCGGTCGATCTTTTCAGCTCCTTTGTTTCCGCGCTGGCCGCTCAAATTGCCGTGCTTGCGGTCCTGGGTGGCCGTAAGTTGGTGCAGTGATGAACATATTGAACATGCGCGTTGGTGACACAAAGTGCATGTCTGAAAGTAATATTGGGGCCAGTATTGAGTCTGGTTTACGGTTCAGTTGCGTTTTTTTTGTTGGTTAAGGCTAATGGTTATATTACTGGTTTCGACGTGCTTGCTGGTATTGCTCGTGCAATGCGTTCTGTGTCTGATATCAAAAAAATATCTCGTTGCTTTGTACGCCGTTTGCTATTCGGTGCCGTTTTTGGGGCTCGTCAGTTGCTTGTGGGGCGAGACCATTAAACTTTGGCCTATTGGAAACTATGAATTTTATCGGGATGACTTATTAGTATTCCGACTTTCGCTGGTCTGGTTTCTTGGGGTTGCTGGTGGACTCGTTGCTTATCTATTGTCATCGCTGGTGCCGCCCAGAAATTTGCAAGTAGAGCGAAAAACATTTTTTTCTGCGTCGGACTTCAAGTTAGCAGGAGGCATTTTTATTGCTCTGTCAGTCTTCCTTATCGGCTTCAGGTTCGTGAACGCGGGCGCACTGCTTGAAATGTTCACGGGTATCGAGTCAGTGATAGTTTTTTCCATCATTGCGATCATTGCCTTGGCATTTTCCTACCCATCCAGATCGATGTTTTTTGTGTCTGTGGCTCTGGTGGTTTCTTATTCTATTGTCAACTCAATGGCGGGGAAACGTGATTTTGTTGTCGTGGTTGTCGCTTCGATTCTGGGGCTGTTGTTTCGCTATAATCAGTTTGTCAAGCTTAAAACGCTGTTGTCCGTTGCTGTATTCATGGCTTTTCTGCTCCTCGGCGGTGTTGTTGTTTCAATGACCCGAATGGATGTGCCCTTTACGTCGGATAATATTGCACAGTATTTCTTGTTCAACTCCTGGAATGCGATAATTTTACCGCTCGTTCAGCAGTTAACCAATTTCTGGGATGGGGAGCACCTGCGTTACGGCCAGACCTATCTCGATATGTTTCTTTCGTTGCCACCGTCACCTTTATATTCGGCTTTGGGTATGGAAAAACCCATTATGGCGGATAATCCTGCCTTCTGGTATTATATTACCGGGCTCGGTGGGATCCACGCTGCTGGCGTGGCTTTTGAGAATTTCGGACTGTTTGGTGTTTTCCTCAATGGATTCATCAGTGTCTGCTTCTGGCGGTTGATCGACTCGCGCTGCCGCGAGGATGATTTTTTGCGAATTTTCTTGTACATGCTGTGTGCTTCATCGGTTATGCACTCTGTTTGGTACGGCGAAATATACTTGCTGAACTCATTGGTTTTTTATGTGATGGCATTAGGATTATTCTTCACGATGAAGCTCGTTCGGGTGTTGAAGTGAGTTTTAATATTTTCATTGGATTGAGATAGTCGGTATGTGCGGAATTGCGGGAGTTGTCGGGTGGAAGCAGGATCAGCAAGGCGCCGTTGCCGTTGGCAAGATGGTGGATGCGCTGATACATCGTGGGCCCGACGATGGAGCAGTTTGGTCAGATGCCGATAGTGGAGTGTCGCTGGGACACCGACGGCTTTCGATCCTGGAACTCTCGGTGCACGGCAGTCAGCCGATGATTTCCGATGATGAGCGATATGTTATTGTTTTCAATGGTGAAATCTATAATTTTAATGAGTTGCGCGAGAAGTTGATTGCGTCAGGTTTGACGCGCGTCTGGCGCGGGCACTCTGATACAGAAGTGTTGCTGGCGGCGCTCGGTGCGTGGGGGGTACAAAAAACCCTTGAAAACCTGGTGGGTATGTTTGCCTTTGCGGTTTGGGATAAAGTTTCCAGAACGATTACATTGGTACGAGACAGAATGGGAGAGAAACCACTTTATTACGGTATCGTGGGCAACCGTTTTGTCTTCTCCTCCGAGTTGAAGGCGATCAAGGCTGCATTTGGTAGCGATCTGCGAATTGATCGTCATGCGCTTGCCAAGTTCGTAAGATATGGTTACGTTCCGGCTCCGGAGTCCATCTATGAAGGCATTAAAAAGTTGGAGTCGGCACACTATTTGAGTGTCGGCTCGTTTTCTAGTGTACTGGAACCCATTTCCTACTGGTCGTTACCGCCAGCTGGCGAATTAAAACACGAACTTTCGCAGGCCAGTGATAAGGAAATTGTGGATGTTGTTGGTCAAAGATTGTCTGCTGCAGTAAAATCGCAAATGATCGCCGATGTTCCACTTGGTGCGTTTTTGTCCGGTGGTGTCGATTCAAGCTTGATAGTGTCGTTGATGCAATCACAGAGCTCTACCAGTATCAACACTTACACGATAGGGTTTAATGAGCCTGAGTTTGATGAAGCACCTTACGCCAAAGCTATTGCCATGCACTTGGGGACTAACCATACCGAATTTTATCTGAGTGCCGATGATGCTGTTTCAATAATTCCGCACCTGCCGGAAATATACGACGAGCCGTTTGCTGACTCCTCGCAAATACCTACAATCCTAGTCTCCAGGATGACAAAACAGCATGTGTCCGTTGCCCTGTCCGGTGATGGTGGCGATGAACTTTTTGCCGGATATCCCCGTTATCAGATTACTGCCGGGCTATGGGAGCGTATAAAAAAGCTGCCGTTGCCTGCACGCCAGGTCATGGCTTATTCACTTCGTTCGCTCTCGTCCAAGGGGTGGGACAACGTCTGTTCGATTCTGCCGGGCAGCCTTCGAACCAAAGTCAATGGTCGACGTATCTACAGAATGTCCGAGCTGTTAGGCTCTGAAAATCTGGCGCAGATGTATACCGGTTTGATGTCTCAGTGGCAGTCGGCCGACAATGTGGTGCTGGGTGTCGATGCTCAACGGCACGACGTAATTTCCTGGGCGTCGGCAGTGGATTACGTCGAGGAAATGCGTCGTTGGGACGTCTCTCAGTATTTGCCTGACGATTTGCTGGTTAAAGTGGATCGTGGTGCGATGAGCGCAAGTCTGGAAACTCGCGCTCCATTGCTTGATCATCGGGTTGCGGAACTCGCGTTTTCCTTGTCGTCAGACCAACTGATAAAAAATGGTGTGGGGAAGTGGCCGCTTCGCGAGCTTCTTAAGCGGTATGTTCCTACTTCATTTTTTGACAGGCCGAAGGCGGGGTTCTCTATTCCATTGGCTCAATGGTTGCGAGGGCCGCTGAAGGAGTGGGCAGAGGACCTGTTAACGGCGGAACGGCTGAAGAGAGAGGGCTACTTCGATTCTCAGAAAATTCGCTCGGCATGGCTCCAGCATCAGAACGGAACATACGATCGCAGTCTTCATTTGTGGAATATTCTAATGTTCCAATCCTGGCTCGATAAAAATAGCCACTAATTCAGATTGAGCAAAAGGTTTCCCATGAAGATAGTTTTCAATGCACTCTCTGCCCGTCTTGGTGGAGGTCAGACATATCTGATTAATCTTTTTCAGTTCGTACCTGACAATGCGGATCTTGAGATTCTGGTTTTCGCCCCGGCGTCACTCAAGCTGCCTGATCACCCGAGGATCAAGCGGGTCGAACCGGCCTGGCCCACTGAAAACCCGATTGTGAGAGCTGTGTGGGAGCGGTGGGTGCTGCCCGGTATTTTGAAGGCTGAAAAAGCTGACGTACTGTTCTGTCCCGGTGGCGTAGTGGGTTCCTCTGCGCCAACAGGTTGCAAAGTTGCGACAATGTTTCGGAACATGATTCCATTTGATTTACGAGTGCGCAAAAGTATTCCACTTGGATTGCAGCGTCTGCGAAATTGGTTGTTGAATCGTATTATGCTTAAGAGCATGCGCGAAGCGGATCTGACGATATTCATCTCAAATTACGCGCGAAGTGTCATTGAGTCACTGACCGATATTAAGAATCCAGTTACAATTCCTCACGGAATCGGCTCGGTATTCAGGACGCATGGCGATTTTGCTGTTCTTCGGCCGGATTTTTTACCCGCTGGAGAATATGTTTTATACGTGTCGCGATTTGATGTTTACAAACATCATTATGAAGTAGTTAGCGCTTATGCAGATCTGCCAAAGGAGCTTCGCGAAAAATTTCCATTGGTTCTTGTGGGCGAAACAAACCTGCCGGAGGCTGATCGGGTCAAGTCTCTCATTGCAACGCTAGGCCTTGAAAGCCAAGTGCTTTTATTGGGCGCTATTCCCTATCAAATGCTTCCTCCACTTTATCATCACGCCTATCTGAATCTTTTTGCCTCATCGTGTGAGAACTGCCCTAATATTCTTCTCGAAGCGCTCGCTTCCGGAAGGCCGATGATTTGCTCCAGCGTAATGCCGATGCCGGAATTTGGAGCAGATGCAGCACTGTATTTTTCTCCGTTTGATTCAAAAGATATAAAAAATGTGCTGTCTGAGGCGCTGACAAGTCCTGATACTTTGGAGGCGTTGTCCGTTGCGGCGGTGACGCAGAGCGATAAGTTTGACTGGGAAAAAACTTCAAAAAAAACATGGTTAGAGTTGCTGGCGTTGGCCGTGAGTCCCAAAAAAGGTGTTTGATAAATGAAGGTTCTTGTGGTGTCGCAATATTTTTGGCCAGAGTCTTTTATTATCAATGACTTGGTTAAAACGTTATCTGCCCAGGGCCACGTTGTAAAAATTCTTACCGGAAAACCAAACTACCCGGATGGTGTGGTCTTTAACGGCTACTGTGCCTCCGGCACTCAGGAAGAAAAGTTTGAGTCCTCAATCAGTGTTTTCCGTGCGCCGCTCAGACCTCGTGGCACTTCTGGCGCAAAAAACCTAGTATTGAACTATTTGTCATTTATTTTGAATGGCTTGAAGCACTACCCATGCGCAGTGAAAGGGGATGCCTATGATGCGATTTTTGTATTTGCGCCATCTCCAATTACGTCGGTTATTCCGGCGATTTACTTGAAGTGGAAACTCAAAAGCCATCTGGTTGTATGGGTCCAGGACCTCTGGCCAGAGAGCTTGAGTGCGACTGGGTTCATCAAGAACAAGGCAATATTGCGCGTTGTAGGCTGGCTGGTGAAAGGTATTTACGCCTTCGTCGATACGCTGCTTGTTCAATCGAGGGCGTTTCAAGACCCGGTTGCCCGTTATTCCGATCCTGGCAAAGTTGTGTATTACCCCAACTCCTATCAGGACGTACCGCCGAGTGTCGAGGAAACCCGGATTTCCGAAGTCTTGCTCACGGAACTCGACAATCATTTCTGTCTTGTTTTTGCCGGAAACCTGGGGACAGCACAGTCGGTCGAGACCCTCGTTGAGGTGGCTGACAAGCTTCGCCATTTGTCGCAGGTCAGGATTGTGCTGGTCGGTAGCGGCAGCATGTTGAGCTGGATCGAAAGCCAGAAGAAATCCCGCGGTTTGGACAACCTTATTCTTGCCGGACGCTTTGCGGCCACTGAAATGCCACATTTTTTCAGCCGTGCCGAAGGATTGTTGGTGACGTTGAAGCAGGATGAGGCGTTCTCCTATACCATCCCCAGTAAAGTTCAGGCTTACCTGGCAGCGGGCAGGCCGATCATCGCCGCGCTGGACGGGGAAGGCGCGCGCGTCATTCAAGAGGCGGGTGCCGGCCTGACCACTGCGGCGCAAGACGCCGAGGGAATGGCCCGCTGCATCGAGCAACTTTTCCGCATGACTTCGGATGAACGGGAGTCTTTGGGACGGGCAGGTCGGGCGTACTACCTGGAGCATTTCGAAATGGAACGGCAAAGCCAGCGTCTGGTCGAAATCCTGAGTAGCAGGATCAATGAATTGAAAGGTAGCTCAAAATGAAGGTTCTTGTGTTAGGGGGCACCGGAATGCTGGGTAGCACGGTGTTCAGGCAATTCCATGGAAACCCACGCTTCGAGGTGTGGGGCACTTTGCGCAATCCGGGTGGTGCAAAATACTTTTCTGAGGACATGCACGGTTCGTTGATCAGCAATGTCGACGTGCTTGACCAAGACTCGCTGGTTTCGGTGCTGGCACGGGTCAAGCCGGATGTCGTCATCAACTGCGTCGGGCTCATCAAGCAATTGTCTGACGCCAAGGACCCCCTTTCCGCGCTGCCTATCAATGCCATGTTGCCGCATCGCATCGCCAAATTGTGCGCGTTGTCCGGTTCCCGCTTGGTTCATATCAGCACCGATTGTGTGTTTTCTGGCCGTAAAGGCATGTACACCGAGGAGGATATGTCCGATGCAGAGGATCTCTACGGTAAGTCCAAGTACATTGGTGAGCTTCACTCGGACCTGAATGCCATCACGCTGCGAACCTCCATCATTGGTCACGAACTGGGGAGCCAGTATTCGCTGGTGGACTGGTTCCTGTCTCAGAGCGGGGCGGTCAAGGGCTATGAGAAGGCCATTTTTTCGGGACTTCCTACCGTAGAGCTGGCGCGGGTCATTCGCGACTACGTGATCCCGAATCCGCAGCTCAACGGCCTGTATCATGTTTCGGTGGCACCGATTGACAAACTGTCTCTTCTGAAGCTGGTAGCGGAAGTTTACGAAAAGAAAATCGATATCATCGCGGATAGTCAAGTGTCTATAGATCGCTCACTGAGCTCGTCGAAATTTCAGGCAGCAACCGGTTACGTTCCACCTTCGTGGTTGGAATTGGTTAAATCGATGCGCGCGTTGCGTTGATCATTAAATTTAATAAGATTTTGGAAGGTAAATATGTTCGATAATAAGGTTTTGATGATCACCGGCGGCACGGGCTCATTTGGCCATACGGTGTTGAAGCGTTTTCTGGATACCGATGTAAAAGAAATTCGCGTATTCAGTCGTGACGAAAAAAAGCAGGAAGATATGCGCATTGCTTTGTCGAATGACAAAGTGAAGTTCTATATCGGTGACGTACGTGATCGCGATAGTCTCGATCAGGCTATGGTGGGGGTGGATTACATTTTCCACGCAGCAGCGCTGAAACAAGTGCCTTCCTGCGAGTTTTACCCGATGGAAGCCGTGCGTACCAACGTCATGGGGACCGAAAATGTGTTGAATGCGGCCGTTGCTTCGGGTGTGCAACGTGTCGTGGTACTGAGTACCGACAAGGCTGTTTACCCGATCAATGCCATGGGTATTTCCAAAGCCATGGCCGAGAAGCTGATGGTTGCCAAATCGCGGATGATTCCGGCGACGGGCCCGGTGATTTGCGCAACCCGCTACGGTAACGTCATGGCATCGCGTGGTTCGGTGATCCCGTTGTTCATCAATCAGTTGCAGAGTGGCGAACCGCTGACCGTCACTGACCCGAACATGACACGTTTCCTGATGTCGCTCGAGGATTCTGTCGACCTGGTCCTGCATGCGTTCGAGCATGCCAAGCAAGGCGATATTTTCGTCCAGAAAGCACCTGCCTCGACAGTGGCGGACCTGGCGCAAGCGCTCAAAGAGCTGTTTGCTCGCGACAACGCTGTCAAGGTCATCGGTACTCGCCACGGTGAAAAGCTTTACGAGTCGCTGATCTCCCGTGAAGAAATGGCCAAAGCCGAGGACATGGGGCGCTACTACCGTATTCCTTCGGATAATCGCGACCTTAACTACAAGAAGTTTTTTGTTGAGGGTGAACAAGAGATATCCGATCTCGACGACTATACCTCTCACAATACAGAACGCCTCGATGTAGATGGCGTGAAGAAAGTTCTGTTGAATCTGGATTATATTCAGGAGCAACTTGATGCTTAAGGTCATGACGCTGGTTGGTACGCGACCAGAACTTATCAAGATGAGCCGCGTCATTGCCGAGCTCGATAAGCAGGTCAACCACGTGCTGGTTCACTCGGGTCAAAACTACGACTTCGAATTGAATCAGGTGTTTTTCGATGAGCTTGAAATTCGTAAACCTGATTACTTCTTGGGTGCCGCCGGCGATACCGCCGCCAAGACCATCGCTGAAGTGATTTCGAAGGCGGATGAAGTATTTGAGGCCGAAAAGCCTGATGCGCTTATGCTCTACGGCGATACCAATACCTGTCTGGCCGTCATTGCCGCCAAGCGCCGCAAGATTCCGGTGTTCCACATGGAAGCTGGCAACCGTTGTTTTGATCAGCGCGTCCCTGAAGAACTGAATCGCAAGGTGCTCGATCACCTCAGCGATATCAATATGGTCCTGACCGAGCATGCCCGGCGTTACCTGATTGCTGAAGGGGTTCGTCCTGAAACCATCATCAAGACCGGATCGCACATGGAGGAGGTGCTCGACTATTATATGCCGAAGATCCTCACTTCCGACGTGCTGGCGCGAGAAGGCCTGGAGCAGGACAAGTTTTTCATCATCAGCGCTCATCGTGAGGAAAACGTCGATACACCGGACAGCCTTCGCGACTTGCTCAGCACGCTGCGAGCCCTGGCCGACAAGTATCAGTACCCGATTATCGTGTCCACGCACCCTCGCACCCGCAAGCGTCTGGAGGCGCTAGGTGAATCGCTGGATCACCCTCTGATTCGCTTCTCGAAGCCATTCGGTCTGCTCGACTACATCAAGTTGCAAATGTCGGCATTCTGCGTGCTGTCCGATAGCGGCACCATCACTGAGGAAGCCTCTCTTCTGAACTTGCCTGCTATTACCATTCGTAATGCGCACGAGCGTCCGGAGGGGATGGATGAAGGTACCCTGATCATGAGCGGCCTGAAAGTGGAGGGTGTTCTGGATGCCGTTCGTGTGGTGACCAGCCAGCATGATCGTACCCGGCGCGTTATTCCGGTCGTGAGGGATTACCAGGCAGGTCCTGTGTCGAAGCAGGTAGTTCGGGTCGTGTTGAGTTACACCGATTACATCAATCGTACTGTCTGGTCGAAATCCTGAGCGTCGTCGAGGTTTAAAAAATGCGTGTTTTATTGACAGGTGCTACGGGTTTCGTTGGTCGCGCGGTATTGGGTCGTCTGGCGGCCTCTGGCGATCTGGAGCCGGTGGCGGCCATTCGTGGGCACGCCTTGCCTGACTGTCCATCGCGCGTTACTACCGTTCGAACCGCCGGGCTCAGTGCTGATACCGATTGGTCGCAGTCGCTGGATCAAGTGCAGGTTGTCATTCATGGCGCGGCACGCGTTCACGTCATGAATGACAGCGAAACCGATCCGCTGGAGGCGTTTCGCAAAGTGAATGTCGAAGGCACGCTCAGCCTCGCTCGACAAGCAGCCTCGTCGGGTGTTCGTCGTTTTGTGTTCATCAGTTCGATCAAGGTGAATGGCGAAGGTACGCCGCTCAATCAGCCTTACGTCGCCGATGCGACTCCCGCGCCTGGGGATCCGTATGGCATTTCGAAAATGGAGGCCGAGCAGGGATTGCGCGAAATTGCGAGCGTCTCCGGGATGGAGGTGGTGATCATCCGTCCGGTGCTGGTTTACGGTCCGGGTGTGAGAGCCAACTTTCTGAACATGATGCGTTGGCTGGACAAGGGCATACCCTTGCCATTCGGTGCTATCCATAATCGGCGTAGCCTGGTCGCGCTCGAAAATCTTTCGGACTTGATCGTGACCTGCATCCGTCATCCGGCCGCCGCCAATCAGACTTTCCTCGTCAGTGATGGGGAGGACCTGTCCACGACACAATTGTTGACGCGGATGGCACAGGCATTGGGTAGACCTGCGCGCTTGTTGCCTGTGCCGAGTGTGTTGCTTGAGCGGGGGGCGCAGCTTCTGGGCAAGCAGGCTTTGTCGCAACGGCTGTGCGGCTCGTTGCAGGTCGATATAAGCAAAACTCGAGAGTTGCTGGGCTGGACTCCTCCGGTCAGCGTCGATGAGGCGCTTGTTTCGGCGGCCAACTACTACAAGAAAGGGCAGCACTAAGCTGGCTTATGACCGTGCCGGTTCAATTGCAGAATTGGTTTTGGCTGTTTCAGGAAGTTGATCTTTGAACACAATATGGTTGTTGGCGTTGGTGGTGGGTGTTTCATTCTTGGGCACAGGTGCATTGCGCAAATACGCGTTGGTACGCAGCTTGATAGATATTCCTAATGCGCGTAGTTCACATTCGGTCCCAACCCCTCGGGGTGGTGGTGTGGCTATCGTCCTGAGTTTTCTGATTGCGCTGCCTGTCCTGGCCTGGACAGATGCCGTCGCCTGGCCGATGGCGCTGGCTCTGCTGGGGGCAGGCGGATGGATCGCGATCATTGGTTTTCTCGACGACCATGGGCATATTGCCGCGCGTTGGCGCCTGCTTGCGCATTTCGCGGGTGCTATCTGGGCATTGTTCTGGATTGGGGGGATGGCGCCGATCAATCTGTTCGGTCACGAGTTCAGTCTAGGCTGGTTCGGTTATGTCATCGCAGCGTTCTATCTGGTCTGGATGCTCAACCTCTATAACTTCATGGATGGCATCGATGGCTTGGCCAGCGTCGAGGCGATTTGCGCCTGTGTCGGTGCTTGTCTGGTCTACTGGATCGCAGGCCATACCATTCTTGCCATTGCTCCGCTGGTGCTGGCGATGGCTGTATTGGGTTTCCTTGTCTGGAATTTCCCGCCAGCGAAGATTTTCATGGGCGATGCTGGCAGTGGTTTTCTGGGCATCGTGTTGGCGGTGATGTCGCTGTATGCGGCATGGACGAGTCCGCTGTTTCTCTGGGCCTGGCTCATTTTGTTGGGCGTCTTTATTGTGGATGCCAGCTTTACCCTCATTCGTCGGCTATTGCGAGGGGATAAGGTCTATGAGGCACATCGCAGCCATGGATACCAGTATGCTTCACGAAAATATGGCAGCCATCGGGCAGTCACGCTGGCAATAGCGGCGATCAATTTGTTCTGGTTAGTACCAGTGGCTATATTGGTCGTCATGCAATATTTCGATGGCGTGGCAGGGTTGCTCCTGGCCTATGTGCCTCTGGTTTTTCTGGCTTTCAAGTTTCACGCGGGCGAGTTGGAAATCGCTGGCAAGGCGTAATGGACGCATTGGTTTTTGAGTATTGCTTTGTCGGTAAATGAGTTGCCAAAAGCTGTGGTTGCTTTATCAATGCAAGGAGCTTCTAGAGGTGTTTAGAGGGGTTATGGACAAAATTCGGGCAAAGTTGTTAAGTCTGCCAAGACGACATAAACGCATTCTGCAGGTCCTGACTGATACTTTGTTGGTCTGGTTTGCTCTGTGGATGGCGTTTGTTGTGCGGCTCGGGGTGGACGAGTTGGTCAGTCCGTTCACTCAGCACGTCTGGCTTTTTGTCAGTGCACCTGTCATCGCCATCCCTCTTTTCGTTCGCTTTGGCATGTATCGTGCGGTCATGCGGTACTTCGGAAATGACGCGCTCATCGCCATTATCAAGGCGGTGACACTATCGTCCTTGGTGCTGGGCGTTGTGGTGTACTGGTATAGCAATCATCAAAACGTCGTTCCTCGTTCGATCATTTTCAACTATTGGTGGTTGAGCTTGATCATGATCGGCGGCCTGCGTCTGGCCATGCGTCAGTATTTTATGGGCGACTGGTTCAGCGCTGCCCAGCACGTCCCATTCACCAGCCGCGATGACGGTCTGCCGAAAGTGGCTATCTACGGCGCAGGTTCTGCGGGTAATCAACTCGTTGCCGCCTTGCGGATGGGACGCGTCATGCGGCCTGTTGCTTTTATCGACGACGATAGCGGAATCGCCGACAGGGTGATCTCCGGACTGCAGGTGTACAAACCCAAGCACATCCAGCAGATGATTGACAACACGGGCGCTCAGGAAATTCTCCTCGCCATTCCATCGTCCAACCGTGGACGCCGTCGTGAGATTCTAGGGTTTCTCGAAGGTTTTCCGTTGCATGTACGAAGTGTCCCGGGTTTCATGGATCTGGCCAGCGGCCGAGTCAAGGTCGACGATATCCAGGAAGTAGACATTGCTGACCTGCTCGGGCGTGACGCAGTCCCGGCCCAGGCGGACTTGCTCGAACATTGCATCACGGGGCAGTCCGTGTTGGTCACAGGCGCCGGAGGCTCCATCGGCTCCGAGCTTTGCCGACAGATTCTGGTGCTGCGCCCGACAACGCTTCTGCTGTTTGAACACAGTGAGTTCAATCTCTACTCCATACTGTCCGAACTGGAGCAGCGGATCGCTCGAGAGTCGCTGCCCATCCGTCTTTTGCCGATTCTTGGGTCGGTTCGAAACCCGCACAAGCTACTCGATGTCATGAAAACCTGGCGAGTAGACACGGTGTATCACGCCGCCGCCTACAAGCATGTCCCCATGGTCGAACACAACATTGCCGAAGGTGTACTCAACAATGTGATCGGCACGCTTAACACTGCTCAAGCCGCGCTCCAGGCAGGAGTGGCCAACTTTGTGCTGATTTCGACCGACAAGGCCGTGCGACCAACCAATGTCATGGGCAGCACTAAGCGTCTTGCCGAGTTGACGTTGCAAGCGTTGAGTCGTGAGTTGGCTCCGGTGTTGTTCAGTGATTCGAGCAATGTTTCGCGCGTGAACAAAACGCGCTTCACGATGGTGCGGTTCGGTAACGTCCTGGGGTCTTCGGGTTCGGTCATTCCGTTGTTTCACAAACAGATCAAGTCGGGCGGTCCGCTGACTGTCACGCATCCGAAAATCACTCGATACTTCATGACCATCCCCGAAGCGGCGCAATTGGTGATCCAGGCTGGTTCCATGGGGCAGGGCGGTGATGTTTTTGTCCTGGACATGGGCGAGCCTGTGAAGATCGTCGAGCTGGCCGAGAAGATGATCCATCTGTCCGGCCTGAGTGTTCGCTCGGAAAAAAATCCGCATGGCGACATCGCTATCGAGTTCACCGGGCTGCGTCCGGGAGAGAAGCTTTACGAAGAGCTACTGATCGGTGACAACGTGGCGGCGACACAGCACCCGATGATCATGACAGCCAACGAGGATCACCTGCCTTGGGAGGGGCTCAAGGGCAAGCTGACGGAATTGCTGTCTGCCGTTGAGCAGGATGATTATTCGCGGGTCCGCCAGCTCCTGCGGGACACTGTCAGCGGTTACGCTCCGGACGGAGAGATTGTCGATTTGATCTACCAGCAGCGTCGTCTTGAGCCCTGATTGTTAGTAAGCGTTCCATGAAGAGCACATTCCAAGCGGATATTTGATGGCCGATGCTGCGCTCCCGAAGCCTGTTGCCATGATGCGACCCGATGCAAAAGTCGAAAAAGTTTACCTCTACCCCAAGCCGGTAGACTTCCGAAGGTCCATCGACGTCCTCGCTGCCCTGGTCGAACTGGATATCAAGGTGGCGGTATTCGACCCCGTGCTTTTCGTCTTCCTCAACAAGCCCGCAACCGAGTGAAGACTTGCTATTGGGAGCGCAACACGGCCATTGGGTTGGGCTAGGAGGTAGAGGCTATCGCCGTCGAAAAGCTTGTAGGTGTGGTCTGTAGGTTTGCCAGGCTGCAAGTTGCGTCGGAGAGTGGAGCTGTGGTGCGCGACATAAAGGTACTCCCTTTTATCGAAGTGACCTGTATCCAAACCTCTACCCTTAAAGCGTTTGGAGTCCACCAGTTTCTGACGGAAACCGATGGAGCGCCAAAACGAAGAAACCCGCCAGAAGGCGGGTTTTTCGGGAGGGCAGAGATTTTGAACGCCTTCTCTGGAGCCTTGGGTGGTGCGGCACCAGGAATCGACCCCGGGACCTACTGATTACAAGCGACTTGTCATTCGAGCGCCTGCCATTAAAGACTCATCGCCTCGAAAGACTGTTGCTGCCTGCGCGCGCGTGGTTGGCAGCTTCGCCAACACCCGCCCGCGACTGAAAAAAGCACGATGAGTCAATTCGCTATTCTCTACGAGGAATGCTTCACCAGACCGTATATCTAGATTATGATTGCGCCGCCGCCTGATCGTAATTACCTCATTTGGCAGCAAATGCCGCGTTGGGCCTCCCGTACTGGCACCAATTATTCCAAGCGTATTGCGAATACTAGAAAAGATGATTTTTATAAGAAATAACAAGCTTTTCTCCTGTTTATACTTGCTGGCGGTAATCATAACCATCGGTGCGGTGTACTCACTGGGCTTCGGGGAAGCGGCAAGTCAGATTGCGACCGCGCCCGAGCGCCTGAGAAGCTACACGTTCCCCATCTGGGAGCAACACGCTTTTTCGCAGCACGGTTTCCTCGTCTTTTATTCGATGGAGAACTACGCAAATAAGATCGCGTATTCCAACCACGCCACAGCTTATCTGTTCTACATGTATGCCCTCTATAAAGTAGAAATGTATGTGCATGCATTGCCAATGAGAGTGACAGGGGCTTTCCTGAACATCATTTCGCTGGCTGGTGTTACGTTCTTTTTTCTGTCCCGTCTGGTGGAAAAGCGCCTGGCATTCGGTCAGGGACTGCTGATTCTGTTATCGGTCGTATTCATGGTATCGATGCCTGGATTCTGGATTTCTTCGGCCAGATTCAATGTCGACAACACGTTCCCATTGATATTTGCGTTCCAAGCGATGGCTGCGTTCTTGATCTGGAGAAATCAGGAACGGTCCGGAACGGTCATGACAGTGATCGTGTGTTTTGCCGTGTTTTCTCCGATCTCGGCGGCGTTGCTAGGCGTCGCCTTGCTGGTTTGGGCATGCCGCAGCGACGGTCTCGACAGACGGATGTGTCGTCTGGCATTGGTGGCCCTTGTTGCTGTTGGCGCTGATTGAAAACTGACCCACCCTGCCGATTGAAAATTGACCCAGGGCGGATTGCTGATTTTTGTCCCAGCAATTGTGGATAAGCTTAGCAGCAGTGCTCCGGTTGAAGACGCATCTGGCCCCACCGCATGCAGGCATGCGGTGGGGTATTTACTGTGCAGATCAAAACGCTTCATCGTCCTCGATACCATCTTCGTCCTTGCGCTGTCGTTCACGCGATTTGATCTTTGTCTGGGCGGCCAAGGTGCTGTGTTGCAGGCGATAGGACTCGTTGCCCGTTTCGACGATATGGCAGTGGTGTGTCAGCCGATCCAGCAACGCTGTGGTCATCTTGGCGTCGCCAAACACACTCGACCATTCCGAGAAGCTGAGGTTGGTGGTGATGACCACGCTGGTGTGCTCGTACAGTTTTGAAAGCAGGTGAAATAACAGCGCGCCACCACTCTGACTGAAGGGCAAATACCCAAGCTCATCGAGTATCACCAGGTCTGTCCGAAGTAGTCCCTGGGCGATTCGGCCAGCCTTACCATCGTACTTTTCACGCTCCAGTAGGTTGACGAGATCGACCGTGGAGAAGAACCGTACTCGTTTGTTATGAGTGGTGATTCCGGACACGGCCAAGGCACTGGCCAGGTGTGTTTTTCCGGTTCCAGGCCCACCGATGAACACGACATTTT
>Ga0302200_10001556_pt1 | contig 21321 bp, 15 predicted proteins | sample II_Bog_N3_1_FD_194585 | JGI IMG/M metagenome (GOLD analysis project Ga0302200, IMG submission 194585) | Peat permafrost microbial communities from Stordalen Mire near Abisko, Sweden - II_Bog_N3_1 | ecosystem: Environmental > Terrestrial > Soil > Wetlands > Peat | place: Sweden: Abisko... | reverse complement strand
CTCGTGCTGGAGCATGACTTTATGCTCCTGCTTCATCTTCCTAGTGAAAAGGCCCATGTGGTCTACTTTATCTTGAGTGGATGGACGTGGGCGAAGCAATCGGAGGAAGAGGATGAGCGGAGCTGGAGATGGCAATGCGGTGGGCAGCGGATGGACAGTGGCGGAGATGCCGAGTCAGGCGGGACGGCGGGCGCTGATTACCGGGGCGAACAGCGGGATTGGCTACCACGCGGCGCTGGAGCTGGCGCGCAAGGGAGCGCATGTGTTGCTGGCCTGCCGGAGCAAGGCGAAGGGCGATGCGGCGCTGGCTCGGCTGCGCGCCGAGGTGCCTGCGGCGAGCGTGGAGGTTGTGGTGCTGGACCTGGCGTCGCTGGAGTCGGTGTGCGCGTTTGGCGCGGCGGAGCTTGCGCTGAGCGAGCCGCTCGACCTGCTGATCAATAATGCCGGCGTGATGGCTCCGAAGAAACGGCTGGAGACGAGGGACGGATTTGAGATTCAGTTTGGGACGAATGTGATCGGTCATTTTGTGCTGACGGGGCTGCTGCTGCCGGCGCTGGTGCGCGCGGCTACTGTGCGGTCGCAGAGGCCGCGCGTGGTGACGCTGGCGTCGATTGCGCACAAGCGGGGACGGCTGAACTTCGACGATCCGCAATCGAAGAAGAACTATAAGCCGATGGAGGCGTATGGCCAGTCGAAGCTGGCCGACCTGATGCTGGCGTTTGAGCTGGGCCGGCGACTGCGCACTGCCGGGCCGCCGATCTCCAGCGTGATGAGCGTGGCAGCGCACCCCGGCGTGGCCAACACAAATTTGTTTCAGGTGGGAGAGTTCTCGGCGGCGGAGCGCGTGGTGCGGCGCGGATTCGGCGTGGCGATTGGCGCACTGCTGAACTCGGAGGCGGAGGGCGCGCTGCCGACGCTGTTTGCGGCGACATCGCCCGATGTGGTGGACGGCGGATACTACGGGCCGCAGGGCCTACTGGAGATGCGTGGAGGCGATGTGGGAGTGGCAAAGGTGGCTCCGCAGGCGCTCGACCAGGCGGTCGCGGCTCGGCTGTGGAGCGAGTGCGAGCGGCTGAGCGGGATTTCGCTGCTGTAAACTTTTGTCAACTGAAAGGTGCCATTTCCTCCATACTTTAGTTCTAAAATATATATTATAAAGGAGTTAATTCTGAGAAGGCAGTCACGCGAGTTCATTTTCCCAGGGCATAGTAAATTTACATAGCATATAATATTATAAAATATTTCATTGATTATTTTAATGTATTAGGGTAGAGTGAAGACATTATGGATCCCAAAGAGTTTACCGATTCCATGACGGGGCGCTTGGTTCCAGTTCCATCTGGTCCCCCTGATGTTCAATACGCATTTGTGCCGAATCCGTTACCGCCGTCCTGGGAGTGGCCAGAACGGCTATGGAAGCTCTTGTTGGAAGCCAGAACCTCGCTATCCAGTCTGGATGGGACTGGCAAGCACTTGCCCAATCCAGAGATCATCTTGAGGCCGCTACAGAATCGAGAGGCACAGCTTTCCTCGAAGTTGGAGGGAACGATCACCGATCCACAGCAGCAGGCGTTATTTCAAGCCGATCCTCGGTACCCCGTATCTGAGAGCGATCCGGTGAACGCATTTCGAGAGGTTTTCAATTATCGACGGGCGTTGCGACTGAAACTTGACGGAGTTATCGATCTGCCCCTGTCTCTTCGGCTCATTCGTGAGCTTCACACCGTTCTACTGGATGGAGTTCGGGGATCGTACCAGAATCCAGGGGAGTTCCGAACAATTCAAAATCAGATCGGTCGGCCTGCGAGATTCGTCCCGCCCCCCCCTCACGAGATGCAGCAAGCTCTTCAGGATTTTGAGCAATATCTACATAGCATTGACGCTTACGACCCATTAGTACGGGCGTTTTTAGCTCATTATCAATTTGAGACGATTCATCCCTTTGGCGATGGCAACGGTCGCGTTGGACGTTTGCTGTTGTCTTTGACGATTGCTGAATGGTGCAAACTTTCAAGCCAGTGGCTCTATATGAGCGCCTACTTCGAGCGGAACAAGAGGGACTATATGGACTTGCTTCTGGGCGTGAGTACGCACGGAAGCTGGGATTTGTGGATTGAATTCTGTCTACAGGGTGTAGTGGTTCAGTCCACAGATGCGGAAAAACGGTGCGACAAACTGCTGGAATTGCATCGAGACTTTCACAAGAGGCTGAAGACGGGAAGTGTGAGGCTCTCAGGAATCGTTGATGTCCTCTTTGAGAGTCCGGTTGTGTCAGTTTTGAATATCAAGAACAAGTTTTCTGTGACACACCCTACTGCAAGAGCCGACCTGAAGAAACTGGAACAAATGGGGATCGTTCAGGAAACAGAAGGCGCGGGTCGTATCACATACTACTGTCCCCAAATCTATGAGGTAACGTACGAGGACATTGTTTAGCTCATTTTCTCCAGCCGGATTTTGGCGCTGCGGCCGTGGAGCAGATTCCTTGCTGTCGCAGGATGACAACTGAGAGCGATTCCTACGCGTTTCCGGCGAGTTGGCGGAGGACGTATTGCAGGATGCCTCCGTGCTGGTAGTAGAGGACCTCCTGCGGCGTGTCGATGCGCAGGATGGCGGAGAACTCGATGGTCTTGCCGGTGGGTGTCTCGGCGAGGATAGAGAGGATGCGGCCGTCGGCGAACTTGGAATCGAGCATGGACTGGAGCTGGCCGGGAGCATCGCCGATGGCGAAGATCTCCTCTCCGGTGAGGCCGAGGGATGCGACGGACTGGCCAGGGAGGAACTGGAAGGGGAGGATTCCCATGCCGACCAGGTTGGAGCGGTGGATTCGCTCGTAGCTCTCGGCGATGACGAACTTGATTCCGAGCAGCCGCGGGCCTTTGGCGGCCCAGTCGCGCGACGAGCCTGAGCCGTACTCCTTGCCGGCGAGGATGCAGAGGGGGATTCCGCGCTCGGCGTATATGACGGATGCGTCGTAGATGGACATCTCGGTCTCCTCCGGCAGGAGGCGGGTGACGCCGCCTTCGGTTCCGGGAGCGAGTTTATTGCGCAGACGGACGTTGGCGAAGGTTCCGCGAACCATGACTTCGTGATTGCCACGGCGGCTGCCGTAGCTGTTGAAGTCGGCGGGAGCAACGCCGTGGGCGGCGAGATACTGTCCGGCGGGGCCGTTCTTCTTGATGGAGCCGGCGGGTGAGATGTGGTCGGTGGTGACCGAGTCGCCGAGGACGGCGAGGCAGCGGGCAGCGCGGATGTCTTCGATGGGCGCGGGGATTGCGGTGATGCCGTCGAAGTATGGAGCCTTGCGGATGTAGGTCGAGTCGGGCTCCCAGTGGTAGGTATTGCCGGAGGGGAACTTGAGATTCTGCCAGTTCTTGTCCCCTTGGGATACCGTTGAGTATTGTTTGCGGAACATATCGGAGTCGATGGAGGCGGCTACGGCGGCGGAGACCTCGGCCTGGGTGGGCCAGATGTCTTTGAGGTAGACAGGGGCGCCGGATTGATCCTTGCCCAGCGGCTCGGAGGCGAAGTTGTGACTGATGTGACCGGCGAGGGCGTAGGCGACGACCAGCGGGGGCGACATGAGGTAGTTGGCTCGGATTTCCGGGGAGATGCGGCCCTCGAAGTTGCGGTTGCCGGAGAGGACAGAGACGGCGACGAGGGAGTGGATTTCAATTGCTGCGCTGACATCGGTGGGCAAGGGGCCGGAGTTTCCGATGCAGGTGGTACAACCATACCCAACGGTATTGAAACGGAGTGCGTCGAGGTAGGGTGCTAGGCCGGACTTGTTGTAATAGTCGGTGACGACGCGGGAGCCGGGGGCAAGGGATGTCTTGACCCAGGGGGGCGTGCGCAGGCCGCGCTCGACGGCCTTCTTGGCTAGAAGCCCGGCGGCGATCATGACGTAAGGGTTGGAGGTGTTGGTGCAGGAGGTGATGGCGGCGATGACAACGGAGCCGTGGGTGAGGTAGGGGTCAGGATCGACGCCGAAGCGGGCTTTGACGCTGCCGGGTGCGGCGGCGTTGGGGTCTGGCGCGCCGAGACTGCTTGCGGGGTTGCCGTTGGAGGAGGCGTGGCCGCCTTCGGCCTCCCAGCGGAGAACCTGGCGGGCGGCGGACTGGTTGGCGTTGGGGCCGAGGAGGGCGGGAAGCTGCTGGGCAAAGCTGGCGGCGGCCTGCGAGAGGAGGACGCGATCCTGCGGGCGCTTGGGGCCGGCGACGCTTGGCTCGACGGTGGCGAGGTCGAGCGAGAGAGTGGAGGAGTACTCGGCTTCGGGTGAGGCGGCGGTGTGGAAGAGGCCCTGGGCTTTATAGTAGGTCTCGCAAAGTTCGACCTGCGACTCGCTGCGACCGGTGAGGCGGAGGTACTTGAGGGTCTCGGCATCGACGGGGAAGATGCCGCATGTGGCTCCGTACTCGGGTGCCATGTTGGCGATGGTTGCTCGGTCGGCGAGGGGGAGTTCGCCGATGCCGGGGCCGAAGAACTCGACAAACTTGCCGACTACGCCGTGCTTTCGGAGAGCTTCGGTGACGGTGAGGACGAGGTCGGTGGCGGTGGTGCCTTCGCGCAACTTGCCGGTGAGGCGGAAGCCGACGACCTGCGGGATGAGCATGGAGACAGATTGGCCAAGCATGGCGGCCTCCGCCTCGATGCCGCCGACGCCCCAGCCGAGGACGCCGAGACCGTTGACCATAGTGGTGTGTGAGTCGGTGCCGACTAGGGTGTCCGGGTAGGCGGTGATGGAGCCGTTGGCGGCGGGTTCCGTGGTGAAGACTACACGGGCGAGGTATTCAAGGTTGACCTGGTGGCAGATCCCCATACCGGGAGGTACGGCTGAGAAGTTATTGAAGGCGGATTGGCCCCACTTGAGGAAGGCGTAGCGCTCACGGTTGCGGGAGAACTCGAGGGCTGCGTTAAGGTCGTATGCGTTGGGCGAGCCGTACTCATCGACCTGGACGGAGTGGTCGATGACCAGCTCGGCGGGCTGGAGGGGATTGATCCGCTGGGGGTCGCCACCGAGTGAGCGCATGGCGTCGCGCATGGCGGCCAGATCGACGATGGCAGGGACGCCGGTGAAGTCCTGCATGAGGACACGAGCGGGCATGTAGGCGATCTCGCGGGAGGGCTCTGCCTTGGGGTCCCAGTGGGCGAGGAAGCGGATGTCGGCGGCGGTGACGGTGCGACCGTCCTCGTGGCGGAGGAGATTTTCGAGGAGAATTCGGAGGCAGTAGGGCAGGCGCGCGAGGTTGATAGTTGGGTCGGACGTGGTGAGGGCCTGGAGGCGGAAGAGGCTGACAGTGACGGAGCCGGAGGTGAGGGTGGCGGCGGAGCGGAAGCTGTCGGGATGCTGAGAGAGAGTTGTCATCGATTTCTCCAATTATCTATAGCCATCACGGACTCGAAGACGAGTACCGGGCGCAAGTTGAGGGCCGGAGCGTGTCTGGAAGCTGCGAGGGACGCAAATCGGCGGACGAGGAGAGCGTATCAAATAATGGGGTGCTATGGGGCGGGGCTGCTAGTGGCGGCTCTACGGCGCGACGCAAGCAGGACTACGAGCGACCGCGGTCGCGGCGGCCGAGACGGAAGCGCTTTGTTCTGGGAGAGCGGGCCATCAATGTGATTTTACGCCAAGTGTGGCGAAGCGATAAGAGTTTTTGGTGGGCTAGATGTGATCCGCGAGATCCCTGAACGCCTGGTAGATGAACGATCCCAGATACCAGCCGTCGAGGTACTTGTATGGGAACTCGCCGGTGGTGTAGTGGCCGCAGGGAAGGACTTTGGAGACGAAGTCGATGTTGAGCTGCTTGAACTCCTTGAGAATTTCGAGCGAGAGATGCAGGGGAAAGGTGAGGTCGTAGGTGGCGTGGACGACTAGAACCCGCTTGGGAGTGGAGGCGAAGCGCTGCATGTAAGACATGGGGCTGACACCGAGAAACATCTGGCGGACCTGGTCTTGAGAAAGGCCAGCGTCTTGCAGCGCGACGCGGACGTGGCGTGTGCTCTGGCCCTCCCAGACGACATCGCCGAACCATGTGGAGGCGTGATTGAAGGCGCAGACGCGCAGACGGGGGTCGTGTGCGGCGGCGATGAAGGCATAGCAGGAGCCGAGGCTGGTTCCGAGAACGCCGAACTGGGTGTAGCCCTGAGTTTCAAGCCAGTCCATGCAACTGCGGATGTCGACGACGGCTTGTCGGCAGGAGATGGTGGTACGGCCGATATTGGCGCTGACGGCGTAGTCGGAGCGCTCAAGCTCTGCCGGACGGCGGATGTCGTGGTAGGGCTGGGAGAGGCGCAGGGCCGAGATTCCGAAGCGGTTGAAGAGGGTGCAGAGAACATTGTGGCTGATTGCGTCGGAGTTCCACTGCGGCAGGACAATGATGGCCTGCTTCGGTCTTGGGGAGCGTCCGGCAGATTGCTTGCGCTCGGGCGCCGGGTACCATCTCGCGTTCATCTGGTCGTTTTCTGGATAGGGGGTGCGTACGGCGGAGGTAAACCGGAGGAACTGGGCCTTGGCCATCTCGCCGCTGGCGGCCTGACGCTTCATCTCGGCTTCCTGGGCGAGGGTCTCCGGGCGGACGTTAGTGGGGTATAGCTCTGGATGGCGGTGTTCGAGGCGAAAGTCCTGCGGCACCTGGTAGCCGAAGAAATCATCCGAGCGGCGGACGATCTCTTCGTTCAGGGCAATCATGCGGTTGAGATCCTGGGAGGCGGGAGATTCTGCTGAGATGGATTCCGCCGACTGGGGCGTCGCTGGGGCGTCGCTGAAGTCTTTCAGCCAGTCGAAACCCCACTCGAGGGGCCTGACAACTCGATTTGTATCGCGCGTTGTGAGCTTTGTCTCCCACGCCGTCATCCACTTTCCATAAAGACCCGAATGCATCTACACAGTTTATCAATCGCCTGGGCGAGATGAGAAGGGCACTCCGTCCTAATCGTGGTGATACCGGGGCGGCTCAGAGCTCAGAGATGACGAGACAGACACGCCCGACGATGTAGTCCGCCGGTGCTTCGTGAGATTCGAGCGCAAGAAGCTGAACCGGGAAGGCGAGAGAGAGCGGGCGGAGGATGAGCCTTCCATCATCGAATTCGACGAAACGGAGGACGAGGCCTGCACCGCAACGGACGGCATAGAGGGTGCGCTGGTGGGCGCGGTAGGGCGCGAGCGAGTTGTAATGGCGATCAAGGACGACGATGGTCCCGGCAGCGATCATGGGGTCCATTGCGACGGTCTGTTGGGCGTCGGCGCGGACGGCGAGGAAGCGCTGCCAGTGTGCGCACTTCAAGGATGGGCGGGCGCGATATTCCTGTAGGCGGGACGCGGAGACGTGAATGGTCTCAATGACCGCTCCGGGGCGGACCTGGGCTTCATCCATCGCGGTGGAAGGCGAGACAACAGGGACTTCTTCAATGAGATCGGTCGGAGGAGGAGAGGAGGCTGCACAGAGTTCAAGGGGCATGATCTGATCCACCGTGAGGTTCTGAGCGGCGAGGACGCGGTCGAGCCCGTCGAGAGAGAGGGCGCGCTTGCGATTGAGGAAGTTAGAGATGTGTGCCTGGCGGAAACCCGCCTGCCGAGCGAGACCGGTGCCGGTGAGGCTGCCGAGTTCGATGCGACGGAGAAGTTCGAGACGGAGGAGCTCGTGGAGATCTTGGAAATTCATAGGGTGGGATAATCCTGTTGCGAAACATATCATTCTGCAAGACGAAGATTAAGCAAAATATTTACTTTACGCAATGTTTTTCCTGTTTACCATTCGTTTATTGACTCATTTTAGGAATTTTATCGAAGATAATATTTTTTGTTGACATAAAAGTTGTCTAAAGCTATAACTTTGAGACTTTCTATTCCTGTCTTGGGAATGACGTGGGAGACGCGAGTCGATTTGTGCCCCGGTGCCACGGGGATGAGTGGGAATGGAATGCAAGGGTGGAGGTGGGCTAATTCCTGGGTTCGGTTAGCAGGTGGATCAAACAACTAAAAATAGGAGTCGACACTGCACCGATGAGGCCGAACGAGCTTCGCGGAGGGAGTATTGGCACCTCATAGCAACCTGAGCGAGCCCCTCCGACCGCTGAAAAATTCTGAGGTTCGCCAGGGGATGGTTGCGCCTTGGAGATCACAAAATGAAGTACTTGCGCTTGGAACTAAAGGTGTGTGAGGGATGTGGAGCGCTATGGCTCCGGAGAGGATTAAGAGATGGCGTGTATTGTTCAAGATGCTATTGCCATCTGTCGAACTTTCCAGCAGCGAAAGGAAAGCACCCCGGAGGACGGCCGCGCCATTTAGCGCGGGTTACTGCCTGCTACGCGAGTTGTGGGCGGACAGGCGGTGCTCGATGAGCGCCGCTGCCGTAATTCTGCCGTATGTATGGGCCATCGGGAACACGCAAGCCGTTCTACGGAGTCCTGTTGAAGTATCCAGGCAGCCTGTTGAACCCCAGATGGCGTTCTACCGGAAGTACACGGAAGCGCTGCTGCGACGGTATGTGCGAATGTCCATGGAGGCGGGTAAGGTACCGTCTCTACTGGGTCAGGAGATGTTTCACGGAAATGTAACAGGCTATCGGGTTGAGAGCTTCGAGGACGTTGTGATCTTCCTTCACGACATCGAGAAGTGTCTTGATAAGCTGGACACAGAACAGCAACATCTGATCTCGCGGATCGCCCTGCAAGAGTACACGCTGGGTGAGACGGCGGAGTTGATGGGGCTGAAGCCAAGAACGGTGGTCCGGCGTTACGGCCAGGCGGTCGATTGCCTGACGAGTGTCTTTCTCAGCGTGAAAATGCTTGAACCCTTGAAATGTTGTCAAGGGGGTGGATCGGGGAATTTTGACGTAAACGACTGAATTCATGAGAGAAAAAAAATCCAAAAAGTTGGCATAGTAGTTTTGGTCAACCTGCTATTCTGTATATGTGAGTTAAAGGAAACGGGAGGGCGCCGAGAGGCTGCCGCTCCCGTTTCGCTTTTTGGGTGCTGTGTGGGGAGGGCCGATCAATTAACCGGCCGGCTACGGATGAAGTGTGGAGAGTTTGGCGCAACAGACCTGGACGCAGAATCCGGGGCTATGCGCGCGTCTATTTCAGAGCTTGCGGTAGCGCCGGCGAAGTGAGAACGAGCGGGTTACTTCGACCTGAATGAACTTGCAGACGAGGCGACAAACAAGGGTGCTCGAGGAGGTGGCATGGAGTATGCGGCGGAACTTCATCGGCGGTGTGCCGGTGTAGCGAGGGCTGGGGCAACGGGAAGCAATGTCAGGTCGTGGAATCCGAACGAGTTGGCGATGCATGCCATGGCGGTTGAATTTCCTTTGGTGCATGGGCATCCGAACCGGCTGCCTTTTGAAGGGGTTTTGACGCTTGTGGACGTGGCAAGCGACAAAGCACCAAGCGGAGCCAGAGGACATCGCGTGGTGCTGACGCGAGCTGCCGCCGAGTCTGCGCTGCCGAGTCTGCTGGGTATGGCGGTGGACTACAAGGCGGGGTGGGATGGGCATGATGCGCGGCAGAAGTGCGGCATCATTACATCCGCCGAGTTGAATGGAGGGCAACTGACGGTGGCGGGATTCGTCTTCGGAAGAGACTTTCCCGAGATTGAGCAGCGGCTGGGGATTGAGGGCTCGATGGGAATGAGCTACGAGCTTGCGGAGGCACATGTTGCGGATATGCGAGCGCCGGTGTGGACCTTGACACGGGCGACGTTTACGGGGGCTGCGATCCTGCTGCGAGAGAAGGCGGCGTACCGGGGAACGAGCTTCCGGCTGGGACACGTTGCGGTGGGGGAGCGAAACGCTGCGTCCCGCCTGGCGGGTTCGCGACGGTAGCAGAGCGGTGGTTGTGAGAAGCCAAACAGGTCGATGAGCGAAAGGGGAAACGTGACATTTACAGGCGTATTGGAAGTAATCGGAAAGGGATTTGAAAAGGGGCTGCAGTGGGCAGTCGCCTACGCGGTTCCGGTAGAGAAGCTGGTTGGATTGCTGTTCCCGGCAGCAGCTCCGGAACTAACTGTGCTGTCTGATGCGACCGGGCTGATTCAGAATGCAGTGATCGAAGTCGAGCAGAAGTATGCCGCCGCCGGTGTCCAGAGCGGGACGGGAACACAGAAGCTGGCAACCGTAATGACTCTGGTTGGGCCTGTTGTCACATCGCTGCTAGCGAAGGCCGGTATCACGGGGGCGAGCACATCGTACATAGAGAGTCTGGTCTCCGCTGTGGTGGCCATCCTCAATGTTCAGGCGATTCCTGCGACGGCCGCAACATCCGGCGCGACGGCTTGAACGGAGTTCTGTGGATCGGCAGCGGTCTCACCGGCGCGTTTGTCAGGGCCTTTGGGTAAGCCACGGATAAAGCCTAGAGGTGTCGATTGGGAAGACGTCGACAGGAAAGCGTCGGCGGGAAAAACAAGGAGAGAGCATGGAGATGGAGATGAAGGACGAGTTGGGGATTACGGTGGATCGACTGGCCGCGGCGGCCAGCCTGCTTGAGCAGGCGGTGGATCGGCTGGCCCAGAGGCAAAGCGCGTTTGCCGAGGATGCCGAGGCGAGCATCGGTCGCATTGTGGCGACGGTTGAGGCACGGCGCGAGGCGGAACTCGAAGAGAAGCTGGCTGCGGCGGAGTTGAAGATTGCGGAGTTGCAGGCACGAGGCGACACTGGCGCTCCAGCGGCTGGCCGCAAGACTTTGCCCACGGCGATGACGAATCTGTTGGCAAAACAGGGTGTAACGGTGGACTCCCTGGAGGCCGGATCGCTCGATGCAGCGCTAGTGAGCCTGAGCCTGGAGCAGCGGATCGCCGTGAAGTCGCAACTGATGCGGGCCGGACTGCTGGGCTAGGAGACCTGGGCGAATCGATTGCATCGCTGAATGCAACCGGATTGGCGTTGCGTCCGGTTGTGAGACAGATCATTACATAACGATGGAAGAGAAGACGTGGCTGAGGCTGCGTCTTTCGAATTTAAGGGGATGAGGATGGACGCGAAGTTTACACAGATTCACGCGGCAGCAGATTACATTGGGCCGGGAGCAATTGAAGTTCCGTTGTACCAGACGGAGATTCTGGACATTGTTCGGCGGCGCGGCATTTTTGGACAGAGGATCAAGCAGGTTCCGGCAACCGGCCACCCTTCACGATACTTTGAGGAGCGGGCGATTCCGTCTCCCGCCGCCACTTCGGGCTTTGTGGATCCGCGCAATATTGTTGCGCCGATCGTAAGCCCGACGCGTGTGGAGAACAGCGTTCCGCTGAAGGCGCTGGTGGCGCAGATCAACTACAACCTGTTCGATATGGAGCTGGGCCAGCAGCAGTCGCAGTTTGCGTATCTACAGGCGAAGGACCTCGCCGATACGGTGGACGGCGTTCTGCGGACGCATGATGTTGCCCTGTGGAACGGCACGGACACGAGCATGAGCTCGCCGACGACAGCGGAGTACTTTGGCGCGGCGGCCCAGATCGCGGGCGGCGGCAACACGGTGTCGATTGGGACGACGCAGAGCATTGTGGACGGGTTCAAATCGACGATTGCACAGATGGTTTCAAACAGCTCCTTCGGAGTTCGTCCGACGGCGATCTATGCCAATCCGGTGCTTCTCGACCTGATCGATCGCGAGATGAAGACCGAGTTCAACGTGGTACTCAACACCAAGGACATTGGTGCGGGCTTCACGGTGAAGACGCTGTCGACGCAGGCGGGCGATATACCTCTGATTCCGGAGTGGACGTTGAGCTATACCGGAACCCCGGGCAGTGGCTCGGCGGTGTTGCCGGCGTACATCGTGACCGAGGACCTGATCGAGTACCACTGGCTGAGCGATCCGAATCCGCGAATCTTCCAGCTTGGGGTCCCGGGTTCGCTGGCCTCGCAGTATGTGGTGGTGAAGTTCGGCGGGCTTGTGGTCAAAGGTGCGAGCTATGCACACTACCAGGTGCTGGTGGACCGCTAGGCGGCATGATCTTGCTGGCTATGCAGTATGAGCTTGCGGCTGGTCGATGGGGTGTCGCCCAGCCGCAACAACGCGCGACAAGGTCCGACGTGCCCGTGAATGGCTGCTTGCGTCGCTGAGTTTCCGCGAGGGAGCGGCTTTGGTCAGGGGGCTGACCGACACCGGGCCGCGGCTGCGGACCTATGTTGCGTCAATGAGAGCGGGGCCGGTTGTGGTGGCCGGCCCCCTCTTTTTTCTGAAGAGATTGTCTTGAAAGGTGTGGAGGCGGAGTGCGATGGGTTACTTGGATCCAACGGAGTATATCGAGTATGGATTGACGGCGGAGACGACCGACGACTGGGTGACGATGGCATCCGCGCTGATCGAGGCGCATTGCCGAAGGCCGAGTCTCCTGGTGACTCAGTATGTGGAGCGGATGCGGTTGACGGCTGACTCACAGGCAGTGCGGTTGAGTTATCTTCCGCTGACTCCGCTCGGCACTGCGACGTCGCCGCTGGTTGGGGTGCGGGTCCGGTATGGCCGGCCGCGACGCGGCGAGCTGCAGGACCCCATGCTGGCGCAGGTGGCGTGGGCGTTCAGTATTCCGGGCAGTTGGAGCGCGCTGGATCTGACCAATGTGGACTTGAATGCGGTGACGGGCGATCTGACGTTCCCAATGAACGTGCTAGGGATGAGTTACAACGAGGTCGAGGTGACCTATACCGCTGGATTGGCGGTTGTGCCGCCGGCGCTGAAGGTGGCGTGCGCTCAGATTGTGAAGAATGCGCAGGCGACTCCAGCCATGAATGTGAAGGGCAGCAAGATGGACACCCTGCAGATGCAATACTTCGCCGGATCACTGATCGACGCGAATGTGCAGATGATGTTGGCGCCCTATGTGGCGCAGAGGATCGGGTGAAGCGATGAGCGATCTGGTGAGTGGAGCGAGCGCGGCGGTGAGGGCGGCGGACGTCCTGCTGCGAGCGATGGGCGGGCGGACGGCAATGCTGCGGATGCCGGCACCAGCGGTTGCGGCGGATGTAACGGAGCAGTTGGGGATTGCGACGCCGATGTTTCAGGACCTTCCTCTGAGGCCGGTGGTGTATCGCAAGGCGCGAGCGACCGTGGCCGAGGGCAAGGCGGCAAAGTGGGAGATGCTGGTGTCGGCGAGCGTGATTGAGAACCTGGTGGGGTCGCTGACATATGCATCGGCGAGCGTGCTGTTTGCGGCAGCCTTTGGCGTTCTATCCGACGACGAGCTGCTGGAGATTGTGTCCGCCACAGAAGAGCAGGTCTTTGGACAGCCTTATGTGTACCGGCTGGTGCTGCGCGCACCTCTGGAGCAGATGGTCTAGAGCGGTTTCACAGCTACTGTGCCTCTGGGAAATCCATGCAGTGTGGTTTTCCTTGAGAGAGAACCACGCGAGCGCCGTTCGCGCCGGATACACCTGCTGTGAAACCGCTCAGCGGACACGCGGGATTGTCGATTCTGCGAGTGGTTGGAATGAGAGCGAGGAAGAATGCAGAACGCGAAAGATACGTTTTACGTGACGCTACAGAGCCGGCTGGCTACGTTAAATGCGGCACGGACGATTGTGGTGCGCGGCGTGGTGCGGCCGGGAACGCTGGTGGACGAGAACGAACTGCCATCGGCTGGAGTTTCCGTGGATGTGTTTCGCCTGCAATGGACGGGTCTACAGGTGAATAACACGGAACTGCTGCCTTTGGTGGCGATGGAATGTTCCATCCAGTACGCCACAGATGGGAGCTCGGGCTGTGGCGGCATGGATCGCGGACGCCTGCTGGCAGCAATGGATGCAGAGTTGGCGGCGGCTCTGGGTGCCGAGCCGCACATGGTACCGAAGATGAATTATGCGGCGGCGGGAGCTGGTGTCGCAGCCACGCCGATGGGAACCAACGTGTTCTGGGCAGACCCGGTATTCGGCGCGGCTACTGCGGTGGACGAGCGTCTGGAGCGGACATCAACGGTGCAGGTATTTGCGTACCAGGAGGCGGGTGAGCTGTGAGTACAACAACGACAGGAGCGGGAGTCGTGGCGTCCGTGGCTCCGGTGACGAGACGGGTGCGCGCTTACTTCGCTCCGGTGAACCGGTCGGCTGGAGTGCCAACGCTGTTCGATGCGGCGCAGCTTGGGAGGTTCGATCTTCATGCGCCACCGGCCCCCTGGGTGGACCTGGGGTGGGTCTCCGGATTTACGAGGAAGTGCGGGACGAAGGTGGATGCGCTTCTGGCTGGCGCCCCAGCGATGACAGTGGGGCAGGTTCGTACGGAGGTGGAGGCTACGGTGTCTCTTGCATTTGAAACCTGGGGAAAGCTGCAGATGACGCTGGCCTCGGGATCGCAACAGACAAATCTGTTGACGACGGCGGCGGGCGCAACGCCCAACGGAAGCGGTGGCGTGGCTGCGGCGCCGGTCCCCTTGCTAACTGGCACGGGACCGGCGTCAACCGCAACCAGCTTGAATGTGGGAGCGGCGGCGGCGGCCGGGTTCAGTGTTGGCAGTCTGGTTGCCGTGGATGTCGATTACACCGGCCAGCTTGGATATGTCGGCACGGGTATTAGCTCGGCGTATGTGCAAACCGCGAATGCAGTGGGCGGAGACATCAACTATGTGCGGCGAGTGACGCTGAATGTCGGCGTAGTCGTGGCGATCACTGCCGGCGTATTGGAGCTTGCCAGCGCGCTGCCAGCGGGAGTTCCGGCGGCGGGAATGCAGGTGAGCCAGCTTGTCGGCTTTTGCGATCGCGAGGGCGCGAGCTTCTTTCAGGAATGGTCTGGGCTCTTTGTCATGCCGGGCGCTCAGGGGGACCGGGTTCTGGTTCACTATCCGCGTCTGCAGGCGATGCAGGGTTCAACGGAGACGGAAGAAGCGTTGGCAGCCCCGCTGGAGAGTATCCGGCTGGCAGGCGCATTTCGCTCGCTGCCGGTGAAGGACGCCAACGATGGTGAGACAGTTTTGTGCTTCCGGAGCTATCTGCCGGCGGTATTGCGGGGGGTTTAGGTGCGTGATTGCGGATATGAGGAGAGAGTGATGCATTGGAAGCCTAGAAGTTGGATGTTAATTGGAATACTGCTGACGGTGATGACGGTGGCCGGAGTGGCGCAGGTGGCAACCACCCAGGTGGCAGACACGATCTATCACGCGGATGGAACTGTGGCCACGGGAACCGTGCTGATCAGTTGGCCTGCGTTCACCACGAGCAACGGCGATACGATCCCTAGTGGCAGTGCATCGGCGGTCATTGGGGCAGGAGGAGCACTCAGCGTACAGCTGATTGCGAATGCCGGTTCAACGCCGATCGGGAGTTACTATACGGCGGTCTTTCATCTGGACGATGGCAGTGTGAGCCGCGAGTACTGGGTGGTACCGGTCAGCCAGGCGGCAGTGAAGGTGAGTGCGATCGAAAGCACCGTACTGCCGACCTCCGTGGCGATGCAGACGGTCAGCAAGAGCTATGTGGATACTGCGATCGCGGCGGCTGTATCGGGGCATTCTCTGGACTCCTCGCCTTATGTGCTCAAGGCTGGAGACACGATGACCGGACCGCTTGTGTTGCCAGCCGATCCGGTGTCCGCGACGCAGGCGGCGGACAAGAACTATGTGGATGAGAGTGTCGCCGCATTGAATGGCGGATTGGGGCAGGTGGTCTCCACGCTACCGTCGGCAACGCAAGTCGTAGCACAACCGACAGGGACTCAGTTGGAAGTCAATAACCTGAATGGGGTGAAGTATGCCAGCCAGTATGTGAGCGGGCGGGGAAACAATGGGATCGCCAATGCTGTAGCCAGCCCGAATTGCACAAATGGATGTGAAGTAAAGGCGGAACAGGACTACACCAATGAATCGTATTCCACCGCATCATTAAACAGCCAGACCCATGTGAAGGACACGCGCGGTGGAAGACAGGTTGACAGTTATCTGAACCCGATCGACGTTGTGAACCACGGTCTTTCCACCGCTCAGGCGATCGACGATGTGTCCACGCAGAGTGAGGCTAGCCTGTTCCAGCAGACTGGAAATCAGGAACCTGGCGCGTTTGGTCTGGCGATCACACAGGAAGGACTTGCCGGCGGCTCCAACCTCTTTCCCGAACAGATCGAAAGTCCCGGTCCATATTTCAAGATGGGATATAGCGCTCTGTCGGTGCAAGGAACTTACAACACCCAGGGACAGCATGGTCTGGTTCCCGAGACGATCAATTGCTTTGGCGTAGGAGACTGCCTGATCGGCTCTCACTTTATCAACGCGTCCGGCGGCATCCGCGACTCCGCGGACGAAGGGGCGCATCCCTTCGATCTACAGACGCACGAGGATTCCAGGGTTTTTGTGGGAACATGTGTCTCTGGCTGCACGACCGGCTCAACGACCGTAATGCTCGCGCAGAATTCCGCGGCCGGGACACAGGGTGACGGCCGATTTCTTATTGACACGAATCCGGAGAAGATGATCACAAGCGCCAGCACGGGCGGGGCGATTGTTGGCGGAACCGCAGGAGGCCCCCATTCAACTGCTCAATTCAGGGGAACGAATTTTCCGGTAAGCGTGTTCCTGAGTACCGGCCAGGTAATTCAATCGCAAGCCACCAATATGGCTCCCGGAACGGTAACCTTTTCGATTGCCAGTAGCGGCGTGCCTTCAGGATATGCGACAAATACCGCGGCGATCGGAGCTTCAAGCGGCCTAGCTTGTGTTGTCGATCAGACCGCTGGCTACGCTCCAGATAACTACGAGATGGCACCGTACACCGTCGTCGATGCGACGCACCTTCAGATGACGCTGAACAAGCCACATCAGATTCTGGCTACGCTGGCATTTGGGGGACTGTGTGGCTACGGCCTGGAGCAAACCGTCGATACAACGAACGGGATCCGTCAGCTCTTTCCGGTGGTTGGAACAACTTCTACGACTGGCCTGTATTATGCAGCCGGTACGACCCCTGTGGTTGGAGTTATGAATCTAACCTCCGGGTTCCTCAATGTGAGTGCATCCATCGCATCCGCGGCACGGACCGGCAATGTGGTTACCGTGACCACGTCTGGGAATCTTCCCGCAAACGTGAATGGGCTGACTGTCACTATCGCCGGAGTCGCTGACAGCAGTTACAACGGAAACTATGTAGTGACCACTACCGGCACAAATTCTTTCACTTATTCGCAAAGCGGCGTAAATAGTTCCAGCGCTGGCGGGACAATAACCGTGCTCACAGGTGGATTTGCATTCTACCCAATGGCCGAGGTGCTGAGCGTCTTCGACCAGGCGGCGAAGAGCGTGGACGGACAGATGACTCTTGCGCCAAACAATGTGGCGTGGGCGGCCAACGACCCAGTGGAAGAGCCACATTACTACCAGGAGATGGTCTCTGCGGATATCGAGTATGTCGGACAAACAGTACCGCGACCATCCGTCGAAATGCGGGCTGGGTTGCAATATCAGCAAAACAATGGACCGGGGCTTACAGGGTGGTCAATTGAAAATTCGGCGCCATCATCGAACTACCTTGGATATGGAGGTACGCATGGCGTTCCCGATGGAGCATACGAAGCCACCGGGATTTGGAACCGTACGATGAACCTGACTGCCGGCGAAGATGCCGTCTTCGCGATTAATTGCAACATGCACGGATGCGGTAATTGGAACTCTGGATACAACCTATTCGAGTTGAACAGTAACGTAAGCGTCGATCTAGTGTCCTACTCCCCAACGACCAGTTCGTTGTCGATAGGTTTGCGTGGCAGCGCGCCCTACAGTTTCACCCCACAGGCGTTCACTGCGGGAACGATCAACGTTGGAACCTTGAATGCAACAACGCTTAATGGAGCTGTAAACGGAGCGAGTATCAACTCTGGCACGATTTCGGCAGCGCACCTACCACTGTTTGGGCCTTCGGGAAATACTCATGCTCCTGGCATAGTTCCAGATCCCGGTTCAACCGCCGGAAGCACCAGGTTTCTGCGTGAGGATGGTGTCTGGATGGTACCAAGCGGCGGGAGTGGATCGAGTGGCGGCGTGCAGATTGGCGGGGACATTGGCGGCACGAACGCCGCTCCGGTTGTCACCGGGATACAGGGCAAGGCTATAGCAGCGACTCCGCCGACGAATGCGCAGGTTTTGATTTGGAACACAGGTCTGAGTGAATATGTTCCGGGGCCGGTGGTAGCTGCTCCCGCAGTGGCCGTGGAGTTTTACCCGGCGGCAGTGTCGGATGGGGGCACGACGTTTGCGGCGGCATGGACGCGCTATGACAACAACGAGCCGCAGACGGGTAGCATCAACCCAGCGGCGAGTGCGCAGGGATACATGGCGTATCAGGCTACTCCCGTGCAGCCTCAGTATGCAGAGTTGACAGTCTCCGAGCCGGGTTACTGGACTGGCACCGGCATCTCGCTGGACTTCTTCAGCGCAGCAACCACGGGCAACGTGACGTGGGAGGTGCAGGCGGTTTGCATTCCGGCTGGCACGGCGCTGACCTCAAGCTATTCGCCAACCTTCTCCATGCCGGTTGCCATAACGACCGCAGTGAGTGGGACGGCCTCTGGCCTGGTGACGACGGCGACGGTTTCCAACCTGATTGCGCCGGGAGTGGGAAGCTGTCCATCCAGTCCAACGACGCCAACCAAGGTGACCTTCCGCGTCTACCGTGCGGCATCGGACACGGCCGCCGGCAATGCGAACTTTCTGGGAGCGACCCTGCTGACCGGAAGGAGCCAATAATGAACATCGTCTCCTTTCAATTTCTCCGCGATATTGAAACAGAACTCTCCCGTATTTCAAAAGTTGAGAGTAGTTTTGTGCGCGGTTTTGCTCGCTCCATTCTTTCGATTCTGATTGGCCTTTGCCTGACGTGGCCATGCGCGGCGCAAGACCCTAACCCGCAGAGCGGCTTTGCGCCTACTGTGCTGCTCGCCAGCCCGTCAACCTATCTGAACTTCAACGACCAGAGTGCCAGCTTCAAGGATCGGGTGAGCGGTTCGAGTTTTGTGAATACTGAGCCGGGTGGTGCTTTGCCAGCCGGTTCTCTGCCTTCTTCCATTGGCAATTCGACGGCTGGATACGCGTTTTTCAATGCTGGCGCGCCCTTGACGGCAGGGCCACTAAATTATGTTTCAGTTAGATTCGGCCCAGCCCCTCCACCTGAAACTTTGACTGTGCTGGTAGCAACGGTCAGTGGAACAACCCTAACAGTCACCAACTCGTTTACTATAACCGTTGCAGCTACAACTGCTGTGCAGACCTTTGTTGGGGGTGTGGATTTTCCTGCAATCACAGTTGCGTCAGGTCAAATTCTTGGCACATGGCTTCCCGGTGGAGGTGCAAATAATATCGGGTCTTTCTCTGGCGGACAGTTGTTTTATTCATGGTTTTCTTCAGCACCTTCTGGCGCTGCTACTTATGGCTATGATGGTGCGCACGGAGTAGATATTTCCGCAGCCGCACCAGTTCAGAATATCTCCGGCACCGTCACTCCGCGCCAGCCTGGGTTCGATAGCACGTTGCTCAACAATACTTCCGCCGAATTTCCGTGGAACGGATGGAGCGCAGCGCCGAATAACACGCTGGGAGCTATCGAGTGGAACACGCCTTGGTCGATGATGGTGCAGGTTGACCGGCTGAACTGGAACAGGACGGGCACGCTTGTCCTTGCCAGCAAGGGCGATCTGGCCAGTGGAAGTTCATGGTCTCTCTATCTCCAGATGACGGCGAACACTATGTCTGGAGCAAATGGGCAGGTATCGCAGCTATGCTTCAGCCGCACCAGCCCTGCATCCGGCTCTAACATCAACGGCCATGCGGCAAACGGTATCTGTACGAGTTCCACGTTGGAGGCCATGCCCAACGGATTCAACTACAACATCATAGTGACGAACAGCGGGACGGGGGCGAGCGGACTTTATTCCACGGCCTCTGCGCTGGACATCTATATCAACGGCCTGGATAAAACAACAAACTTGCCTGAGACACCATTCACGGGCAGCTACCAGTACGGCTTTGGGGATGTGAATGTTGCATACAGCGGCGGCACGGGCTATGCCAACTCCACTGTGTTTACTTCGAGCGGAGGCGGCGCGAACTGCAACGTCCAGGGAACGCTGACGGCTTCAAGTGGCGTTCCAAACGGGATCAACTACACCTTCGACTATGGCTGCACCAGCGTTCCAACCATCACACTTACCGCGCCAACCGGCACGGGAGTAACTCTGACTCCCACACTGGCTGGCACTACGATGAATTCGACCAGCTATCCGCTGATGGTTCCCGGATACGTGAGCAGTGGTGCCTACTACGGAATTGCGGGAGCTGCCAGCGCACAGACGCCGACTTACATCGACGAGTTCGCAATCTTTTCAACCAGCCTGAATCAGACGCAGATAAACGACATCTTTTATTGGACGAAGTTCTATCAGACCCTTGCGAACATCCGGCCAGCAAATCCACCTGTCGTACTCTATGACACGGATGGCTGCACGGACATTGCTAACGCCGATGGGCTGGAGTTTGCGATCGTCATGCACCAACTTGGCCTATTGAAGATCGAAGGCGTGATAACAAGCAATCTGGGAAATGGGCACGATGTTTACGATATTAGTGGCCCATTGTTTCGTCAGATGCTCGATCAGGCTGGGTTGGCAAACATCCCTGTGGGTGTTACTTATCCCGGCAGCGGTTCTTATGACTCGACCTGGTGTACAGGCTCCAACCTAAATGCCTACAACGCATCCACTCTGCAGACATCCGCTGGCTTCCCCACATCCACGGTGGTTGCCCGGACGGTGCTTGCCAATAATCCCACGACGCCAGTGATTATTTACAACGGCTCTGCCCCGGCGAACAACTGGCTCTCCGCTTTTTTGCAAAGTCCGGCGGATAGCATCTCTTCGCTGACTGGGCAGCAGTTGTGGGACCGGGACGTGGCCAACGGCGGAGCTATGTGGTGGCAGGGGCCACCTTCCTGCACCGCGACCTCTTATCCAAATCCGCCAATGGTCCCATGCGCCAGTAGTTGGGGGAACGCGGCGCTGGATGCCGTCGCCACGCAATATGTCTGGAACCATCTCGACGGGATGCCGACCTATCAGGCCGAGTCTACGCCGCAGGGCTATGGATCGGGGCTGCCCTTTACCCGCACCGCGAAAGACCCGATGTATCTGGCCTGCGATGTTGACGTGATTCTTCTGGGAAATTGCGGCCGCGCAGGTTGGGGGCAGTATTCCTTAGCGTCGCTGTTCAGCAGCTACTTCACCGGCGGCGTCGCGGTGAGCTATAGCGGAGGCACGGGCTACGCCAACCTGACGCCCTTCACCTCAACGGGCGGCGGCGCAAACTGCGTGGTCAATGGCATTATGACTGCCAGCGGCGGTGTGCCGAACGGCATCGAAACATTCTAC
>Ga0302200_10001545_pt1 | contig 21378 bp, 19 predicted proteins | sample II_Bog_N3_1_FD_194585 | JGI IMG/M metagenome (GOLD analysis project Ga0302200, IMG submission 194585) | Peat permafrost microbial communities from Stordalen Mire near Abisko, Sweden - II_Bog_N3_1 | ecosystem: Environmental > Terrestrial > Soil > Wetlands > Peat | place: Sweden: Abisko... | reverse complement strand
CCTTGCAGGCTCAAATAGATTTCGTTGACGACGAGCGTGTCGGACATCCTTTTAAGTGTAGCGTGTTGAGACAAAAAGGAAATGGCACGCTTTATCCCGGAAAAATCTCAGTTTGAATTTTTCGTGGGACGGAATATGTTAAAGATGAAAATTTCCATGCTTATTGACCATGCAAAATTGCCCAAAACAAGCTGTCACCCTCATTTTAATTGCGTCGGCCTTTTTTGGGGCATCAGCCCGGGCTTCAAATCTGGACACGATCGGCGTGACGCTGTTGCGGGCGGAGACGACCAACGTCGACGGTTTGGGCGTCCGCGTGGCCCAGCCGGAAGCTTACGACTTCGGCACAACAAATTGGGAGGTCAATCCGGCGAGCAGTCCTGTTCAGCAGCCGGAAAATCTTTTTACCTACACTTCAAATCTCGGTTCTACAACAAATTATCCCAACACATTGAACACTGAATCGGGCCATGCAGACGCGGTAGCCGGATATTTTTACGGACTTTCGGCTGGCGTGGCCACAAACATCGCACACGTGGATAATTATGACGCCAATTATTTTTACAACGACATTGTGGCGGCGACATTGCCACCAAACATCAACGACGCGGTGGTGAATCAAAGCTTTGCTTTTAGCGGCACATCCGTCAGCCAGCAGCAGACCATTGATTCGCACTACGACAATTATGCGGCGCAATACGGAACACTTTTTGTCTCTCCAGCGAACAATGGCGGGCCGGTGAGTCCGCCGGGAACGGCTTATAATTGTATCTGCGTGGGCGCTTACGGTGGCAGTTCGAGCTACGGCCCGACACTCGACAATGGCCGGTCCAAGCCGGACATCACAGCGCCTGGCGGCGAAACAAGCTTTTCCACACCGCTCGTTTCCGGCGCGTCGTCGGTTTTGATGCAGGCTGCATTGCGCGGTGACGGCGGCAGTGACACCAATTCCGCCGCCGACATTCGCACGATAAAATCACTATTGCTTAATGGTGCGGTGAAACCGCCGGGTTGGACTAATTTTCCGCCGCAGCCGCTCGACACCAATTACGGCGCGGGCGTTTTGAATGTGTTCAATTCCTACAAACAACTTGCGGGCGGCAAGCATAGTTATGTTGATTCGAGCAGCGTTGCGACCGGTGGCGCGCATCCACCGCCGGAAACCCGGTAACAATCGGTGCCATGAGCGGCTGGGATTTCAATTCCATTTCCAGCACGAGCGCCGGAATTTTCAGTTCCGCCACAGACGGCGTGAACCATTATTATTTCGATGTCACAACTAATTTGAGCGGTCCAAATTTCACCGCGACGGCCACGCTTGTCTGGAACCGCCAGCAAAACCAGACCGCCATCAACAATCTCGATTTATTTTTATACAACGCCGCCAACAGCAACCTCGTCGCGTGCAGCACCAGTCACGTGGACAACGTAGAGCACATCTGGCTGCCCCGCTTGCCGCAAGGCCGGTATGATTTGCAAGTGTTGAAAAATTCCGGGAATTCCGTCAGCGACAGCGAAACCTATGCGCTCGCCTGGGAATTTTTCCTGCCGACTTTGAGCGTGACAAACACCGGCACGAACGTCGCGCTGATGTTTCCAGTTTATCCCGCCGGGTTTTCAACCGAATCCACAGTCAGTCTTTCGCCGCCAATCAGCTGGAACACAAATCTGCCGATGCCGATAGTTATGGATGGGCAAAATTATATTTTGCTGAACCCAACAAATTCAGCCCAGTTCTTCCGCTTGCGCAGGCCTTAAAAATTCCCCAGAGCAAAATGGTTTCCGATTTTGTAACTGCGGGAAATCGCTGTCGTGACAAATTCCTTCCCGATTTGAACTGCCTGCGGCAAATCATTTCCGAGCGCGAGCGCGGCGCAGATCGCGGCGGAATAAGTGCAGCCTGTGCCGTGAGTGCGGAGGCCTTTTACAAACGGCGCGGATAAAAGCAATTCCGTCTTGCCGTCAAAAAAAACATCCATTGCGTCTCTCGCATTTTTCAAATGGCCGCCTTTCACCAAAACTGCACAGCCAAATCGTGAATGGATTTTTTGAGCGGCGGCACGCATTTCTTCGGCCGAGGAAATTGATTGTCCGCTTAAAATTTCCGCTTCGGATAAATTTGGCGTGGCCAGCGTGGCCAACGGCAGCAGTTTCTCCTGTAAAATTTTCAACGCACTCGGTCCGAGCAAAGTTGTGCCGCTTGTTGAAAGCAAAACCGGATCTACAATCAATTTTGGGATGCGAGCTTGAAGTTTTAAGTTGCGGAAAAATTGAGCGACAACTTTGACATTTTCAGCCGAAAAAAGCATTCCCGTTTTCACGGCACGTGGATTTAATTCTGCAAAAACGGCTTCGATTTGCCGTCTTAGTATTTTGGGTGAACAAACCTCGATTCCCAAAACACGTCTTGGATTTTGAGCGGTCAGACAGGCGATCGCGCTGGCTCCGTGGACGCCGAGCGCGGCGAACGTTTTCAAATCTGCCTGGATGCCTGCGCCGCCGCCGCTGTCCGAGCCAGCTATCGTCAAGACGACAGGCCTTAGTTTGCGTTTCGACATGCAGGCAGATTAATTGAGCAACGCGCAACTTGAAACTTGTAACTTGCAACGGCATCTTGATTGCATGGACAAAGAAAAAGTCGCAAGCGTGTTAACCGAGATCGGCGTGCTGCTCGAATTGAAGGGCGAAAATCCTTTCAAGACACGCGCTTATGTGAACGCGGCGCGCATTCTGGAAAATCTCGGCGAGCCGCTTGAGCGGCTGGTCTCCGAAAAACGGCTTGGCGAAATCAAGGGCATCGGCGAGGCGCTGGAGAAAAAAATTACGGAACTCGTCGAGACTGGGAAGCTCGTTTATTACGAAGAATTGAAAGCGGCAACGCCGCCCGGCTTTTTTGAAATGCTGGAACTTTCCGGCGTCGGCCCAAAAAAAATCAGGGCGCTGCATGACAAGCTGGGAATTGAAACGATTGAACAGCTTGAATCGGCCTGCAAATCCGGAAAAGTCGCCGGGCTGGACGGCTTCGGAGAAAAGACGGCGGCGAACATCTGCGAGGCGATCCAATTGCACCGGACATACGCGAGCAAGCATTTGTTGAGCGACGCATTGCGCGCAGCTGAACCAGTCCTGGAAAATTTGCGGGCGCACGCGGATGTAATTCGTTGCAGCAGCGCGGGCAGCTTGCGCCGGTTCAAGGAAATCATCGGCGACATTGATTTGCTGGCGTCGTCGAAACAACCGGCGGAAGTCATTGAATTTTTCGTCTCGCAGCCGGGAATCGTGAAAGTTCTGGCGAAAGGCGAAACGAAGGCGAGTGTGATTCTGGATGGCGGCATCCAGAGCGATTTGCGCGTGGTGAGCGATGCGGAATTTCCATTCGCGCTTGCGTATTTTACCGGCAGCAAGGAGCACAACATCGTGATGCGCCAGCGGGCGATTGCCCGGGGCTTGCGGCTAAACGAATATGGCTTGTTCAAGTCGAAGGAAGAAACGCGCGATCCAAAACTTCTTTTGCCGTGCAAAACTGAGGAAGAAATTTTTGCAAAACTGGATTTGCCGTTCGTCGAGCCGGAATTACGCGAGGATTTGGGCGAATTTACGGCAGCCGAGAAAAACGAACTGCCCGAGCTGATTGAGTGGTCAGATTTGAAGGGCTCGTTGCACAATCACTCGAATTGGAGCGACGGCAAAGGTTCGCTGGAAGAAATAGCAACTTTCATGGACGGTCTGGGTTTGGGGTATTGGGCGATCACGGATCATTCAAAATCCTCGGTGCAGGCCAATGGTTTGGACGCGAAACGACTCCGCGAACAGATTTTGGCAATTAAAAAGATTAACGAACGATTTGCCAAGCATGGCAGCGAATTTCGTTTGCTGGCCGGAAGTGAAGTGGACATTTTGAAAAACGGTTTGGATTTCGACGACGAGTTGCTGGCGGAATTGGACGTGGTCGTGGCCAGCCTGCATTTGCCATCGGGCGACGAAAAAGAAAATACGAAGCGGTTGATTCACGCGGCGGAAAATAAATACGTTCACGTCATCGCCCACATGACGGGGCGACTGCTTTTGGAGCGGGAGCCGTATCCGGTGAATATTCATGAGGTGATTGACGCCTGCGCGGCGACTGGGACATGGATCGAACTGAATTGCAATCCACACCGGTTTGATTTGGACTGGCGGCACTGGCCTTACGCAAAGAGCAAGGGTGTGAAATGCGTCATAAATTCCGACGCGCATCGCAATGAACATGCAGGGTTTCTGAGGTTGGGTGCGGGTATTGGACGCAAGGGCTGGCTGGGAAAAGTGGATGTGGTCAACACCCTGAACTTGAGATTGTTGTCGAAGGAATTGAAACGAAAGCGTGTTAAAACGTGACGTAAAAGCATCGGCAATACAGCTTTGTAAGATTACGCATGACAAATTCAAGATAAAAAAAAGAATGAAAATTCTTTTGACGATGGGCTTGCAATCTTGCTAGTCTTCCACGTCGCTGGTCGCTGACATTTTTTGAATGGAAAAGGCGGGCCGGTTGTCAAAGCACGGTAAGCACAATAATTTGGGTGTAGATTTATGAAAAAAATATTCATTTCCATTGGTTTGGCTGCGGCTGGAACTGCCAGCCTTAAAGCTGCTTATGCGCCGGACATGAGCGATACTTCTAAGTTGTGGACCGTGTCGGCCTCGCTTCGTAGTTTTTACGATGACAATTACACCACTTCGCCTGTAAAGCAGGGCAGCTTTGGCTTTCAGGTGTCCCCGCAATTTGAATTAAATGCGCCGCTGCAGCAGACAGAGCTGGGACTTCGTTACATTTACGGGTTGTCTTATTATCAGGAGCGTGAAAATTTGGGTCAGAGCCCGATTGACCAGACCCATCAGTTTGATTTGTGGGTGGATCATGCTTTTACCGAACGTTGGCAGGCGAGAATTCAGAATTCATTTGTTGTCGGTCAGGAACCTGAATTGCTAACACCTGCTGGTGCGGGTGGTTCAGCCACCCTTCAGCGTGTTGAGGGAAACAACATTGTAAATACTGCGAAAATCAGCCTGACAACGGATTGGACGCAGCTGTTTAGCACCGTTTTGTCCTATCAAAATACCTTTTACAATTATCAAAATAGTGGTGGCACAGCTGGAAATCCCAGTCTTGCCGGTCTCCTGAACCGGGATGAAAATCTTGCTTCGCTTGATTTTCAATGGCATGCCTTGCCGACGACAACTGCATTTATTGGTTACCAATATGGGCAGATACTATATACGGGCAATGAGCCGATTGCGCAGTTTGGAGGGACAACTTACTCGAGCAGCGCGCGCGATAATCGCTCGCACTACGGATATGTCGGGGTTCAACATGAATTTCTGGATAATTTGAGTGGAAATGCGCGCGTGGGTGTGCAATACACAAAAGATTACAATGATCCAAACGCTACATCTTCCATCGGGCCTTATGCGACCGCCTCGCTGGTTTACACCTATGCTACAGGATGTTACGCGCAGATTGGTTTGACCCACTCTAGAAATGCGACGGATCAGGCTGCTGTCAATGCTTCGTCAGGACAGCTCACGGAGGATCAGGAATCCACTACTGTTTACGGGTCAATCAACCATCAGTTGACTTCCAAACTGACGGCCAGCGCATTGGCGAATTTTCAGGATTCTGTGTACCACGACGGCGCTTATAACAATCAATCTGATGATGATTATAGTCTTGGTTTGAATTTGACCTATAGCTTCACTCATAACTTCTCGGCGGAAGCGGGGTATAATTATGACGATGTGGTGTCCGGGGTTCCGGGGCTGGCTTACAATCGAAATCGTGTTTATATAGGCATTACGGCATCTTACTAGGCAAATCGGGCGTTTCGGACAATTTTTTTGAACAATTGAACGGGAGCGGGGTCACTACTCTGTCTCCCATTATTTTTTACATATGGAACCAGCAAAAACCCAGCCGTCGCAGGAAGCCTCTCTGCACTTTCTCGATTACTGGCGCATTATTCGGATTCGCAAGACGATCATCATCACCGTTTTCCTGATCACCACCATCATTGCCACGGTGGTAACGTTTCTTTTGCCGGCATCCTACGCCAGCACGGCTCGCATCAAGATTGAAAATGACAGCCCGGATATTACGCCAATTAGTGGCGGAATGTCGTATTCCCCTTATGATGCATATTACATCCAGACCGAATTTGAAATTATGCAATCCGAACTGGTTCTTGGTCGGCTGATCAGCAAGCTGAACTTGAACGAAGAGTGGGGCAAGAAATACAACGGTAATACACCGCTTAAAACGGATGAAACCATGGAGCTTCTCAAAGGACGAATGCGTTTGAGTCCTGAACGTAATACAAAGCTCATTGACATCACGATATACAGCGAAGACAGGGATGATGCCGCCCGTCTGGCGAACGGTATCGCCGAGGCCTATCGCGATTACAGGACCAGCCTAAATACAGAGCATACCACAAATGGCATCAGTGTTTTGGAGCAAGGATTCCAAGCGGAGGACGAGCAAATTCAAGCTATGCAGACGAATGTGGACTTTCTGCGCACGAATTTGAACATCGTTGATTTCGACCCGAACTCAGTCGGTCCCAGCCCCACGATAAGTCAAGCGGACTTGCAGCGTTACAACGACCAGAAGATTGAACGTGAAAGCACTTATGTGCAGGACGAAAAAAAATATACCGAACTGACGAACTATGACAAGGTCAAGCTGCGCGATGTCCTGCCTACGATTTCCCCTGATGTGGCGCTGTCCGATTTGTTGAGCAACCTGCATTTGTCAGAACAGAAGCTCGTCCAGATGACCAACGATTTGGGTTTGGAAAATCCCCAAGTCATCAATCTCCAATCTTTGATTGATAAATTGAACACACAGATTGATGACCGTGTTGATGGCATCATGGCTGGCCTTGACAGCCAGTTGAAATCGGAGAAGGCGTCTCTCGATGTACTCACCGCCACGGTTCAAGACGCTGTGGATAAAGACCGGGCGGAAGCCGAAAGGGGGCAGCCCTATTGGGAGGCAAAGCAGAAACTTGAAAGCATGCAGGAGTTTCACAAGCTGCTTCAGGCGAAAATTGCTTCGGACAAACTCGACCTGACTCTTCCCAAGACATCCATGGTTGAAATTGTTGATCCAGCCAAACCAGGTAGAGATCCCGTACGACCCAACAAAACATTGAATATCATCTTGGGCATCGTCATTGGGTTGGCCGTCGGTGTCGGTTTGGCGTTCTTCATCGAGTATCTCGATACCAGTGTCAAAACGATCGACGATGTCGAACGCGCTTTCCAAGCGCCCGTGCTGGGTGTCATCCCGCAAAACGTCGGTTATCTCGTAGATGAAAAAGGTGGCGAAAACCGCCACGCCGAAGCCTATCGTGTCCTGCACACAAATCTTCTCTTTTCCCGCAAGAATGAACAGCTCAACACGATTGTCGTTGTCAGTGCCGGTGCTGGCGAAGGCAAGTCCACAACCACATTGAATCTGGCCACGGTGTTCGCCCAGGGAAACAAGCGCGTGCTGGTCGTGGATTCCGACTTGCGCCGCCCCACGCTTCACAAGCTCCTGCACGTTGCCAACAACCTTGGTTTGACAAATTATCTGCTCAAACAGAACACCCTTGAAGAGATCATCCAGACCACACCCGTGCCCACGCTCCATTTTATGGCCAGCGGCAAGCTGCCGAGCGGCTCCATGGGCATTCTCGGATCGGCCCAAATGAAGGAGATGATCACAGAATTGAAGAAGCGGTATGACTATATCTTCTTCGACTCGCCTCCTATCTTGGGTGTAAGTGATGCCTCGATTTTGGCCAGTGAAGTGGATATTGTGCTGCAAGTCATCCAATACCGCCGTTATCCCCAGCCCATGAACTTGCGCGCCAAGCAACTCATTGAAAAAGTCGGCGGCAATTTCGTCGGAATCGTCCTGAACAACATTAATATGTCACAGGACGAAAGCTACTACTATTACAGCGGCTATTACCACGACTATTATTATTCACGCAGCGAAGATTCTCAAGAGGCCGCTGTAAAAGACTCAAATGCACCCCCCGGCGACGCCGACGGGACAGGCATCAAACAAAAATATTGATTGCGTCTGCACTTTCGCAAGGATTAGAGCCAATGAAATTATTTTTTAATGGATTGTTCATGTCAGGACTGGTGGCCGCCTGTGTCATTTTCACCGGCTGCAATAACTTGCCAACGAAAAGTGATCCGCTTTTTTCTTCGCCTCCAAAACCACGTGTTTTTACTGGACAACCTTCGCCCCTAGACAGCCAGAACAATGCGGATGTTGCCCGCTTCCGGGTCGGCGACACCGTGGTGGTCTCATTTTCCGGTACATCCGAATATATAATTCCTGACCACGAGGAAGGCGTCAAGGAAGATGGCTACATCACGCTCGACTTAATCGGAAAAATCTATGCGCTCGGTAAAACTACTGGTGAATTGCAGAACGAAATCCAGACCAACTATGTCCCCAAATTTTATAGACGCCTTACCGTCACCGTAAAATCGCCGACCGACCGTGTCTATTACGTCGGAGGGCAGGTTAATCATCCGGGTGTTCAGAGTTATCTTGGAGACACCACGGTCAGCAAAGCCATTCAGGCGGCTGGAGACTTCACCGATTTTGCCAGCCATACCGTCACGCTCACCCGTGCCAATAATGGCGGGCGTGTCCAGGTCAACGTGGACAAAGTGCTCGCGGGCAAGGAAGTGGACCCTGCGGTTTATCCCGGCGACCAGATTGACGTGCAGCGCAGCATCTTTTGATGATTCAACTCGACATACTTTCCGGGAAAAAAGCGGGCTCACAATCAATGGCCCGCTATTTTCCTTTCCGCATAGGGAGGGCTGCGGGAAATGATCTCCAACTCGAAGATGATGGCATTTGGGACCAGCACCTCGTCTTGGAATTTCAAAAACAGAATGGTTTCAGCCTTGAGTGTTGCCCAAATGCGCTTGTCACTGTCAACGGTGAATCCGTCAGGAACAAAATCCTTCGCAACGGTGACACCATCACCATCGGCTCCGCCCGGCTGCAATTTTGGCTTGCCGTCGCAATGCAACGCGGCCTGAGCGTCCGCGAAAACTTTGTCTGGGCGCTTTTGATTTTCATCACCTTGGGCCAGCTAATTTTAATTTGCTGGTTGTTTCGCTGATTTTTCAATTCTCTCAGTGGGAAACGAGGATGAGGATAAAATGATGAAAGGTTGGGTTCAATGCCGGAAATGCCGCGCACCGGTGAACGCCATTGCCATCCCACGTTCGTCAGCCGCCGCGATCACTTCCGCATCACGCATCGAGCCGCCCGGTTGGACTGCCGCCTTCGCGCCAGCTTCTCCCGCCGCGATCAAACCGTCGGCGAATGGAAAAAATGCGTCGCTGCAAACCACGCTTCCTGTGAGCGATAGTTTTGCCTCGCCGGCCTTCCAAACTGCGATGCGGCTCGCGTCCACCCGGCTCATCTGTCCGGCACCGACGCCCAATGTTCTGTCCGCACCTGCATAAACAATCGCGTTCGACTTGACGTGCTTGACGACGCGCCAGCCAAAAAGCATCGCGTTCAATTCGGCTTCCGTTGGCTGCCGCTTCGTCACGATTTTCAAATCCGCACATGTTACGATTTTCAAATCCCGCTCCTGCATAAGGAAGGAATCTGCGCCGACGCTCCGCACGTCGAATCGCGAGGCTTCCCCTGGCGGTTTCAAAATTTTCATCAGCCGAAGATTTTTCTTTTTCTGCAAAACTTCAAGCGCCTCGGGCGAAAAATCAGGGGCGACAATCACCTCGCTGAAAATTTCCGCAATCGCCCCCGCGCAATCGCCGTCGAGAATTTTATTTATCGCGATGATCCCGCCAAACGGCGCCTGCCTGTCCGTCGAAAAAGCCTTGTCCCACGCCTCGCGCAAATTTTCCCCCTGTCCTACGCCGCACGGGTTTGTATGCTTCAAAATCGCCAGCGTTGGCTGGTCCTTTTCAAACTCGGAAATCAAGCTCGCCGCCGCCGTCAGGTCCAGAATATTGTTGTAGGAAAGTTCTTTGCCGTGAAGCTGCTGGAAAAATTTATTAAAATGTCCGAAAAGTGCCGCCTTTTGGTGCGGGTTTTCGCCGTAACGCAGCTTTTGCGCGAGGCCGGCGTTGATGTAGAGCCTGTTCGAGCATGCCGCATTTTCATCATCAGTCGCAAACACCTTGTTGAGATGAACCGCAATGGAGGCGTCATAAGCCGAAGTCCATCCAAAAACTTTCGCGGCGAGTTTGCGGCGCAATTCCAAGGTCGTGTTGCCGTTTTCTGAAATTTGCTTTGCAACTTTGTCGTAATCCAGCGGGTCAACCACGACAGTGACGCTGTCATGGTTTTTCGCCGCGCTGCGCAGCATCGAAGGGCCCCCGATGTCTATGTTTTCAATCGCGTCATGCAAGCTCACGTCGGGTTTGGCAACCGTCGCCTCGAACGGATAAAGGTTCACGACGACGAGATCAATCGGCAAAATGCCGTGTTTTTTCACTGCATTCTCGTGGGATTCGTTGCCGCGGATGAAAAGCAGTCCGCCGTGGACTTTTGGGTGCAAGGTTTTTACGCGGCCATCCAGCATTTCAGGAAAGCCCGTGCATTCGCTGATGTCCTTCACGGTGAGTCCTGCTTCGCGTAATGCTTTTGCCGTGCCGCCGGTGGAAATGATTTCAATTCCCGCTTGCGCTAGAATCTGTGCAAAGGGAATCAAGCCTGTTTTGTCTGAAACTGAAATGAGTGCGCGTTGGACTTTTGGCATATCCCGCAAACTCTTTCAAAATTTCAGCCGGTTCGCAATTCAAACCGTCGCGGAATTATTTTGCCGAAGCGGCATCGACCATGTCTTCGCCGATGGCGCGCTGAAGTTTCGCGCGCGCGGTGTCGTAGTCGTGCAATGCCTGGATTTGCGTCGTGCGCGCCTGTGTAAGCGCGGTTTCGGAATCGAGCACGTCAAGCTGAGTGCCGGTGCCGGCGTCGGCGCGCGACTTGGCCTCGCGCAAAGCCTCATCGGCTTCCTCCTGCACTTTTTCCTGCGAATCCAAAACTTCCTTTGCCTCGATGAAATCAGAATAATCCGTGCGCACCTCGAGCTCAATCTGGCGCGACTGGTCGGTCAAATCGTTTTCCGATTTTTCGTAAAGAGACTTCGCCTGCACGACTTTGCCGTGCGTGAGCATCCCGTCAAAAATGTCCCATTGCAATTGTGCGCCAGCGTTCCAGCCGCTGATGTCATGATCCAATTCAACGGGCGGCGTGAACTGTGCGTTATACCAGCCGTAGCCGGCGAAAACCGAAACAGTCGGCTTGTAGCCAGACTTGGCGCTCGTTACGTTGAGTCGCTGCAACTCCTCTGTTTTTCTCAGTGCGATGAGTTCGGAACGTTTGCCCAACGCCTGCTGGATCGCGTCGGGCAGATTCACTTCAAACGGCGCGTTGTCCAGTGAATCGCTTAAATTCAGCGGAACATCCTCCCAAATCTCGCGGGGCAGATTGTAGCCAAGCAGATTCGACAAATTGTTTTTGGCGATGCGATAATTGTTTTTCGCTTGGATCAAATTCGGACGCTCATTTGCGACGGCGACATCCGCCCGTAGCACGTTGAACTTGGGTACCGTGCCTGCGTCGAGCCTGTGCTGCTGGTCTTCAAACTCCTTCTGTAAAAGATTCACCGACGCCTCGTGGACGGTGATTTGCTGCGCGGCGAGAAGTGTGTCGTAATATGCCAGACGCACGCTCAGCAGTGTGTCGGCGACGGTGGTTTGATATTGCGCCAGCGCCTGCTGTTTGGTCGCGCTCGCCGCCCGCAAAGCCGCGACTATTTTTCCACCCGAATAAATGGACTGAACAATCTGTATTCCCGCGTTCCAGCTTTGATTCGGCTGCGACGTACCGGGAAAACTTTCAATCGCGTTCGGGTCGGTGTATTTGTATTGCCCGGTCGCCGTCAGTTGCGGCAGCGCGACGGCGCGCGTCTGCACGACCACGCCCAGCGATGCTTCGAGGTCGTTTTTCGCCTTTAGAATCGAGGCGTTCTGCTGAAGCGCCAGATTCAAACTTTGCAGCAGTGACAGCGGCTGTGAAATCCACGCAGGCGAATTGGTGTCTGCATTTTGAGCGAGGGCATTCCATTTTCCAGCGAAGCAGATCAGAGACAGTGACAAAACAATTTTGATTTTTTTCATGAGTTAAGTTTTTAACGTTTCGCAGTGGGCAGGTGTTTCATCGCTGCCAGCGAAAATTTTGTGATGTGGTCGGCGAGATGTTCGATGCTTGCGGCGTCCTGTGGCAGCTCATTGGGAATCAGCCGTGTCACAACCGGACGGCAATGATGGTAAAAAACGCACTGGCTTACGACGCTGAAACTGCACAACCGCACGCGTTCGTCGTTCATCGGTAGGTCCATGATCTCCGAGACGATTTGCCAAAGCTGGCTTGCCATTGGGCGGATGCGCTCCTCGATTAGCGAATCCATCGCTTCGGTTGGTTCGATCATCTCGCGCAGCATGACTTTCCCATGCCATGATGTCGGGCCTTTGTCAAAAATCCGCAGCAGCAATGAATGGACGAACGCGCGCAGTTTCTTCTCCGGCGGCGCATCTGCGGGGACACCCATCAGCGGCGGATATTTTTCCAAAGCCTTGCCGTGCGAATAGCGCAGCACTTCGAGATAAAGCGTTTCCTTATCGCCAAAATGGTAGTTGATTGCGGCGATGTTTGCGCCCGCGCGCCGACAAATCTCACGCACCGTCGCATCGCGGAAACCGACTTCCGCAAAAACCGCGCCCGCCGCGTCCAGCAGATGGTGGCGCGTTTCATCCGCGCTGGCTTCGGCGAATTCAGTGGGCATATTTAATTTCATGGTTCAAACACATAATTCAAACAAGTGTTTGACAAGTCAATAAAAATCTTGTTCAGTGTCGTAGAACGAACAACGCCAATGAAAACAAGCCGGAGAATAGTTATCATCATTTTGGTTCTCGCAGCCGTCGCCGGCGGGATTTACTACGCGATGACGCGCACGCCGGCGGAAATCGTTCTGACCGGAATCGTCACGACGGACGAAGTCATTGTCAGCCCGGAAATTCAGGGCCGCTTGCAGCAGCTTTTGGTCAAGCAGGGCGACACCGTTACGAATGGCGAATTGCTTGCATTGATCCAACCGGAAACGCAGCAGGCCGACGTGTCGTTTTACACGAGCAGCGAGCAGCAGGCCGCCGCCGACCTCGCGCAGGCACAGGCCGATTCGGAAAATGCGCGGCTGAACTTCGAACGCATCGCGGGCCTATACACGAACAAGGTCGAGTCCGTCCAAACCTTCGACCAGTCGCGGACGACTTACGAATCCGCCAAGGCGCGCGTTGATTCCGCCAAAAAGCAGGTTCAATCCATCGCCGCGCAAAAGCAGAAGGCGGAGGTTTATCTGAATTACACGAAAATATTCGCGCCGACCAATGGTATCGTGGACACGCGCGCCGCGTTGCAGGGCGAAGTTGTCAATCCCGGTCAGGCCATCGTCACGCTCATCAATCAGGACGACCTTTGGGTTCGTGCCGACGTCGAAGAAACTTACATTGAAAAAATTCCTCTCGGCAAAAAATTGCAGGTAAAATTGCCGTCGGGCGCGCTGCGCGAAGGCGTTGTTTTTTATCGCAGTGTTGATGCCGATTATGCGACGCAGCGCGACGTGAGCCGCACCAAGCGCGACATCAAGACGTTCGAAATCCGCCTGCGCTGCGACAATTCCGACCGCAGCCTCGCCGTCGGGATGACCGCCTACGTCGCGATGCCGCTGAAATGAAATTTGCCGTTGAAGTTGAAAATCTAACGAAGCGCTTCGGTGAATTTGTCGCCGTGGATTCGCTGAATTTCAACGTCGAGCACGGCGAGATTTTCGGGCTGCTCGGCCCGAACGGCGCGGGCAAATCCACTCTCATCCGCATGTTGACCACGCTCGTGCCGCCGACTTCCGGCACGGCGCGCGTGAACGGTTTTGACATCGTCCGCGAGGCCAACGACGTGCGCCAGTCCATCGGCGTCATTCCGCAGGCGATGACGAGCGACCTCGAATTGAGCGCGAACGAAAACCTGACGATTTTTGCAAAGCTTTACGGCATCCCGCGCGAGAAGCGGAAAAAAGTCATCCCGCAACTGCTTGAGGAAGTGAACCTGACGCAATGGGCGGACAAGCCGGTGAAGATGTTTTCCGGCGGAATGCGTCGGCGCATGGAAATCGCGCGCGGCCTCGTGCACGAGCCGAAGATTTTTTTCCTCGACGAGCCGACGACCGGCCTCGACCCGGTTTCACGCGTGTCCGTCTGGGAAATGCTCGCCCGCCTCAAGCGCGAGCGCGACCTGACGATCCTCGTCACGACGCATTACATGGACGAGGCGGACAAACTGTGCGACCGCATCGCCATCATTGACGGCGGGAAAATGGCCGCGCTGGATTCGCCGCTGAAATTGAAGGCCTCAATTCCTGGCAAAAACATCATTGAAGCCAGCTTCTCGACCGTTCCGCCGAACTGGCTGGAGACGATGCAAAAGCTGCCCGAGGCGGCGGAAGTGAAGGCCGATGGCAACATTTTCCGCATCTCCACGAACAACGGCCCGCGCACGACGGTTGAACTGCTGGAAGCCGCGCGCGCCGCGAACGTCACCGTCGCCTCGCTGTCCGTCCAGAGCACGACGCTCGACGACGTTTTTGTCCATTACACCGGGCACCAGTTGCGCGACAATCTACAGGCGCCGTCCGCAGCCGACAGTCCGTTCATCATGCACCGAAGTTGATATGCACCGCGTCTGGGCCATCATCGAACGCGACCTGCGCCGTTTCCGGCGCAGTCCGGCGCTCATGCTCATGTCCATGTTCATGCCGCTCGTGCAGCTCGTCGTGCTCGGCTATGCGTTCGGCGGGAAGATACAAAACCTCAAGGTCGGCGTCGTGGACGAGGACCACGGCGTTCCGGCGATCAAACTGCACGAGATGTTCCAGGCCGTCGCCGCCAATGCCAAAACCTTCACGCCGTTTTATTACAGCGACAAGGCGGTTGCGGAACACGACCTGCGGAACGGGAAAATCAACGGGCTTCTCGACATCCCGCCGGAATTTTCCCGCAAGGTTCTCGCCGGCGCGAACCCGCGCATCGCGCTCGTCGAGGACAACACCGACCAGTTTTCATCCTCGGCACTGGAAGGCGCGTTGACCGGGATGATGCCGGCCTACAATTCACCGCAGGTCCAGCCGCGCGTGACGGCGGGCGCCACGCTGGCCGTCGTCGAGGTGTATCCGTATGTGCCCTACATCCAGTTTCTGCTGCCCGGCGTCATCGTGCTGGCAATCTTCATTTCCGCGATGATCGGCGGCGGCATCATTTTCATAGACGACAAGGCGCGCGGCCTGCACGAAGGCTATCTCGTCACGCCCATCCGCAAGTTTGAACTGATCCTCGGCTTCACGCTCGCGGGCGCGCTCAAGGCGATCATCGCGGGCGTGGTTTTGATCTCGCTCGGCTCGGTCATCGCGGGGATTCCCGACCCATTGAACCCGCTGCGGATGATGAAGATGTTCATCGTCGTCGTGGCCACGGCGCTGGCGCTCATCAGCATGATGTTTCTGATCATGGTGCGCGTGAGCGACCCGCTTGTGCCGCGCGCGATCTTCGGGGTGCTGAACACGGTGCTGTATTTCCCCAGCGGCGCGGTGTATCCGACCGGCTCGTTTCCGGCGTGGATGAAGGCCATCGCCATCGTTGACCCGTTCACCTACTCGGTGCATGCGTTCAAGCAGCTTGTTCTGAAGAACACGGACCTGATGGCCGTGAGCGGCGATCTGCTGTTCCTGTTTGTCTTCACCGCCATTGCGATGACGCTGGCGACGGTTCTGTTCCGTCGGACGTTGTGATTCCGACGGTAAACGTTACCGGCAGACTTTGGATTAATACTGTCGCATCCGACAGAAATGAGGAAGATTCCCGCCCGCAAATTGCCTTTTCAAACTGTTGGAGCCATACTGCCGCGAATGAAGTCGGGAAAACAAACCAGTGCGATTGAATTCTATGCGCTTGCATTCGGTTTTTTTCTCGGCCTTGCAATCCTGAAATTCGGCAACCCGGTCATTCTCGACAGCAAAATCACCCCGCCAAATTCACTTTCTGAATTTTGGAACTACGCATGGCCGACGCATTGGGCCAGTTGGATTTTAGTTCCACTTGCAATAGCAGGCGCAATTCTGGCCGTTATGGAAAAATCCAGATGGCCCCGAAAAAAATGGCTCTGGCTGCTGCCATTGCTGTGGTTTGGCTGGCAGCTTTTTTCAGCGGTTGAAACAGCCTATCCAAATTTGGCGGCAATGACGCTCTCGCAGTTTTTCGGATGCGTCGTCTGTTATTTTCTCGGCGCGTTTCTTTTTGGAAACAAACGCGCCCTCTACTTTTTGCTGGTTGGAATTCTCGCCGCGTTCACGTTCTGCCTCGTCCGCGCCGTTGACCAGAAGGTTTTTGAATATCCGCAGAGCCACCAGATGCTCCTCGAAGGCGAGCGCTCAGGCTGGACAAATGTCCCGCCGGAAATGCTCTTCCAGATGAAGCAGGAGGGCGTGGTCATCACAACCAATGGCGTGGACATGGCAAATCCCATAATCCTCGACAAATTCAAAAAGGGCCGGGTCAGCGGCACGCTCGTCTATCCCAATGCGCTTGCCGGTGCAATTTTGCTGCTGTTTCCGGTTTCGCTCGCGCTTGCCTTCGGCGCCACGAAAAAGTTGAAGCCGCCAATTCGTTCGGCCGCGATTGCCCTGACGCTTTTTTTGGGCGGCGCGGGATTCTTCTGGACTGGATCAAAACTCGGCTGGCTTATCGCGATTGCAACCGGTGGTTTGTTCTTGTTTCGTCTGAACTGGTCATCGCGGTTGAAATTTGCCGTGCTGGGCTTGATTGTCTTTGTCGGCCTCGGAGTTTTTGCGGTTCGTTTTCAAAATTATTTCGCCGCCGGCGCCACCAGCGTCGGCGCACGGTTTGATTACTGGCGCGCGGCGGTTCAAACCACGGCGGACAATCCTTTGCTCGGCACAGGACCGGGAACTTTTCAAAAACCTTACTCAAAACTCAAATCGCCGGATGCGGAAATGGCGCGGCTGGCGCACAATGATTATCTCGAACAATTCTCGGATTCAGGGATTCCCGGGGGAATTTTTTATGCCGCATGGATTTTTCTGGCGCTTGCAGGCATTGCCCGGCGCGTCTGGAAATCCGGAAATCAAACCGCTTTTGCCGTTTTTGCCGGGCTGCTCGGCTGGTTTGTCCAGGGAATCGGCGAATTCAGCCTTTTCATTCCGGCATTGGCATGGACGGCATTTGCTTTGCTCGGTTGCCTGCTCGCCCTGACTGCAAATCAGTTCGACAAAAAATCGCCGGACATATAAAATATGGCGCGATGAAAATCCTTTTCCTTAACGGCCCGAACTTGAATTTGCTGGGGCAGCGGGAGCCCGAAGTTTATGGCCGCGCGACATTAGCTGACATCGAGGCAAAAGTCCGAGAGCGTGCCAGTGAATTAAAGGTGGAAATTGGTTTCAGGCAGTCCAATCAGGAGGGCGAACTGGTCGGCTGGATTCAGGAAGCGAAGGGAAAATTCGACGTGATTGTCATCAACGCCGCCGCCTACACACATACGAGTATCGCGCTTCGCGATGCGATTGCCGCCGTGGGCGTGCCGACCATTGAGATTCATTTGTCAAACGTCCATGCACGGGAAGAGTTCAGGCATAAATCGCTCATTGCACCTGTTTGTTGCGGACAAATCTGCGGCTTTGGCCAAAAATCCTACATTTTGGCATTGGAAGCATCAGTTGACGTTAAAGATAGAGTTAAATGACCTTTTATTGGCAATAATTTGACTATAATTTGATTTAATAACTTTTTTGCTTTGCGACTTGACCTTGTAACCCAAACCAAATAAATTTATTTCAACTTAATTGTCATTGAAGCAGAGTTTGATTTTGACTCTGTTTATTTGATGAAGAGCCGCTAAATTCTAAAATTTGAAACTACTTTAACGAAAACGCATCGTGGAACTAAAAGATATCAAGGCCATCATTGATTTGATGAAGAAAAACTCCATCACGGAGTTTGAATTGGAGCAGCAGGATTCCAAAATCCGGCTGAAACGCGGGCTGAACGGCGGCGCTTCGACCGTTCAACAGGACGATTCGATTTCCGCTGGTCCAGTTCCGCTGACTGCACCGCTTTCCGCTCCGGCTGTCCAACCGGCGGCCCCCCAACCAGCTGCAACAGGAGAGATTGAAATCAAGTCGCCGATGATCGGCACTTTTTATCGCGCTCCATCCCCGGAATCGGCGAACTATGCCGATGTCGGGACCGAGGTGAACCCGGAATCGGTGGTTGCCATCATTGAAGCGATGAAAGTGATGAACGAAATCAAGTCCGAGGTCAAAGGCGTCATCACGCAGGTCTTGATTGAGAACGGCAAACCGGTGGAATTTGGCCAGCCTTTGTTCAAAGTCCGTCCATCCTGAACTGCGGTTGGTTCTGTTCGTTTTCCAAAAAGCCCATGTTTGAAAAAATTTTGGTTGCCAATCGCGGCGAAATCGCCGTCCGCATCATCCGCGCGTGCAAGGAGCTGAACGTCCGCACGGTGGCGGTTTATTCCGAGGTGGACTCGAACTCCATGCACGTCCAGCTGGCGGACGAGGCCATTTGCATCGGTCCGGCTCCAGCGTCGGAAAGCTACTTGCGGATTGACCGCATCATCAGTGCCGCGGAAATCACGGACGTGGACGCGATCCATCCGGGTTACGGTTTTCTTTCCGAGAACGCCCACTTCGCCGAGGTCTGCGAAAGCTGCAACATCCGCTTCATCGGCCCGAGTCCGCGCGCGATGAGTTCGCTCGAGGACAAGGCGGTCAGCCGCGCGCTTGCAAAAAAGGCGGGCGTGGACATTCCGCCCGGCTCCGACGGCGTCGTTGAAAATGAAAAGGACGCGCGCGAAATCGCCAAGCGCATCGGTTACCCGGTGATGATCAAGGCCGTCGCGGGCGGCGGCGGACGCGGCATGCGCGTGGCGCACAACGATCCCTCGCTCATCAAGGCATATCACACGGCGCGCACCGAGGCGGAAAAGGCCTTTGGAAATTCCGGCGTTTACATCGAAAAATTCATCGAGAACCCGCACCACATTGAGATTCAGATTCTCGGCGACCACAAGGGCCGCATCATTCATCTGGGCGAACGCGACTGCTCCATCCAGCGCCGCAACCAGAAATTGATCGAGGAGGCGCCCTCGCCGCTGCTCGACAACAAGTTCCGGAAATTACGCGATAAAATCGGCCGCGCCGCCGTGAAAATTGCCGAGGCCGCGCGCTACACGAACGCCGGCACGGTGGAATTCATCGTGGACAACAACGGCAATTATTATTTCCTCGAGGTCAACAAGCGCATCCAGGTCGAGCATCCCGTCACCGAGGAGGTCACCGGCATTGACCTTGTCCGTTACCAGATTTTGCTGGCGATGGGCGAACCGCTGCAGCATTCGCAGGGCGACATTGTCATCAAGGGCCACGCCATCGAATGCCGCATCAACGCCGAGGACCCGTTTGACGAGTTCCGTCCCAGCCCCGGCCGCATCGAGATGTATTACCAGCCCGGCGGCCGCGGCGTGCGCGTGGACACACACGCCTACGCCGGCTACACCATTCCGCCCACCTACGACTCGATGATCAGCAAGCTCATCACCACCGGCAAGGACCGTCGCGACGCCCTTGACCGCATGAACCGCGCGCTTTCCGAATACATGGTCACTGGCGTCAAGACGACCATTTCCTTCCAGCAGGCCATCATGCAGGATCCGAATTTCCGGCGCGGAGTTTATTCCACCAGCTTCGTCGAACAACTGCTAGGCGGCGCGCGGCGCGAATTGATTGAGGAGAAAACATAATTTGGCGGAATAATGCCTCTCCGCCTGTTTCAATTTTGTTTCAGAATTAAATTTGACAGCAGTCCGCCGCCGATTATCTTTCGGGAACAAACTTATGGCCGACATTTCTCCAATTCCGCCGGTGCCGGGCGCGCCCATGGGCGCCGAGCCGATGAAAAAAAGCACCGGCAAGGTGCAGCCCAAAAAAGAAACCGTCCGCATCAATCTCCCGCCCAAGCCGTCCGCCGCACCGACCATCAAACTGCCGACATTGCCGCCCGGAGGACCAACCGGCGCATCCGGTGTGTCACCGATGCAGCCGCCTATAACAGGCACGCCCGCATTGAGATCTTCCGCTGCTCCCGTCGCCCAGGCCCGCACCGCCGCTGCGGCGCCCGTCGCAGCACCTCAGCCCCGCACCGCTCCGGCGGCGCAACGACCGGCACCCGTGGCCGCCGCGCGCACCGTCAGCACGTTCGACAAAATTCTCGCCATCGCCGCCTGCCTGACCGCGCTCGCCGCCGTCGGCACGACCATCTGGATGATGATGCTCCTCAACCAGGCGTTGAGCCAATAATTGCCGCAACAAACCAAACAGCTTTTCCCATTTTATTTATGGCATCCCCTTTAATTGTCACGCTCACCCAGGAAAATTTTGCGCAAAAAGTGCTGCAATCGCAAACCCCGGTCCTCGTGGATTTCTGGGCCGAGTGGTGCGGTCCCTGCAAGATGATCGCGCCGCTGCTCGACGAGCTTGCCGACGAATATCAGGGCAAGGTAAGCATCGGCAAGGTCAACATTGACGAACAACAGGCGCTCGCAACCCAATACGGCATCCGCGCGATTCCCACCTTGCTGCTGATCAACAAAGGCCAGGTCGCAGAGCAGATGGTCGGCGCAAAAAACAAGCGCGACCTCAAGGCCAGCCTCGACCGCATCGCGGCTTAAAATCGCCCGGCGCGGCGAAATTGGTTTGTCTTTTCGCGGTTTTCTGTCTTTGTGTTTGAATGATCTTCACGCCGGGCCAGTTCACACAACGCGCCGAATTCTATCATCAGCTCGCGCAATTGACCGCCGCCGGCATCGGCGTGGTGCAGGCGCTGGAACAAATCAAACGTCATCCGCCCGCCCGCTCGTTTCGCGTGCCGCTGCAAAAATTCCTGGACGAGCTCGCCGAAGGCAAAACATTTTCCGCAAGCCTGCGCCACATCAACTGGCTGCCGGATTTTGACCTCGCGCTGATTGAGGCGGGCGAACAAAGCGGACGCCTCGACGCCTGCTTCCGGCTGCTCGCCGATTATTACAACGACCGCGCGCGCATGGCCAAGCTGATGATTTCGCAGATGATTTATCCCGTCGGAATCGTCCATTTTGCGGCGCTGGTTTTTCTGGTAGTTCTTCCGTTCGCCGGATCG
>Ga0302200_10001522_pt1 | contig 21570 bp, 33 predicted proteins | sample II_Bog_N3_1_FD_194585 | JGI IMG/M metagenome (GOLD analysis project Ga0302200, IMG submission 194585) | Peat permafrost microbial communities from Stordalen Mire near Abisko, Sweden - II_Bog_N3_1 | ecosystem: Environmental > Terrestrial > Soil > Wetlands > Peat | place: Sweden: Abisko... | reverse complement strand
TGTCCATGTGTGTTCTCCATAAGGTTGGTGGGTGTGTGGTGCGTAACCAGCGCGCTATTTGTTTTTCCGGTTGCGAGCGATGACCTCAAACCCTTTAGCGAGATCGGCTTCGCGGCCCAGCTTGCCCGGCGCACCAGCTTTCTCGGCTGCGAACTGCGCAACCGATTTGCCTGCGGCTTTTGCTTTGGCAGTAAAGGCACCTTTTTTCAAAATAGTGCCTGTGATTTCGTTTTTCTTCGCCATTATTTTTTACTGGGCTTACCTTTCGGCATATCTTTTTTGACCACGGATTTCATGAGCTTGGCATCCTGCTTCTGGTCCTGCTTCATGAAGTCTTTCTCGGCGCGGGCTGGAAGGCTGCTGGATTTTTTGCCCATAGGTGCTCTCCTGTTCTAAATGTAGTCAACATTAAATAGCTAAATTGTCAATGGTTAATGTGCAACCAGTGTAACCAGGTGGAAATGCGCCTGCCCTAGCACCCCAATAAGTACCCCAATAGCCGACACAATAAGTGCCCAGCGCGCGAGCCGGATGTTCTCTTTGCTGAAAAACGCATTGCGCACGGCATCTTGCGCACTTGCGGCGGCTTCCCTATCCGCTTCTTTCTGGGCGCGCGCACCGTCCTCGTGGTCCAGTTTGCTCTCGATGCTGTCAATTTTAGCGCCCAGAGCACTGTGGCTCATACGGGTTTCAGTCGTAAAGCGCTCAATCTGGCCGCCGAACCGCTCTAGCGCAGCACCAACTACATTCTCATGCCTGTCCAACCTCTGTTCCACGGCACCTACGCGCCCCTCAAGAACACCAAGTTTGAAAGAAGTTGCATCTGGAGCAGCGTCCATTTGTGCGGTCCAATGTTAATCTAAGTTGGCTTGTTGCGGGCGGCACCCAGAGATTACTTTCTATCCACCGCACACTTTACTGCAAGTTGTTTTTACGTTTCAACCCATAAAGTAAGCGAAACTGATCCAGATGTTGTGACTTTATATGTGGCACCAGCAGGCACTATGGCGCTTAGCGTTTGTGAAAAATTACCATTGCCAGCCTGAAGTTGCGACACGGTTACACCATTTACTTGCATTGACATTGACCATGTAGAAGACGATGCGAACAACGTGGCTTGCACAAAAATGGCGCGCTGCGCCGAATTTGTAAATGTGGTGCCGATACTTCGTGACCCCGTAATAACATTTGGGCCCGCGCCATTTCCAGCTAATACTTGTTGCGCTTGCGGGGCCTGGGTTGCGGCTGTAGCTGGGCCGACACTAAATGGTTGCGTGGCCGAACCCGCCAGCGCCGCATAACTTGCCAACGCGGTCGTCAACGCCGTCATCGAAACATACGAAGACAGTGCTGATGAAATAGACGACGATACTGACGCGGATGTTGCGTATGAAGCGAGCAGCGCACTCACTGCTGCGGAGGTCGTGTAGCCATACCCAGCCAAGGTTGCCGCCGTAACATATGACGACAACAAACTATTAAGTTGCGAAAGCGGAACTGCGCTCGCGCTTGCCACTGCGTTTGCCACGGCAAATTGGTTTGCGGCGTTGCCGGTCGGGCTGGCATAGTTGGCTGAGTATGCCTGAATGAACGCATTAAGAACGGCTGCTGTGAACCGCATCTCAATAACCGTGTTCGATGCAAATGCTTGCGCCGTGGTGCCTTCTTGTGCCCGCGTAACAGTTAAAATATCGCTGCTATTGCCCGTGCAAAGCACGCTCTCCCACACGCTGCCATTTTGCAGCACTGCGTAAAATGCCTGCCCCGCGCTAGGTGCAGGAAAATTAGCGCCTTGGCCGCTCGTAAGCTGGAGCGTGGTAGCTGTGCTGCTGCAAGCAATAGCCAGCGTACCTATGGCATTATTGGCAAAAAGTAATTGGGTCATCCTGAGCGCACTCCTTTGCCCCAGCCCCATAGATTAGCGCCGGAGCCATTGGCAAAATAGGGGAAGCTCCACGGCGCCCCGCCGCGCCCAAAGCCACGGTTAGCAATATCGCGCGCTTTGCTGATCCGCGCCCTGAACCTCTTCGCGTGAACCATCGCCAACGCGGCATTGCTGAAGGGCTTACCCGGCTGCTCATAAAGACGTGTCAACGTGCCGTCCAGCAACCCGTCAAACCATTGACTAAGTTGCACATCCGGTATTACCGGCGTGACAATCGTTGGCCGCAGCCCCACAAATATATGCAGCGTGCCACCTGCGCTATTCGGTTGTGGCACGAGTGTTATGAGCCCCGACAGGTTGAACGTGTACACTTGCGGTGTGTTGACTTCCGCAGCCGCCGTATCGGAGACTGCTGCCACGGGCGCCAGTGATATATCGTTGAACCGCACGTCCAGAGGCGCCACGACTTCAGCCCCTGTGATCACGGTGCCACCAGCGAGCCACCCCGCTGTGCTAACGGTCGTAGTTGGCGCCGCGATGGCTAGGCTCTGGTCATTTTGCCACGCCAAGCTCTCAGAGAAGAAGTCACGGGCCGCTTGCAAAAACTCTATCTGCATTTGCTCGTCGGTCACACCAGCGGCGCGTACCCGAATGGTATTCCACATCTGCTGGAGTGTGGCTGATGGCGATGCACCAAATAGCGGCGGCGATGAAATTACCCCGCTCATCTAGCTGCTCCTGCCATGCCAGTCAGCCGCTGCACGAACCGTCCCATGAAGGTGGCTGCCCGGCTATCATCCGTGTAGGTGTCATCGCGGCTCTCCGCGCGCCCTATGACATAATCAATGAACGCCGGTACATACTGCCAAGCGATCGGAAACTGAGCATTGGCGAGCGCCGATGTCACCAGAAACGGCGTTGTGTCGAGCCCCATCGCCAAAAACAAATCCGGCCTCAACGCACGCGCATCGGCCATGGCTTCTGTCAGCGCAAAATAAAGCTCAGCATCCTGGTAGCGATATGGCGTTGCCTGGTCCTGCACAATGGTGCGAACCTGGGTAAGTATTTGCCCATAGGTGAAGCCACTCTGCGAGCCCGACATGGTTCATTTCCTTTCCTGGTGGGTCTCACGAAGCGGCTGCATCCGTGAGGTTTCGGCCCCCTGGTGGAAAGTTAGAGCGCGCCGGTGTTCGGCGTGGCGTAGAGGCAGGCGATGGCCGTGCCATCCACCACCTTCGAGCCGTAAATCTGCAAACCGCGCAGCAGCGTGCCAAAGGTCTGTTCGGAGCGCAGCGTCTCGATCTTGCTGATCTGCGAGGCGAACGTCAGCCCATGGCTGTGCCCGGCGAAGACATACCAAGCGTTGTCCACCGAGGAGGTGGGCAGCAGGTTGGACGAATACAGCGTAAAGCGGTCGATCATGCCCAGCAGCCCGTTGCGCAGGATACTTACGCCATCGCCGGAAATGGATACTTGGCGCAAATCAGACTTCTTGATGAAGCCTGCCATCCACGAAGGGATGACCAACCAGCGACCCTGCTCGGGGATATTCTGCTCGTCAAGAACCGTCCCAAGGTCGATGATGTAGTTCAGAATGTTCGTGTTATCCATGATCACCGGGTTGCCCGCGAGTGTGGGGTTGGCGTTCGGGGCACCGAGGTTGAATTTGCCCGTGATCTTACCGGCGGTGAGGCCGGTATTATACGAAGAAATACCGGCATAAATGGTTGCCAGCACAGCGGTGTCGATGGTGATTTTCAACTGCTGCGCCGCGTCGTCCGCCCACATGCTCATCATGTTGATGTCGGATTGCACCGCGTACACATCATCTTCAACCAGGTTGAAGTAATAACCGTTGGAGATTGAGAGCACCACTATGTTGCTGGACGGGCGCTGAACCACCAACGCCTGATCCGCCGAATAGGCGTTGATCGTGATGGTGGGTTTGGTGCGGATGTTAACCGTATCGCCCTGGTTCTTGATTTCGCCTTCGTAATCGGTGTTGCTGATCGCGGCCAGAACGGTCGCGTTATAGAACTTCTCAATCAGCTTGCCCGACCAAATCTGCGGGATGAAGGTGCCGGAGTAAGCCGGGCTCGCGGCGGAACCAAGATACGGGCTGCCACTTACGGGATACGCCATTGAAAGCTCCTGTGTTTGCAGGAGCCCTCAACGGGGCCCCCTGCTGATTACTGTTTAATGCGGCCTTCGGCTTGCGCCATCATGAGGTCCGCCTCGTATGCCCGCTGCTCGGCTTCGCGCCCGACAAATTTGCCGCGCCGCACGTCATCGTAAAAGCGGGTGATGTCTTGAGAAGACCAAATGTTCTTCGGCTCTTCCACCTTAGCGGAAGCAGAAGCCCCCCGTCCGGGGGCGGCAAGGGCTTCGAGCGGCAGTTTTGGGGGCTGGTTAGCGCCCGGCGCATGCGGCACACCGGCTCTTGCGTTTGGTGCTGCGCCATTATTAACAAAAAGTTTGAAGAATGCAATAACTCTTTGTGCATCATTTTTGTTAAATGCGTCAATGAGTAAGTCGCGCCGGGGTTGCCCGCTCAACACATCGGTTTCGCCGCACCAGTTTAGGAAGCCCTGATCGGTATTGATGAACTTCCAATCTGGCATAAGCGCGTCCATGTCAGCGTAGAACATTTCCTTTGTCGCAGCGGCACGGGTCTGCGTGGTCGCGGTCATACCCGCCTGAAGCGCCTGCATCTGCATCTCAAGCCGGGCGGTTTCCTGGCGGGCAATGATAGCAGCGCGGCGGTTCACCATGTTCAGCAGGTCAGGGCCAAGGGTTTCAACCTCTTCCGGCGTCAAATCGGGAAGCGGGCCAAGCGGCGGGGGTGCCGGATTGCGCGCCGCATTCTCCAGAAGCACGAGCCGCGAGGTCAAGTCGGCCAGTTGGGTTTCAGCAGCCTCGGCGCGGCGCAGGTAAGCGCGGGCCCGCCCCTGCTCGGAACGGAACTGGTGCTCCCAGTTCTGGTCGCCCGGTGGCGTCTCGATGTTACTCTGCGGAGTAACCGGCGGGGGCGGTGGTTCGATGCCAGGGAGGTTGGGCTGGAGCGGTGGTTCGACAACGGCGGCGGGGGCTGTCGGGAGCGCGTTGGGGTCCACTGGCGGCGCTGCATTGGCAGCAGCCACCGCCGCATAGTGCGCTTCAATCTCGGCGGATGCTGCCAGCAATGCTTTCGGGCGGTGCTGGGTGATAACCACCGGCGGCAATGCTGCATCGGTTCCGGCGGCGTAGTCTGATTTAGCTTGCGACATGGTATGCTTCTCCTGTTAGGCTTTGTTGAGCGTGACGTTAATGTCACGGATCATCTGCGCACGGCCTTGCACCCTGGTCAGTTGATCTTGTGGCGACCGAACGAGCGCCTCGGCGGCTTCGGTCTCCACCGCTTTCAAAGCGGTTAAAAATTCCTTCCATTGGTCGCCAGCAACGAAGTGAAGGCGCTTCGCCACTTCCAGTAATGCAGTGTCAGCATTGGCCACTTAAATGGGCACAATGCTGGGCTGGCTGCTGTCAATGGCCGGGCCGCTGGGGTCCACCGGCGGCGTAATCTCTGCGGGTGTGGGGCGGATCGGCGGCGAGCCGTTCTTCGCATAGATATTGCGCGTGCGCGCTTCCTGCGAGCCGCCGGTCGTCTTGGCCATGGGGTTGCCCATGTAATTCAAAACCTCCTGCGTGCTGCCCTTGCCGGTCAGCGCGATGTGCTTTTCGGGGAAGTTGGCACTGTGGCCATCTCCCGTTTTTGGGTAAGAACGTAAACTTTCAACCATTACGGCATCTCCACGATTAGCGAGCCTGTCCCCCCAACGGAGACACGGGCACGAATTTTTTTGTATTTGTAATTGCATGCTACCATTGCAGGCGCAGTTTGAGTGGTAATTGTGTGCCAGCGGCTGGAACTATCGGCAACCGATAGTGGGTCCGGTGAGCACTCAACCACCACGGTTGCGCCTGAGAACGTGCCATCAATATAGATGGTCGGGGTGTAGTCCTTCCACAAACTAGACACATCGTTGTATTTTGCCGATGTGCCAGTTTGTGCTGACGCGGTAGGTACGTTAAGAAGCTGCATCGTATTAGAATGGTTTCAGCGTGTCGCCGCGCACGTCATCCGGCAGCGAGGATAGGCCCACTTTGGGTGGCAGACCATTACCAGACTTCGGGTAGGTGCGGCCACTCATCGCGGCCCCGTTGTGCTCCTTGACTGCCGGGCCAACCGGCTTGCCACCGCCCTGGATCATCTCAAGCGGCTTATCGGTTTCTTGTTTGTTATCAAAGGTTTCCATTTTCGCCATTTTAATCTCCTATTGGTTACACGCCACCATTTTGTGCTGTCCCACCCGCGTTGGGGCTGACTGTGTTCGTGCCTTGCGGCTGCGGGTTGGGGTTCTGCGGCGGCTGCGCGCCTTGAGCAGCCGCGCCGGGGGAAGGGGGTTGCCCTGGTGCGCCGGGGGGCTGCGTCGGGGGCATATTTGCCATAGCCGCCATCTTTGCCTTGATCTGTGCTTCGCTGGGGACGATCTGCTCGCCGTCGAGGCCAATGGTGCTGGCCACGGAGCGCAGCACATTGGCACGGCCCTCCGGCCCCATAATGGGTGCGTCGATCGGGTTGGCGGTCGCCTGAAGGAACTCAATCTGGCGTTGGCGTTGGGTCTCGCGCTGCACCGCAACCTGCACACCCATGACGCGCACATCTTCGTCGCCGCGCAGCATCCCGGTCGTGTCGGTCATCATAATCAAGTCATACAGGGAATTCAGCAGCCCCTCGATAATGTCGCGGTCAATGTTTGCCGCGACAGTCTGAAGAATTTTATTCGCCTGCTGCATGAGCATGGAGAGGCCGGAGGCGGTGCGCCCAGCGCCGCCGGAGAGGCTGTTGCCAGTGATATATTTCGGAATGCCGGAAAGATCATCCGCCATGGTGCTAAACGCTTGATACACCCCAAGCAATTTCTCAGAATTATCCTGCGGATTAAAAAAGGAGACGGCAGGCTGCTGGGTGTTGGAGCCGGTCGGATCATCCTGCGTGTGCCAGCGCTTCCACGGGTACAGGCTGTTGCCATCCTCGGTGTTCGCCAGGCGGCTGTCATTTACCACCACCTGGGGCCCGGATGCGATGGAGAGATTGTTGACCAGGCTGCGCAGGGTGGAGTTGCACACCTCCTGCACATCGGCGAGGATATCGGGAAGGGCATTCCCTACGATGCTACCTGGAACTTTCTCAAAGCTGGTGACATAGAACGGATGGCGCTTGCGCGGGTTGGGTACGATCTGGCACTTAATGGTGAAGTGCCCGATGATCCATGCCTGCACATAGACATCAAGCTCTGGCTCCGGCACCTGATCCGAGGTGAAGCCACGATCCAGCAGCATCTGCCCCATCACGTTGCCGTTCCACTCCAAGCAGTCAATCATCCCGCTCTCGTTCATCTGCGGGTTCTCGCGGCGCTCGGAGACCGCGCGTTCCGCGTCTGTCACGTCGATCCAATCCACCAGGCCGCCGCGCCCGTGGAGCGCCAGCACCGCCTTGATGGCGTCGCTATCAAAACCCGGAAGGCCAATCAGGTTATTCAAATCGGCGCGGGTCAGGCGCTGGCGCTGGATCACATCAGCGTCTTCGATGCGGCTCACGCCAGGCGTGAAATAGAAGTCGAACGGGCTCACGCGCTCCCAATACATCCGGGGGAACCGCGCCTGCGTTAACTTGCCGTTCTTCCATTTAATATCTTCGACCATCCGCACCACGGGGCCTTTCATGACCGCGAAGGGGAACACCGGAAGATCAACCAAAAATTCCGCCAGAGCCTGGTAGAAACCGCCCTCATCCAGAATTGTATCAATACGCTCCTCGGCCAGCTTGGCAGCCTCGCGCGCCTGGGTCTCGGCTTTGCCCAGGGCTTCCATGCGAAGTTCCTGAAGCCGGTCCTGCACGTTTTTAAGCTGTGGCTTGGCACCCTGCGCCATGGCCATCGTAAGCTCGGTGCGGACCTGCTGCTGTATCTGCGCATCTGCGTTGTCAGGTATGGAGGGGGTGGGTGTCGGGCTTATGCCCCATGGCCGGTCAGACCCCAGATACACGTCCCGCAGCAAGCTGCTGGCGCCACGGCATTTGACCGAGATGATGCGGGCATAGACATCGGAGCCCTCAAACAGCTTAATCGCAGCCAATTTCTCCGGGTCATACTGCCCATTGAACACCCGAAGTGCCTTCAGCATCCGGTCATTCCAGCCCTGAACCGTGTTGCGGTGCCGCGAGAAAATCCAATACTGGCGCGTAATATACGCGCTAAGTCCTTGTAATTGCATACTATTTGGTTCTGGTATGGCGTTCTGTGCGGCTTTGGTCGCAACCTGCTGCGCCTCGGCGTCAGCCGCGCTGGCAACCCGGAGCAGGCCGTGGCCGCGCGGCGGCGAAGAAAGCGTTTGGCTCATTGACACCACATAGCCTATGTTGCGAAGACATTACCACAACTTATTGAGAGGCGCCATGGGCACTGTGCTCGATACCCCCGCCAGTCCGCTCCAAATCATGAGCAGCCACCTGGCGCAAATCGCCAACGAAATCGCGCTGGATATTCTGCCGGTCGAAGACATCAAGAAGCTCTACGGCCTGGACGACGCCGCATGGGATGCCATGCTGAAGCACCCCACTTTCGATGCTATGCTTACCGACGCCATCAAAGAATGGAACGGCGCCAGCAACGTGGAGAAGCGCATCAGGCTTAAAGCCAAAGCATCCATCGAAATGAGCTTGCTGCGGTTCCATACCGACATGAACAACCCCGACATCACCCTGGCCTCACGCACCGAAGCCCTGAAGACAATCATGAAGCTGGCTGGCATGGACCAAGCAGCGCCGGTTCAGGTTGGCGGCACAGGGGGCTGGTCCCTCCAAATCCACATTGGCAATCAGGTTGTTGGGGTGACGCCCAGCGGGCCTGCCTCACCAATTATTGAAGGTGAAGCTGCATGATTTACACGGCACCCACCACTGTCGCTAAATTTATGCTGAACCCCAACTTTGCCAGGTGGATCATCGGACCGCTCGGTTCCGGCAAGACGGCTGGTATCATCATGGATTTAACCAGGCATATGCGCGAACAGGAGCCAGACGCGCAAGGAGTGCGCCCCACCCGCTTCGCCGTGGTGCGTAACACTCTTCAGCAGCTTCGCCAGACGGTGCTTCCCGACATCATGACGTGGCTCGGCCCCGTCGCCCAGTTCAAATTCACGGATAGCACCATCCATTTTAATTTCCCCCTGGATGATGGCACGCGGGTAAAAAGTGAATGGCTACTGATCCCGCTCGATAGCCCCGAAGATCAAAAGCGCTTGCTCTCGCTCCAGCTTACTGGCGCATGGCTGGCCGAGTTCCGCGAATTGCCATATCAGGTGTGCGCTGCCGTCATGGGCCGCGTCGGGCGCTACCCGTCACCTGCTGTGGTCAAGCCCACCTGGCAGGGCATCGTCGGCGAGAGCAACCCCTTCTCCGAGGGCTCAGAGTGGTTCGAACACCTGGTCATGGACCTGCCCGATGGCTGGAGCTTTTTCAAACAGCCAGGCGGCCTGTCACCAGAAGCCGAAAACCGCGAGAACCTGCCCGCCAATTATTACGAGCGTTTGTCTGGCGGCCATTCCGACGAATGGAAAAAAGTACATATCGACGGTCTTTATGGCGACGATCTATCCGGCCAAGCCGTGTTTCGCGCCAGCTTCAACCCGCTCATCCATTGCTCGCGCAGCACGCTCACCGTAAACCCGCATCGGCCCGTCATGGTTGCTCTAGATTTTGGGCGCACACCCACGGCGCTAGTGTGCCAAGTGGACACCATAGGGCGCCTCATAGTGTTTCAGGAAATAACCTCCGTTGATATGGGTCTCGCCAAATTCATTCAAAGCCTACTCACTCCGGCATTGCAAGGCGAGCGTTACGGCGGCAGGCGGGTGTTTGTGGTGGCGGACCCGGCGGGCAACATCAAGAGCCAAGACACTGAGAACTCGCTGTTCGACGTGCTGCGGAATAATGGCTACGTCGCCTTTCCGGCGCCAACCAACGACATATCCAGGCGGCTTACGGCGGTAGAACAGCTTCTTATCGGGCGGCGCGGCGACCAGCCGCAGGCGCTCCTTATTGATGCGCAGCACTGCCCAATGCTGGTCAAGGCGCTTCTGCACAACTATAAGTACAAACGCCGGGTTGATGGCAGCACCGAAGACAAGCCGGAAAAGCTGCATCCGTGGAGTGATTTAGCTGATTGTTTGCAATACGCCTCGCTAGGTGCCCAAATAGACGCCACAGGTAAGATCATGGCAAAATTCACAACTAAGCAAAACGTGAGGCCAAGGATACCCGCTTCGGCTTGGACCTAAGCGCGGCCCAAAAGTGTCTCAATAATACGCGCGTCAAGCAGCTTGTTGCTGATTTCTTTTGAAGTGGCAATTTGCAAATATGGCGCGCTGGCAGCGGTCTGGCGATCAATCGGCCTGAGTGGTGCTCCCAGATCGAACCGATCAATCGCCGCGTAGATAGCCTGCCGCGACACATTGAACTTGTCAGCAATATCCGTTTTCTCATGGCCGGTGGCCAGAAGAATGCGGATGGTTTCGATGCGCAAAAGCGAAGTGTGAACAGGCAGTATCATTGCGCAGGCTTTTGCCCGATTGAGCTACCAACCTTAGCAGCTTCCCAGTCCTCCGCAAGTTTATCGAAGTGGTTTGGAAGTGCAGGTGCGGTTTCCCCCAGCTTGGCGTAGTCCACACCAACCGCGTTTTGCAGTGTGCTCGTGCTCGTCATCTCGTCGGCGTTATTGCCGGTGGCGCGCGCCATGTTCGTTTCGACTTTGGGAGTTGTAACCGGCACGAGAGAGGGACCCGCTACCTGCTCAAATAGGTTCGGGGCTTCAAGCGCCACCAGCAGCCGCAAGGCTTCCACCAAATGGGCCATTTCCATACGAGCGATGCGCCCGGCCACGGAGGAAAAACCAGTGAATTGCTTGAGTGCGTCCGAGGTCGCATTCGCCATAGCCGCGTGCACCGCGCCAAGTGCCGCACCAGCGACGGGTGCGGCATAAATCTCGGTCGCTTTGGCGTAAATCTGTTTTGCCACTTTGAGCACATCGGCGCCCACGTCCTCGCCGTCCACGGCGTAGAGCTTGTCGATGCGTTGTTTCAGCCATGAAAGTATCATTGTGCTTTTCCTTTTGTTTTGGTTGGGGTGATTTTGTCTTGGGGGTTTGCTGCGGCTGGCGCTTCAAAGATGTTGGGCACAGCTTCGTAGACGCGCTTTATGCGCACCAACTCATCGATAATGTCCGACATCACGGCGCGGGGAGATGCGTTATCCACGTTTATGTTGGGGGCGTGGTACAGCACCGTTGCAACACCGACCGCCCTGGCGATCAGGGTGTTCAGGCGCCGGATATGGTCATCATTGGTTTCGGGCAGCGGTTGGGGCATGGCACTCACTCTGGCGCTGGTTGGCAGGTTTGTCAACAGGAAGGTTGCACCGCAAAGGGTTGTTGCATTACCCAAAATTTATGCTATATGTAGTGCGGGGTTGTCCTTGGATGGTCCTGCCGTACGTTTGGTTTTCCTCCCTGAACTTGGCGGCTCTGGCTTAAGCCAGAGCCGTTTTTTCTTTGGGCTTGCGGCTGCCCATCTTCTGGCCATGCCCCACAAACAGCACTTCCTTGACGTGCTTGCTCCAGCACAGCCTGCAGGTGGCGCAGCAGGCTGTTTTGTCGGTGCTGGTCGGGCACAGCACCGTAGTGGGGGAAGTATCCTGCGGCGTCGGCTGGGGGTTTTTATAGTTAAGGGGCGGTGCCGTGGGTTTCATTTGTTTATTTCCCGCATCATGAAGTGCTTGCGCCCGTGCTCGTCAGGGCATGGTTTAGCCGTGTCACAGTGCAGCACGTAGCTGCGGCCCGCTGGCTCATTGAAGTTCATCCGCAGGTGAAGCGCATCTCGCTCCATGCCGCCGGGCACACAGCACAGCAATATGGTTGGTGATAAATATTGGTATCCAATGGTGAATTCTTCCTCGAACTGGCCCTGCTCCACTACACCGATGCCCCGGCTTCCGCCCCCGCGTATTCTTCTACTTTGCGTTTAAGCTCTGTTATCTCGTGCTGCTGGAGCACAATAAGCTGCTGCACTAAAATAAGGTCAATGTGCATCGAATGGTCACGCAGTGTGGGGTGGTTGCGGTCGTTGATCCGTAGGTTTATGCGCCCGAGAAGCGATGCGATCTGGTTGCTGGTCATTGGGCTTTTCCTTGAGCGGGTGTTTTTTGGGTCTGGGTGGCATTCGTGCCGATGGGCAGAGCAGCGATGAACTTCCGGTCGCGCTCGGCCTTGGCACCGCGCCAGCCGTCTTGTAGCGCCTCTGCGATGCGGGTGTGAAAGGATTTTAATTCGGGTTGAGGGAGAATTTTTAAGGGCATGCACTGAAGCTTTCTTTTGTTTGTGTGGGAAGTTTCAAAGGTTGCCGTGGTGTCATGAGTGGAGTGTAATGTGACTGCTTCCGGTTGTCAAACTATTTTTTCGTGGTTCCGTATGTGGCTGCTCTAAAGGCCGGGCCGGGGGGTGGTGGCGTGTCCAGCTACCCCCCGGCCCGGCCGGTTACTCCGCGGAGTAACGATCAACCACGCAAAAACAAACGCAGTTAACTAGACCATCCCTTAGTAGGGGAGCAACCATGCGGCTCCCCCGCTCTTAAACAACCGAATAGGATTATCATCATGACACAAGTTACCGACTTGATTGATTACGCGCGCGCGCAAGGCGTTGCGTTTTTCCAGGGCAAAATCGCCACGGGGAATGACTTGAATAGCGCGCGAGTGCTGGCCATTGTTCCGGCCATCAAAGCCATCGAGGCGCAAGAAATTGAGTTTACCACCGAATTGCCCGGCCTTATCACGCGGGCATACATTGACGGCACGCAAGCAACCGTGAGTGACGCCAGCATGTCGTCCGCTATCTCGAAAACCGCAAGGTTTCTCAAGGCGGCCGATATTGGTTTTGCATGGCCAACCATTGAAATGGTTGGCGCCGTCATTCGCGAAACGAATGACAAGGCGGCGCGTGACGTCATGGCCAAGCGCGCGTTTGAAAAGCTTCTGACCCTCATGGGTGAAGTCATCGCACGCAAAGCCATGCCGCCGCGCGAAGTCATCTTGGCGACGCTTAACCCGCAAGCGGTTGATCCATCCAAGAATGAAAAGCTTGCTGCGCTTTTCAGCAAGCTTGGAAAGCTTGCGAAAGAAACCGCCACCATGGACATGAACCGATACAGCGCCATGGCGGTGGAGGGTTTGCGGTATGAGCGGCTCGCAGGCGAGCATAAAGCACTTGCGGCACGTGAAGCCGAGCACGCCAAGCCGGCGGCGCCTATAGAAGCTGTTACTCCACAGAGTAATGAGCCGGTAAGCATGCCACAAGCCTGCGCGGAAGCACGCGGCTTAGTACACGAGGAAGTGGTCGAAACCACGGAACAAGATGGCGTGGATATGATCCTTGCAGCGTAACTCTATGAGTTTTCGTTTTAAGCCCAAGCAAGCCCCTACACCGCGCCGTAGCGCGGTGTAGGTTGAGCTAATCTTATATTTGGTTTTGTTTTACGCCGCTGGCATCGCGCTTACGGCAACTGTTATAGGCCTCTTTGCAGGCCTATTCCGCTAGTGGTGCAAAAAACCCCGTGGCTCGACGCCACGGGGTTTTTTGCGCTTATTTTTCGCGCCATCTCACGTGCGCCATAAGTAAATAACTACACTTGTGTTTATTCAACCATCGCGACCCGCCGCATATGGCAACCCGATGGTTGAATAACTGCACGCTAATAAGCATGATGTGGTCTTTTACATTGTAAATCAGGCTGATTGCGCCGCAAATAAACTGTGGCTGTTTGCGTGGTTATTATAATAACCACGCGAATATATTTTGAACATTATCGCGTGTTTTTGCCCGTTTTTTGGTTAGTGGGGCAGGGGTACAGGCGAGATCACTAGGCAGTTGGCGGCACTTTATCTGTCACAAGTAAATTACTACGTGTTTAAGCTATTGATTTCTTAGTGAGTTTTTTGGTTTAGATATATCAATGGCAAAACCGCTGGTGAGTTTTCGGCAGTTGTTGTTTAACTTATAACTTATTGATTTCTTATATATATTTTATTGAATTGTTAGTTTACACTGTACATTTTTATATTGGTTTAGATTTGGCTAGCTACGCGTTTAAAAAAAATAATTTGACATACGGGGGGTATAGGTATATGGGGGGTATGTTAATTTATTTTTTATAAAAAAGGTCTCGTGTACCTAAAACCAAAAAATAACCGCTAAACCACGCAATACGCAGCAATTTCAACGTCTTACACTGGCGTTTTCACAGCCCGAAAGTACCCCTCCCATGCAAAAACCAGACTACGCGCAATACCTCGCCGATATGTCAGCACTAGATGGCCAAAAGGCTGAGTGGCATAAGCAATACCTCGCCGATATGTCAGCACTGGGCGCCCAAAAAACCGAGCGGCAACGCCGTTACACTGCCGAACTTGCAGCCTATAGGCTATCCCAACCCACGGCGGCGGAAACCCAGCAGGACAAGCAGGCTGCAACACTCGCACGCTTGGCATGGCTGAAAAAAGACGCCGCACGCATAGACGACGCGCGTGCCGCACTCACTGCGAGCCCAGACCCTCAATCCACGCTGCGGCTTTCCGCCCTCAATAGCGAGCGGAAGAGTACCCAAAAGCGCATTGACGCGATAGAGCGCAAGATAGAGCGCGAAAACCCTGCACTCGTTAACGCGCTGACTGGGCGCGCCACACTGGAAGGCGAAGTGGGCGGCCTCCTCGCCGAGATTATGAAAGCGCAAGCCGCGTTCTCTGCCGATGAGCTTAAACACCTCGCATGGTATCAGACCAAAAAAGCGCGGTATATTGAGCTTGTCAACCACCTTACGGGGTCGGAGCCGTGACCCGCCTATCTCGTAAATTCCGCTTCCCGGCCAAGTCATCCTATCTGGCCAAGCGCCAGCTTTTGGAGGCTGCCGGGTGGCGCTGCCACCCAGACATGCCGCCCAACCACCACTATGCCGCTGCAATGGCATTAAAAGGGCTGTGTGAAGCATCTGGGCTGCCGTTCACCAGTTACCGCTTATCCCGCGTGCTTCGTATAAACGAGGACACCGCTATGGAACTGATGGCGCGCCACACCGCGTTCCGGGCTGCTTATGGTGAACTGGCGGCATCGCGGTGGGGACTGCTGCGCGCAGAGAAAGAAATAACTTCCTTCGCCGAGCAGATTGCGCCGCTCAGAATACCCACGCCAAAGCAATTATGGTTACTCTACGGAGTAATTCAGCACAGATGCCTGTGGAGCGCCGCTGAAGCGGCCGATTTAATGGCGAATTACATCCAGCGTGCGCTTCTGGCGCAGCGCGAACGCCTCGCCAGCACATGGTGGACCAAGCACGACACCATTGAAGACGACTACCTCACGATCGCCGCGCTGATACTACGCGAGGGCGCCGCCAGGGAGCATTACGAGCTACCCATGCCGGGCGAACCGGCGCAGTGCTTCAATGGCGTGGGGTTTTTTATTGATGAGCGGCCCTTCCCGGCGCTGAAGGATCATTTGGTGGCACTGGGGCGTAATTTAGGCGCGGGCGTTAAGCTCACGCTGCAACCGGATGTGCTGGAGATTGTCTCCACGCGCGTGTGAAACAGAGGGGAATAACCATGACAACATACGAGGATATGCGGAAGCTAATCGGCAAGTGCGTCGAAATACCAGCCCACTATTATACGTGGATGCAAGGCGCGCGGTTTGGGGTTGTGACTAGCGTTCGGCCCGCCAAACCAGGAATTTCAGCGTGCATTTGCGTGCGGATGGATAACCCGCGCATTACAAAGCTGGTCCGCGTCTGGCGGCTCGATGTTGAATACTGTAAGGTATTGGGGGATGTGCTATAATGGTTATAACATACACGGAAACTGACCGAGCCGCAGTGTCCGTATTGTCGGATATAGAGCGCGCATGGGCAATTCACTACGCGCTGATGAGTATCCACGCCGAGTTAGGGCGGGAAGGGCTGAGCCTGAGCAACTGCCACGACTACATAATTGCGGTTGTAAATGTTGTGGAGCATTTCAATGAAGCCACGCTCATGCCGAACACGGCATCTATCCGCGCGATGATCGGTAAGGGCGTAAAACCATGAACGCCGTCGAAACATCCCAACTCGCTGCCGCGCTGAGAGCCCGTGGGCTGATCGTTGGCAAGCGCGACTATAACCGCAACACAGCTTTCCAGGGCTGTTGGATGGTGGCTGAGCCCATAGCAAGATCAAAACTCCCTACACACGACGCCAGCGACGGCGCTTATTGTGCGGTGGGGTTCAACCTCGTACTTCTTATGGAAGAGGCACAAATTTATTTTGAGGTGGAGTATTAAAATGCTGCACACTGTAAAAAATAAGCACCACGACTCCGCGCCCGGACGCGGAGACGGACGCGGAGACGGACGCGGAGACGGACGCGGAGACGGAGACGGACGCGGAGACGGAGACGGACGCGGAGACGGAGCCGGAGCCGGAGACGGACGCGGAGACGGACGCGGAGCCGGATGCGGAGCCGGAGACGGAGCCGGATACGGAGACGGAGCCGGAGACGGAGCCGGATACGGACGCGGAGCCGGAGCCGGAGACGGACGCGGAGCCGGAGACGGAGCCGGAGACGGAGCCAGATACGGAGCCGGAGACGGAGACGGAGCCGGAGCCGGAGACGGACGCGGAGACGGACGCGGAGCCGGAGCCGGAGCCGGAGCCGGAGCCGGAACTTACGCGCCCCCGACCGAGATGGAGTGCACCACGCCTTACATGACGGATAAAACCGAGTGGCTTAGGCTGCGCGAGAAACTTATTGAAGCAACAACCTAACAGGATATGCTGTGTTATGAGCTTAATTACCAACCACAAACCGCGCTGGAACATTATATTTCGTGCCAAAAATATCCGCCACGTCGTAGATGGCTCTTTGCTGGGGCGCGAGTACAGCGCTAATGATGCTGCTTCGGCGATCCTTATGTTCAAAATGAGTATGTATCAGCATTGTGAGTTCATAAAGTGCGAGCAGATATTTGAAAACCGTTTTGGTTATGACAACCAAAACACAGATGTATCAAAACCAAAGCTAATAAAATAGTAATTGCTGGGTGGTGCTTACTTCGCAGAGTAAGCACCACCCAGCAATTACGCTGATAACACAAAGGAAAAGCACATGACAAAAGACAACGGTATGGAACAAGTAATGGCTGCGCGGCTGAGTGAGCCAAACCACAAGCACCCTATGGTGGGGCGCCGCTGCTTGGTGCGCACCTATTCCGCAGGCGTGCATATCGGCGACGTGTTGCACGTGGATGGCATGGAGGTTCATCTTATGAACGCGCTACGCTTGTGGAAGTGGGAAGGTGGGGGGCTCTCATTATCGGCTGTGGCGAACAACGGTATTAAGGGTGGCCGACTTAACTACACACATGAAGTGTACCTAACAAACGCCATCGAAATAATCCCCACCACAGAAGTTGCCGAGGCCAGCTATGCAAAATTTATTGAAGATAAAAAGTAAGCACCACGGCGATACACCCGGAGCCGGAGCCGGATACGGAGACGGAGACGGAGACGGAGCCGGAGCCGGATACGGAGACGGAGCCGGAGCCGGAGCCGGAGCCGGAGCCGGAGCCGGAGCCGGAGCCGGAGACGGACGCGGAGCCGGAGCCGGAGCCGGAGCCGGAGCCGGAGCCGGAGCCGGAGCCGGAGACGGAGCCGGAGCCGGAGCCGGAGCCGGAGCCTACGCGCCCCCGACCGAGATGGAGTGCACCACGCCTTACATGACGGATAAAACCGAGTGGCTTAGGCTGCGCGAGAAACTTATTGAAGCAACAACCTAAGACCCTTCCCGATGGTACAAACCATCGGGTTTGGCCTGTGGTTGTCACAGGAAGTAGAGGAGAAAAACCAAATGCGAGCACCAATGGGCTTAAAACTTTCGCAGATTGCAAAAGAAGCCCCCAAACTTATCCAGGCGGGTGTTTCCGTCGAACTGATCGGCCCACCAGGCTGCGGCAAAACGGAACTGGTGGAGCAGATTGTCAGCGAAATGGCAAAGCGCACGGGCACCCCTTGGGGTTTCGCGGTGCTGAACGCCAGCACCGCTCTGCCGATAACCGTGCCGGGCTTTCCCTTGTTTTCGGGCAAGAACGAACGCGGTGTGCGCGTCACGGAGCACACAGAGCCCGTGTGGATGACATGCCGCAATGGCAAAAGTGTGCATGAATACACACATGGTATTCTGCTGATAGATGAGCGTCGAAGCGCTGAGGGTGATATCAAGAAGCAACTGGCTGACTTGCTTTTGAATGGGCGTTCCGGCAACCACGCCTTGCCACCCGGCTGGGTGGTGTGGTCAACAGGCAACCGCACGGTGGATCGTTCGGGCGCTACAAAGGATTATGACTTCATCATCAACCGGCACGTCGAAATCCATGTACGGCAGGACATTGAGGACGTCGCCGACCACTACGCAACGATCGGCGTGCATCCGGCTGTCATCGCATTCTGCCTGCAAAACCCGCAGATCATCATGCACGATAGCGTGCCGGAGATACAAGGGCCGTGGGCCACGCCACGCTCCATGGTGCTGGCCGATAAAATACTGCGGCAATATGCTGACCCGGCGGACCCCGACAGGATACCGTATAGCCCCGTGCTAATGGGCATCACGGCGGGCATTATCGGCGAAGGCGCGGCCAACCAGCTTGCTACGTTCCTGAAAATGGCGAACTCGGCAATCCAGTTTTCGGACATCATTGCAGACCCAAAAAACTGCCCGCTGCCGGAGAAGCCTGACATGCAGATGCTTACATGCTATATGTGCGCATCACGCACGGACATGAAGAATGTGGACGCGGTTATTAAATACATATCACGGCTACCTGAAGAGTTTGCCGTGATGTTTATTAAGTCCGCGCTGAAGCGGGACGGGAACATCATCAACACGAAGGCGGTGGGCGATTGGTGTGGTAAAAACGCCACGCTGATGGGTGTGGTGGTGAACTTGGGGTAAAACCAAGAGTGCGGGGATAACCCCCGCACTCCCCTTGGAAAACCATATGGAGCCACGTATGGTTTTCTTTGAGGAGTAACCAATGACATTCACAACAGCAAAAGACCTAACCCACGAGGAGAAGAATGCTTTAACAGAGCTTCGAGCGGGGGTCATGTGGGCGCAGCCGTTTTTTAGCCATTTATTGCTGGACCAGTGCAACCTTGTTCCGAGCCGGGATATACCCTACGCCGCGACAGACGGAAAAAACATCTATCTTAACCCGGCAAAATTCGCCGAGTGGGACTTGCAGCAGCGCCTCTACGTGCTTTGCCATGAAATATGCCACGTCATGTGGGAGCATTGTGAGCAGGCATACACCATGCGGGATGGTATTTTTGGCCCCAACGGCATGCTGCCGGTTGATCTTGAACTGGTTAACAAGGTGCAGGATTGGACTATCAACGCCTTTCTGGACGAGTGCAAAATAGGTAAGCACCCGAAAGAGGGCCATTTTAACCCGCGCATCAAAGGTGGTGAAAGCTGGGTTGGCATATACGCCGAGGAATATGCCAAGGCGCAGCAGAACAGCGGTAAAGGGCACAACCAACAGCCTGGGAACGGGCTGCCGCCGCTGTCCGGTCAGGGAAGTGATCCACCACCCAACCCAGGTGGCTTCGACAACCACCTGCCGCCTGGTGCTGGTGAGCCAGGCAAGACCCCTGCACAGGCGGTCCAAGAGCGCAAGGATAATCAGTCTGCAATGGCGCAGGCGATCAACCAGGCGCTCCAGGTGGCCAAGGCGCGCGGCAAAGTGCCGGATGCCATTCAGCGGCTCGTTGACGCGCTGCTTGAGCCCAAGGTGGACTGGAAGGACAAATTGGCGACGCTGGTGACAAAGACGATCGGCGGGGGCAATTATGACTGGAAGAGCCCCGACCCGATAATGCTCATCTTTGCCGATCCGGTGTACACACCAAGGCGCGCGGGCATCGGAGTGGGCACAGTGGTGGTTGCAGTCGACACCTCTGGGTCTGTTGGCCAACGCGAAATGAACATCATGGGGGGTGCCATGGCGGGGATATTCGAGCAGGCGATGCCCGAAACCGCGCATGTAGTTTTCTGTGATGCTAAAGTGCACGGTGTGCATGAGCTAGATGATCCCACTGACATCGACGCGGTGCAGGTTGTGCGCGAGGCCGTAGGTGGCGGTGGCACAATGTTTTCGCCAGTGTTCGACAAGCTGGATGAACTGAACATCATACCTGATTGTTTGGTTTACCTCACTGATGGGTATGGCTCGGCGCCACAGCACGCGCCGACCTATCCTGTGGTCTGGGCCATCACGCCAGGGGGGAGTAATTCTTGCCCGTGGGGAGACACCGTAGAACTAGAAGTGTAACGCTTATTTGGGTGATTATCTGTATTTACTCTGCGGAGTAATCGGGTAATCATCCTGATAAACGCTATTAGGACTTAAACCATGAGATATCGTGCACGCTACAGGAAAGAAGGGTACGCGACTAATTTTGGCACACTCTTTGATGCGGCCAATCCAATGGATGCGTTGTCGAAAGCAAAACTAGCACCACCAGATTGGGATGTGTACGAGATTGAGGGGTTTAATTATAATCTCGATTGGGTAGTCGTTTGGCACGCGAAAAACAACGGAGAATGATATGCCAGCACATATTTGTTTTAAGGCTAAAATAAGACAATCTTACAACGTGGGTGGTAGTTTGCATAGAGAATACGCCCAGGTGCCTGTGTTCACTAGCGCACACTATAGTATTGCCAAGTTTCGCACGCGCCCAAAATATGCTGGAATAGCAAACTCTGCGCTGTTTTCATCTGCGCTAAAGCGCATTAGGCGTAGCATTATAGGTTCTGACTGCCGAGAGCACATCTATATGGATGCGCTGCCAGAAAACGTAGCGGTTGATCGAAGCGGGTTTTTAGCCGTTTTTACTATTGTTGTGGCAGATAGATAAATGCTCCGTTTTAAAGTGCAAGCGGGCAAAACCCCCTTCAAAAATCCTTGGGGTGACGAAACTAGCTGGATAGAAATAGAGGCTGCAAACTTGCAGGAGTGCCTGATAAAAACCAAGGTTAAGCACCCAGGCGTGCCCATACTCATGGTGTTCATGATGAAGCGGCGGCTTTCCGGCGAAAGATCGTTTGCCGTGGATGAGCTTGTGTTCTCAACATTTGAAGAGATGCCATGACATGCAAAATTTATTGAAGATAAAAAGTAAGCATCACGGCTCTGCCCCCGGAGCCGGCTCCGGATACGGAGACGGAGCCGGCTCCGGATACGGAGACGGAGCCGGAGCCGGAGACGGAGCCGGAGACGGAGACGGAGCCGGAGCCGGAGCCGGAGCCGGAGCCGGAGCCGGAGCCGGAGCCGGAGACGGACGCGGAGACGGAGCCGGAGACGGACGCGGAGCCGGAGCCGGAGACGGAGCCGGAGCCAGATACGGAGCCGGAGACGGAGCCGGAGCCGGAGACGGACGCGGAGACGGACGCGGAGCCGGAGCCGGAGCCGGAGCCGGAGCCGGAGCCGGAGCCGGAGCCGGAG
>Ga0302200_10001518_pt1 | contig 21593 bp, 23 predicted proteins | sample II_Bog_N3_1_FD_194585 | JGI IMG/M metagenome (GOLD analysis project Ga0302200, IMG submission 194585) | Peat permafrost microbial communities from Stordalen Mire near Abisko, Sweden - II_Bog_N3_1 | ecosystem: Environmental > Terrestrial > Soil > Wetlands > Peat | place: Sweden: Abisko... | reverse complement strand
TGCCATCAAGGAAATCCACGATCCAATACGATATCCCAGCTACCATACGACCACCGAATAGTTACGCCGTGTCAATGTGCTGCGCTCGCACCGCTAACGCAGAAAGATGCAAGAGGACAAGACAATCCTTGGCTGATCACAACGACGGCCCGGCACGGTCCTTGCCAAAGGTCCAACTGATCGCATCGCCGCGCATGATGCCAGATACGGGTTTGTCGATGGCGCGTTCAAGGACGGGTCGCCAGGGGACCAGCGTAAACTCGCGTGATTTTTCAATCAGGGCGTAACGTCCCGAGACGAGATCGATGGAGCGGCGATAGACGCCCTCGACGGCCTCGCCGGACTTCGCTTCGCGGTAGCCCAGCCCTAGTTCCCCGGAGAGCTGCTGCGCATGCCCAGCAACCTCGCGCCGACACAGTTCGGAAAGCAGGTTCGGACGATACGAGGTGCGAGCGTCCTCCTCGCTGGCCAGTTCCTGCGCGACAAGCCAGCGCCGCCGGGCTTCCAATGCCTCGCGCACATCACGTCCGAACCCGGCATCCTGCAACGGCTCGGGTGCCTTGCCAACGAGTTGCCGGTCAAGCCACGTGGCGCCTTCCATCGTCACCTGTCGCTCAAGCGGCAAGGACGAAAGTGTATCGACGATCACCTGGCTGGTCCGAGCGCACACTCGCAATAACGCGTGCGCTCGTGTTGCCTTCCACGTACTCAACCGTGTCGGCATCCGGGACTTCGTAACTTTCGCGCCTCAATGGCTGGCCCGCATGCTCCCCTACCGACCCTTCGCTGACATCCTCACGGATCCCAACGCACGGCTCGGGGGCGATGTGGGTTGCTATTCCTTCATCGTAATGGACTTTCACCTTCCATTCCTTGCCGGTCTCCCGGCGCACTGAGCAGTTACGTCTTGACCTGCATGCTGCGATAGCGCTGCATGACCCATGCACGCCCCGGCACTTCAACGAAACGCTGAAGCAACGCCGCTACCGCAATCACCGATGCGCAGGCCACAGCCACACAAATATTGGCGTCAACGTTTTTCGATTGTAAAACATGAATAACGTAGAAGCCCAGCGTTTCGTGGATCAGATAGAGCGAATAGGAAATCGTTCCAAACCACACCAGCACCGGCCACCGCAGCACACTCGGGCGCCAGATCACGGTAATGGCCACAGTCGCGGTATAGGCCAGTGTCGAACCCAGATTGGCAAGCGAGAAATGGTGATGGCTCGGCCACTCTGAAAATCCCGAAGCCACCAAAGCCAAGGCGAGCGTGACCATAACGACCACGCTGCGATCACCGCTCCAAATTTTATAGAGCACGATGCCGATCACAAATAAATAGGAGAACTGACCATTGGTGACGAGCATAATGGCAGACCCGACTCCGGTTATCCAGTAGTAGTTCTCAATCTCCAAATACATATTTAGAGAAATTGACAGGAGCAACCACCCCATCAGGCAATATAAAACCCGATCTCTGCCAATTATAAAATAGAATATTGAAATAGTAAAATAAAACAAAATCTCCCTTGTTAGAGTCCAATAAGGTCCATCTATCGTGGCTGATTTAAATATAGGGGCGGCCATAATCAAATTTGCCGGAATATCTAATAATCCAACATGCCTAAAATTGAATGGACCTACCGTAATAATAAATATCGTAATTGACATGGCTGCATAATAGGGTGGTATTAATCGTGAAATTCGTGACAGTAGGAAGTCAAGCGGCTTTCTGACATTCTGAAGAGAATAAAATATAACAAATCCACTAATCACAAAAAATACCGCTATCCCTGCGCGCACGAAATTGAAACGCAAAAAAAGATTCCCCTCACGCCACCCAATCAGGTCTGAATAGCCAGTTGTAAAATGATATATAACTACCGAAAGCGCCGCGAAACCTCGCAAAGAATCTAACTCTTTTAGGCGCGCAGATTTCATCGATCTTGACACAAATCCTCCTATGGACGTCCAATATAATACCATTCCGTTGAAAATGCGGGGTAAATCAAATTATATTCAGACGTCGTATTTCACGCCCCTTTGCGACAAGATGGTGCGAACAAGAACATGGACTGATAACACTTGGCGTGAACATGGCCAGGGTGGATTTCGATAACCATCGGATATGCCGGAACCGAGAATGAGAATTGGTGGCACCGCTTATGCCCCCAGCCCAGCGGGGTGGATATCATACAACTCATTTCCGTCGGTCTCTCCTAGTCAGATTCCTAACCTTGGCGCCCATGTGAGATGCCAGCCCGCACACCGAGCAGCGATTTGGAGGGGCGGTGGGCCGTCGGCGCATATGCCAAGACCAACAGGAACATATTGAGCCCAAGCCCAAACACCTCTTGTGTTTCGCTCAACCCGCCCAGCGCCATGGTAAAGGCAAGTAGCCCGCAGATGACCGGCATCCGCCCTTCGCGAGTGAACGGAAGCACCGCAAACATATATATCAGCGGCACGGTAAAAGTGATCAGGCCCAAAATGCCAACCTCGCCAAACACGCCGATGTACATATTGTGCGGAGAATAGATCGTGCCGTAACGCGAAAATGCTTGCGTAAGGTCTGCTGTGGCGGAGGAATTGCCGGTGAACGATCCCGGCCCCGCGCCCAGCCAAAATGACTGCATGGCACGATTGATCCAAACCTGCCAAACATCCGTGCGCCCCGTCAAGGTGGCATCACGCCCCAACAGCGCTAGCAGCGGCGCGCGGCCCAAAATAATCACCAATGCAGATGCGAGCAGCGTGCCCAGAATAATCACTGACTTTACCCAAGCAGGATGTGCTCGCCTCCTCAATATTGGAATACAAATCCAATAGGCTGACTGGAATATTGCCACTATCAAGGCGCTTTGTGAGCCAGAGTGCAGCAATAAAAACGACGCCAAACCTAAAACAGACAGACGAAGTGTCCGATTCATTTCTGTTAATATGAGTGCAAACAATAATTCACACTGACAAATTTTACCAAATACGTTCTTATTGATAAACAGGCCAGACCAATCCGACCCCAAGAAGGATTGAGCCCCGTTAAAAACGCCAAAATGGGGAAACAGGAAAATGGCTAATAGAGAACTGAATATCATGAAAAAGAACACAAAAAATGTGGTTCGCAACGCCACCACAGACTTCAATCCCAAGCCGGCTGTGACAGACGCCAGCGTACCCAGCAACCAAAATACCAGCAACTTCAAGCCATCGAACGGCGCGTCACTGAGGCAGGCGGACAGGACGCCTATAATAAAATATGGCGAAAACGGGGCCAAGACGCGAGCCACCAGCGTCACGCCATTCTTTATAAGAAATATCACGAATAATATAGTAATAAATGGCCATAATATGTAACGCGCAATGACGAGAGCGCTGACCATATTAGGCAAATCTGGAAGTAATAAAAAACTCGTGAAGTGAATAATGGTCATGGCTATAAGCAACTTGTATAGCGCCGACACGGCCACATCCCCATCATTTCCGCGGCATGCATGGGCAACACAGCTACCGATGGCCAGGTCTCCTGAAGGCGGCAGTAGTGGGGCATCCGCCACCCGGACTCGCGATATACGAGATGCTTGTGTGTCAATCATGGAACCTCACCTCATGAGTACCAAGCATACCGTCCGCCAGGCTGGCTATGCTGCAATATAATTTTACATGCATCAGTAAATCGTGCGTGATCATACATAAATCGCTGGGTGCAAAAAATGGTGCGGCCCGTTTGGAGTCCGTTCTATGTGCCGACATAGCCCCTCCCTGTGCAGCGGCGGCCGCAGTCGAGTTGCTGCGCGATTCTGGGAGCTTAGCGCACCCCCTCCCCTGAAGGGGAGGGGCTTGCCAGGTTCTGATCAATGCACTTTGCATTACGTCAGGGCACTCGCTGTGGGGCCAATTTGGGGCTCGCTTCTCTGTTCGCGTTTCGAGCAGCGGCCTCAGCGCAACTGAAGCACGCCAGCGTGACGGGTGCGTGAGCCTGAACGACCGCGGTCATCGGCCGATTGAATGGGGGCGACGAAACGCCCGGGTCATGGGGCGCGCAAGATAAGTGTTTGTGGCCCAACCCACAATATTCGCTGAGATTACTGCGAATAACACTATAATGTATGGGAGAAAGATGCGATTTTTCAGTTCGTATATGATAGGATAACAAGCTGATAAAATCAGAAATTGGAAAACATAGGTACAGAATGAATCGTCACCTCGGGCGACGAGGAAGCGGGTTAATGGTGAAGGGGGCAAGTCCCGTCGGGTGATGCAAAGCAACACACAGACTCCAGACGCCAATGCGTAACCTGCCTGCCACGCAAGAGGCATTGGGTAGGTTAGCTTCGACATGACTGACACCCCCACAGTCAAGGCCAACACACCAACAATAGCGAATATCTGGAATGGCGGTACCGGCAGCAGCGCCGTCAACTGGTCCTCGAAAAAGCCGATCACAATACCAAGTCCAAAAAAAAGAATGATGGGGTCAGTCCAGAATTGCGCCAGAGTTTCAGGCTCTGCATAAGGCATCAGTGTGTGAAAGGTGGAACCTATTAATACCAAAGCCAGCAACGCAATTAATATAGCTGGGAACGTTGCGGAACGCCTAAGCATGAGCGATAAGGAAAATATTATATAGAAAAACATCTCATAGTTTAGTGTCCAGCCCAACGCGAGAATTGGGCGCATTAAATTTGCAGATTTATCCAAATATGGGATAAATAGCAATGATTTAATTATATTTCCGCTTGAAATAGGCTGATTTCGACCAATCAAAAGTGCCGAGAGGATGATGGCTATCCAATACACCGGGACGATGCGCGAGATCCTGTCCCACACAAAGGCGCGGGCACCGGCCATACCTGCATACTTGTCCCGCGCCATTCTGATCATGATAAAGCCGCTTATAACAAAAAACACATCAACACCAAGATGACCTATCGACCAGTCTACAGTATTGAATGTTTCTGGCAGAGCATGCGAAGAGACACATAAACCGAGAACATGGTCGATGACGACAGCAGACGCCGCTATCGCACGAACTGCTTGCAGTCTTTGTAATTTCCGCACCAATACCTCCGAGACATGTCAATTTATAGAAACTATCAATATCAGGAGTCATAATATATACTGTCTCAGTTGGCGCCTGCATCCATTACATATCGATCCTTTGGGATGGGGCGCTGCCTGACTTTTCCCCCTGTATTAACGCTCGACCACCAAAACCGCTCTTTCGCAGCAGCAGTTTTGGCCAGTCCGGGTTCATGCAGGCGCGCTCAACAAAGAGATAATACACGGTTCCGGCGCAGATCGAGGTCGGTGCCAACAGCATGAACCACACCAGGAACGATGTGCCCAGCCCCAAATGAGGAAGGATACGCCCCAGCCCCACATAGACGCCCTGCATCACCATGACGTGGATCAGGTAGATCGAATAGCACATGCCGCCAATGAACGAGATCCACGGCAGGCCCAAAAAACGCCGGGCAAACACGCCATAGGCCCCGCCGAAGTAGATGGCGGCGATCCCTGTCAACCGCGCTGCATCCCGCCCCATCCCAATCCCGAAATCAGCCCGTTCATCCAGCCAGAACATCGCGGTCGCGAGCCACAGGATTATCCCCCCGCAAAAAGCGAGGTCAAACCACGGCTTTGGCTTTGCGCTGAACGGATCATGGCACACCGCAAAATCACAAATGACAATGCCCACCAGAAACGGTGCGGCATGGCCCAGCAAAGTCCACCGATGCAGGGCATATCTGCCATGGAGCGCATCAAGGTAGCCGGAAGCCGCCATCAATGCCAAAGCCACCAGCAACAGCATCGGCGCACGCAACCGGAAAGATTGCATCTTTCCATAGGCCCACAACAACAAAGGGCTTAACAGATAGAACTGGATTTCCACCTCGAGCGACCATGTTGGCGGATTGATCGTGGAAGGACTGCCAAAGACAAGCCAATGGACATAACCAAGGCTGGCCAGCAGACTATGAAACAGAGAGATATCCCCCCGGTACGACAGCGCCTCTCCTGCGGCTGGTTTATAGCCGGTGATGGCCAGCACCAGATAGGCCAGGGTCATGGCGAGAAAATAGGGCGGCTCCAGCCGCAGCACGCGGCGTGAATAAAACGCACGAATTGCGGGAGGGCGTCCGGCGAGGAACGGATAGGCTATAATATAGCCGCTAATGAAGAAAAACAGCTCCACCCCAGCATGGCCATGAGGTAGCCAGTATACCGCCTCTGTTACAGATATTTCAGGATGAGTTTTCGCGGCTCTAATGCAGCTATGCCAGAATAGGACCGGCATGATAGCCAGGAAACGCATTCCATCAATTTGCGGCACGTAACTATGGCTCCGCGTCACCCTTCGAAAGCGCAACGGGATTTCCATTAGGTACTGCAAAAAACTTGCTATCATACGCCCCGATCCATCTGGCCGTAGGGAGAGGATATATAATCTACGCTAAATTTCTGATCTTTCATTGCAAGATATTTTTTGGGATAATACTTCTGCGAATTTGATTTCGATCATCCCGATTGCGTTGAATGTTTCAACCTCGCGCCGCGCAGACCGGACAGGCCCTCACGCAACAGCGCCAGCCTCACCCTGAACGGCTGATCGTAATAGGCCTCGGCAAGAGCCGAAAGCGTGATCAGTCCACACAGAATGGCGAAGGCGGAAATATGTCGTTCTAAGGCCAGCCGCGTGCCGTACTTCAGTATCAGCCTATTAGCGATGACCAGCACAGGGCCATGGAGCACGTATAGCGCATAGGAAATCGTGCCAAGGAAGCGCAGTCCCACAGCGCCGATCGCCTCGCAGCCACTCGCCTCGTAGCGCGCGCCCATGAATAGCAGCGCGGGGTAGATTGCCATAGCGCAGACCAAATCATAGGCCACCCCACCCCCATTGCCCGCAAGCAAGGTCAGGAACAATATGGCCGGTAGCAGCAGGGCGATCGGACTGATCCGCACCTCTGCAACCGATACGCGCCCAATGGCCACACCGACAAAGAAGGAAAAGCATGTCCTGACCATGCCACCTGCAACGGTGGGCCAGGTCGCCCCCAAGTCGAGATTACCATTCGCCAACGCCACAAGAATCAGCAACGCGCCTGAAGCGACAATCACAGCCGGCAGACCACGCCTGCCAAGCCAACGCCAGCACAGCGCGTACAGAAAATTTACCGCAAGCTCCAGCACCAGCGACCAGGCCGCGATATTCAGCGGCATAAGCCAGGGCTTGCCCCCATCTGGCCAATGTGATGGCAGCATTAGCAGAGCGCTGATCCCAGAAATCGAAAGAACCAACCAGGGAGTGGGTAGTTCGGGATGGAGAGCATAGGGCAACAGTAATGAAGCCGCGCCAATCAGCGAGCCCAATATGTAAAGCGGATAAAGCCGTTCGAGGCGCAAGAACATGAATTTACCGAGCGTGAGGCCTCGATGAAAGCGCTCCGCGTTGGCTCTTGAAATCACCAGGCCGCTGAGCGCAAAGAAAAAGTCCACCGCGAGGTATCCATGCGGCACGTCATAAGGAGCGAGCAGCGGATGGAGGTGAAGGCACACCACGCCGATCGCGGCAATGCCACGCATCGCGTCCAACGTGTAGAAATAGCGCTTCCCAGCGACAGATGCCGCTTGCGGACTTTGATACGAAACGACGGTTTTTGACATATCAGAATGCCGATCCGCATATCGAAAGGCACCGCCGCGTGGTGCGGCACAAAGAGCGCCCATCCAACTGATGGCCACGGGTCGAAGGCAAAATGAGCCAACACAAGCGCGTCATGGTCTACGCCAGATCCAACATTACGGCCCCAACAATGCGAATGCCAAACTCCCTGCAATCGTTGGCTAGCTTTTCCGCATCTCTTGCACGGGTCTGCCCGTTCACGGTGACAATCAGCACGCCTTCGGCATCTGCACCGATCAAAAGATAATCGCCTGCAACTGACATTGGCTGCGTGTTGATCAGGATAACCTCAAACCGCTGCCTGGCGTCATTCAGCAGATTTTGAAATATGCCGCCCACCAGCAAGTCCTGCGGATTGATCGGGACATCTCCCAACGGGATGACGGCTAGGTTGGGAATGGAGTCCAGCCCGTACAACGGCACATCCCCACCCGCGCCGGCAAGATAACCCGCGAGCCCAAGGTTGCCCCCGACATTGAACGACCGATGCGGCGAGGAAGCGCCCATGTCCGCGTCAATCAACAGGGTCTGGTATCCCACCTGGGCAAATGCGATGCCAAGATTGGCCGCGATGGCGCCCTGGCCTTCATGCTCGGTCGGACTGACAACCGCCAACGTGCGGGCCCCTTCCGGGTGCTTGAACCAGCGCAGCGCCAGCGTATTGCGCAGTGCGCGAAACTGTTCAGCCCCCCGCGCATGCGGATCACACAATACGACCGACGGGCCGTCGCCCAATGTCAATTGGGGCAGCGCCGTCGAGCCGGTGAGGTCATTGGGAGTGGTCATCGTTCTCACCTTTGCCCTTTCAGGGAAAATAGCCGGAATCGCGAACACAGCCCGCCCGTGGGCAGGAAGCTCACCGTACCCAGATTAGGAATGCCCAGCAGTTCCACATCTTCGGGTGCGCGGATGCGCGGATCGACCAATTCGCCGATCACAGCCAGGATCGCACCAGCCAGAAAACCTGCAAAGGCACCGCCCAGTGCGAAAATGATGACCCCCACCAAACCATGCTCCGGCTGCGGCGAGGCGGTGCTGATTATGGCGACGTTTGTCTGATCGCCCGATCCAGCCAACCGCGCATTGGCGCGCCGCGCGACCAGTTCGTCATAAGCGCGACGCAGCCCATCGACGTCTTGCTGCAGGAGGCCCAAATTTGCTCGCCCAATCCGGCTGTGGATTAGCCTGGACTTTTCTGCTACTAATTGGCCTTCCATCTCATGCACGTTACCGCCCGCCTGACTGGCGGCGGTGGCAACTTCGCGTGAAACCATGGCAACCTGCTTGGCTCGTTCGCGCTGCAGGCCCGCGATCTGGCCATCAATCTCACGCATTTCCAGCGCATTGGGCCCGAGATGCGTTGCCATTTCGGTACGTTGGCCTTCCAGCCGCATGATGTCTGAATCGAGCCCCTGTACCACTGGATTGAGCATCGTATCCGGCAGGGCCGCACCGCCGTTGCGCGACTGGGCTGCGGTCTGCGCTGCCTGAGCCTGCGCAAGGCCTTGCGAGAGCGCCGTAAGCCTGGCCTCTTCCGGTTCCACCGAAGATGAACTGGCGCTGGTGGTAAGCGGAGCCGTAACGCCCAACTCACGCTGACGAACAATCAGCTTGTTCTGAGCATCGTCCAACTGGCGGCGAAGATCGTCGAGATTGCGATGATACCAATCGTCGGACTGACGCAAGGGGTTCACCGCTATGTCCAGACTGACATCCTGATACGCCTTGGCAAAGGCATTGGCCCCGTCTGCCGCCGCCTGGCCGCTGGTCCCGGAAAATCCGATGGAGATAACGCGGGAGCCGACCGACGGCACGACCCTTAGTTTATCGTGCAATTTTCGGCCGAAATAGACGTTTGGCGGCACGTTCTCACCTGCCGAACGGTAGGCGGCCATGGCGCTGGCATCAGTATCGAGATTCAGCAATTCGGCAGCGCGCGCTGCAACGCTGTCCGAATTGATTATGTCCACCTGGGTGGAGACGTAATCGGGCGACAGCATCGGCGCCATCGCGACACTTTGCGCAGCAGGGTCTGAAGTCGCAGGGGCCAGCGCCGAGGCAAGCACCTCGGCGACAGCCTTGTGCGATTGGGCCCGCAATTGGCCAACAATGGCACCTCCCGCAAGGCCCATGACGACAAACAACAGCACCGTCCGTGGGTAGCCCCTGATCGTCGAGAGGAGTTTATAAGGTATCATAGGTTTGATCCCTAAAGCCAATGTGGCGCTGCGAGGTCAGAACTCGATGTCTTCACCAAGACGGCATCATCGGGCTCAATCGAGGTTTCGATCTGCGGGTGGCCTGCACCAACGTCCGCCCAGGACCAGGGCTTCGCCCTGTTCATGACGAGGCCCTCAAGGAAGCCGAAGGTCCAGGAAAAATGCATAACGGCAGCAGCCACACCACCCCAAAAGGCCGAAATATCATGGTAACGTATAGCCAGGCGCATGCTCACGATCGCAAGTATTACTACATAGGTGAACGGAATACACAAGATCCATGGTAATACTGATGCCAGCGCGCAACTTAATATATTGGCAAGAGTTCCAGCGATAACCAGAATTTGACGAAAACGTATGGACCCGGGATGGCGCCTTGCAGTACGGGCACGCCCTTTTCCGTAATTTCTATACTGTAGTGCCAGCGCTGAAAACGTCGATCGAACAAAATATGTCAGACGAACCCGGCTTTCTAGCCATATCCTCCCGCCCATACGGGTAATCCGGCAATCAAGTTCGGCGTCTTCATTGTGTGTGTAGGTTTCGTCATAGCCCCTTGCCCGCCTAAAACTGGCGAGGCGCCAACCAGCATGGTGCCCATGATCGACAAAGCCGCTATGCTGCCCGCCGCGATGCGCCGAGCCGCCAGAACCCACTGGCGTGTCTGAAATCCGGGCAATCGCCCGGGCAACTGGTGTGGCCCCCGCAGAATCCATTGGCACCACGACGGAATCGGCACCGGTTCTCGCCAAGGCCTCGATGATCTTGTCGATAAACCCGGCGGGATAATTGGTGTGGGCGTCCGCCCTGATCAGAAAGGCATCGCCCGGCATCGCCTGACTTGCGACAAGATTGACGGCTGCCGACTGGATGCGCCCGGGGTTGGCGAGCAGTTGCACTCTGGGATCGCTGGCCGAAATACGCCGGACAATCTCCTGCGTACCATCCACGCTGCCGCCATCGGCCACGAAAAAGCGAACCCGGCGATCATCGGGTAATCCCACGATCAGTTGATGATAGACATCTTCGATCCGCGCCGCCTCATTGAGTGTCGGGATGGCCACGAGAACGCTGCCGCCCCTCACCGCACATGCCCCTGTGGACCTGCCAGCATGTACCTGGTCTCCCGGCTTGAATTGAAAGTGAGCGCTGAAAGAAATCCGGCCAGCAGTGCCTGACGCGATGTCGGATCGAGGCCGTCACCCGGCACTGCGATGATCGAGGCGCGAACGAGCAAGCCATCGACGATCCGCCCACGCAGCGCGTACAACAGGACTTGCAACCGGATCAGCAGCGAGGATGACGTCAGCGTATCCCCGGTGCGGATCCAATAGACGACATCCTCGCGCCGTCCGCTGGCATTGCCGGTAAAGCCTCGGGCCGTTGCCGGACCTCCGGGAAGGACGACAAGCAAGCCTCGGCGAGCGGACAGGACGAAGCCTTGTGCAAAATAGCAAAGCTCAGGCGAATGGACCCGCTCTTCCTGAAATTGCTGCCGTTGGTATGCAAGCATCAGCATTACACGATGGCCTGCGGCATCGGTGTATGTACGCGACACCACGCGGTCATAGATTTCTACTGGATGTCCGAACGCATCAAAGCGCCAGGGGGCCAACGTGCCGTCCATATCTTCGATGGCGCGCCAACCGGCGAAGCGTTGCGGGATATGATCGAGCGCTGCACTGGCACTTGCAGGAACTGTCCGCAACCGGGCCGCCATCATGCCGCTGGCGGCAAGCGCACCGGCGGCGAGCAGCGCCACCAAACCACCAAAAATGACGGGCTCGGACCTCGCCACGTCAGTGCTCTGCCGACCGGATGCCCCGGTTGAGCACATGGTGCAGCAACAGGAACAAGGATACGGTGAACGCAACTTCGGCGTAGCCTGCGAGATTGTGGGCCGATTCCCCCCAGTCCGCGCCGAAATAATACGTGATCAAGACAAGAAGGCTCACGCGCCGGAAATTCGCCAGCAGCGCGATGACTGGCAGAAGTGCGAGCAGCACAACCTGGTGGGCGACCTTGCGCGACGGGACAAAGTAAACAAACAAAAGGCCGACTGCGCAAAGCGACAACAGCGACCTCAGGCCCGCGCAGGCGTCGGCCACTGCGAGTTGATCAAACCCAATAGAAAGCAATACGCCATGGCTGGCTACTGGAAAGCCCATCGCCGAAAATGTGGTGACCACCGCATGGGCCAGCATCAGCTTCATCGGCACCAGCAGCGCGTCGGCAAGGCTGGCGGGAAAAGGCACGACGAAAAGCAGGATGGCGCAGAGAAAATTCACCCGCCCGGCCACCGGGCGGTCTGCAATCCGGCTGAGGCACGCCCAGGTAAAGCAGACCGCACCGCCGCCTTCGAGTTGATAAAACCGCAAACTATGCCCGATAACGAAGGCGCACAAACCAAGCACGGCAAAAGGCAGCGCCAAGGCTCGGATGGCGGCTGCACAGTGCCAGTTAAAGGTCCCGCGCAGCCGCCATAGGCCAAACACCGACGCCGCCAGAACGAGTGGCCCGTCGGTATCGTCAGCCCTGCTCCAGAACGTGGCTGCGATGTCAAGCACGGTCGGCACAACGACCAGAGCGATCGCGCCCAGGAGCAGGAGCAGCGCCTCGCGCTCCGCCTCAACCCGCGCCGCGCCGTTATAGTTTGGGCTCCCCACAATCACGAAACGCCGGCCACCATCACGGCATCACCATTGCGGATACCCCGCAGGCGATCGCCCACATTGTCGACCTCGGCCCGTCCCTTGCGCGCGATAATCAGGGCGGCTTGAACCGCGCACGCAAGAAGCGAATAATCCCGGGGCGCATCACGAATCACGTGCATGCCACATCTCGCCAGTGCGAATTGATGGAGGTTGACATCAAAAAATTCTCGTGCGGACCAGGATGAGATCATCGGGACGAACGGGATCTGTCAGTTTCGAGCCAGACAGGCTTTGCGTGGTGCCATCAGGCAGCTTGCGGATGATCCTGATCCGCCCCGTCGAACCGCGCTGCGTAACGCCTCCTGCAAGCGCAAGCGCCTGACCGATCGCCATGCCCGGTTCGATGGCATAAGCGCCAGGATGACCAACTTCTCCAGAGACGTATGCCGTCGGCGGGGCTTGCACGACAAATACGTCGCCATCACGCACTGGACGATCTTCCAGCCCAGCGACAATGTCATTCAGCAGAACCTGCCGCCTTGTGCCTCGCGACGCATCCTCGCCCGCAGCGATAATCGTCACCAACGACGAGCCTGTGCCAAAATTGGCCCCTGCGATGGCAAGCGCGGTCGAAAGCGTCATGGTCTTGCGGTCGACGGAGATCTCACCGGGATGCTGGACCGCGCCCATGATCGAAATTCGGTGAGCCCGAAGCTGTGTGACCGTAACCGTCACATGCGGATCAACCAAGATTTTTTGGCGTTTGAGGCTCTGCTCCAAAATATCGGAGACACCAGCCGTCGTGCGGCCGGACACCGCAATCGCGCCGATTTCAGGAAAGGCAACGCTGCCGTCGGCACTCACCGTAAACGCCGAAGTCATTGCCGGTGAACGGTATATGGAAATGCCAAGAACATCTCCAGGACCGATCTCGTAATCAGCCGAAGCACCAGCGGATATGAAAGTCGTAGATACTTCCATTTTAGCATTGGATTGCGAAAAAGCCAATACAGGACAACCTGCAATAAGTATGGCACATGATGCGAAAAACGACGATCGGTGCACCTTAATGGCATGATATTTACGTTTCAATTGAATGCCCCCCCTGCTTTGGTTGGCGTATTCCTTGAACCCAAATCGGCTACAAGATTGGCGGCCTTGCGAAGGCGGGCGATGTCTTGTTCAAGCAGCACCGCCTTGGCACGCTTGGTCAGCCCATCGACAATAATAGGGCGCGCCTCGGCAAAGCTCAGAGGTGCTGGCCGGATCGCACGCAAGTGTCCGTAAAATGCCCCATCGCCCATGGGATAGATAAAGTTCACGCCTGGCTTCAACGCCGGCAACTGCCGCGCGACCTGCTGCGGCAATTGATCAGATGTAAGGGTCGCGGTGCGCGCATCGACTGCGATGCCTTGATGGCTCGCGCGCGCGGCTATTTCTGCAAGCGGAGCGCCGCTGTCATACTGCTTCGCCAGTCCGGTGGCCGCGCTGCTCTCTCCATGGAACAGAACCTCATCGACATCAACCTCGACGCGATTGGCGAATACTTCAGGATTATCTTTATAGAACGCAACAGTTTCTATATTAGATGGCGATCTAACATCATTTGTTAGTCTCTGTATATAGGCATTAGCTAAAATCTGGCGGCGCGACGCCTCGAACCTTTGCAATACCGCACTATCCTGATCAAGGCTTTCCGCCTTCGCCGCATTGGCCAGAAGCTTTTCATCAATCAGGCGTTGCAGCAGTTGGTCCTTGACCGCCTGGCCCGCGCCGGTTCCGCCCGGCACTTCGCTAAGTGCTTGGTTGAATTCGCCGCGCGAAATGGCAAAGCCCTTGCCTTGCACAACGTCCTGCGATCGCCCCAAAGGCCGGCAGCCACAAAGCGCCACGACTCCCAGAAGCATGACACCAGTTGCGCGGCGCGCGAAGCCGGAACATGCCTTATTCAGCATGTAAACATCGAACACGCCACACCCCCAAACCCATAAGTGAAAATCAGGCGAAGCGCATTTTCAGTGTAGGGTTGGTAGAAACCTCCTCCGAAACGCACGTCATGCCTTGCGATAAGGCTAAGACTCGATCGATCAGCGATGTCTCTCGACACTTGTCCAGAAAACCACAGCAAGCGATTATTCGACCCAGAACCATTGCCTGACGCGCTATTAAGCCCAATATTATGGTTAAGGCTCTGACCAAGATTCTGATTTGTGTAGGTCGCGCTCAGTTTAAGAGCGATACGCCGCCCGATCAGGCCATTGGCCTCACCTGCGACGATGTCAGTTTTCTGCCCGTTGATAAAAAGATAGGATTGCGAGGACAATTGCCGCGCTGCGCGCAGTTTGAGCGACATACCTTCACGCGGCGCATAAGTGAGCGTGAAGTCGCCGACCAGTCCCTTGAAGTCCGCCGGAATCGGGCCATGATCAACGCGCTTCGCGTAGGCGATCCGCGAAGAAATCTGGAAAATCGGGGATGGCACATAGTGCACGGTAAGGGCGATCAAGTCGTCAACCAGGTCAGTCCGAAAATCGAGCAACTGGCCTTGCACCGAAATAAGATCAGATTCCTTGCCGCTCGCCTTTTCCCTCCCGACAGTTAGTGCAATAGCGTTTCCTATCGGACTGAAATATCCTAGACCAATTTCTCCGCCCCACTGACGATAGTTTAATGATGAAAGAGCAGCTAGGCTATTGCTACTATCAAGAAATTGTGGTCTGACAAGAAGCGAAATTCCATCCCAAATTTCAAATCTAACCTCGCTCGATGTCTGAATTGTTGTCTGAATATTTCCATAATATCCATACAGTTCACCAAATGATGACCGCCTATGCTGAATGGAGCCATTCAGCTTTAGACTTATAGGGCCAATCTGCGGAGATACAATCTGCGAATTCACTGCGATATTAGCACTATTAAGGGAAGAGTTGCACTTATTTATCATTTCGAAGGCATTGGCCACAGCATGTGCCTGCCAGTCCCGCGGCACAACATCAGCCTGTTCACCCCCAATCCCAAAATTGAAATTGCCCCCCAACAGACCATTCTGATCCGTTCGACAACTTCCGGAAAGCGGCTCCACGCGATCTGCGAGCAGAAAGACATTGTCGTCCACTCCAGCGCCTATGCTTACGCCTCCCTGCAAATTCGCGGCCTCCGCGCGTGACGATGCAAGCAACGTAAGCGCTGCAAGGGCGAGTGATCGAACAAGACTCGCCCGTCCCCATGACAAACGCATGCTGGGCAAAAGCGCGCAGTCGTTCATAGCGCACTGCTTTCCACCACATGACGGGGCCGCGCCGCATGCGCCCGCCACGGTGCCTGCTGTCTGGGTGGGTTTATACCCGCCATATCGCGGGACGCCCCCGTTCCACCCTGGAGCACCACGTATCATCCCTCCACAGCGCCTAAGCGCCAACGATACTTGCCCGCTTACACAAGAGTGCCCGCCGTCGTTGAGCCTGGCAGGCCAAGGCAATCGCGCCGACGCCTGCGATCATAAAAGCCCACTGCGCGGGCTCCGGCACAGCGGCGATAGCGAGCGATCCGGAAAGCGATCCGGCGGCCGGCGCTGTACCTGTGAACGTAAGCGAATTCACACCGGTCGAGTATACATTGGACACTCCACCGCTTGTAAAACCCAGCGTTGTGAAGCCAAGGTTCGCGGTCTGCGAAGTAAGCGCGAAGGCGTGGCCGTCGAGTGTTACCGACGTAAAGTGCAGAGCCGCACTCGAAGGGATGGACGATGAGCTAAATACAGCAGAAATAGAATAAGCACCGCGCGGCAGAGAAAACGTGAATGTGTCTGAAAAACTTCCCGGTGCAATGGTTGCAGAAAACGACCCAGCCTGATCGCCAGGCGCAATAAGAACTGCGCCAGTCGCCGCAGATGTTGTATACGCAGATGCCCCCTGGGGAACAGAAAATGCGACGCAACATAAGGTCGCGGCGAGCCGCATATTTAAAGTTTTCATACAAACCACCCCCGCGACGAAACATGGAAGGGCAAAAGCCCCATTCGGAAATTGGGAAAAAAGAGCAACGGGACGTCGGCCGCACACAAAACCGCCTCCCAAAAACTGTCTAAAAATATGGTAATGCCCGCCGATTATGTTGCATCAGCTCAGATGGTCAAATTCATAAGGTTCGTAGGGCAAATTCATTTGGTGAATAAGTGGGCTATGATGAAGTGCATCATCGCTGTTCCGCATATATAAGAAACACGTCTATGTAATAAATTTCTTTCCGCAAACTGCGGTGGTGCGCCGCCAGCGGCGTCTACGGTCAAGAACATTTGTTTTAGGGTAAACGCATGCTTTTATATATTATTTCGGCTCGCAGTTCATACTGGCAACTGGCAACTGGCACAGCCAGCGGTGGCGCCGATTCTCGCCCCCACGGCTTTGCTCGTACGTCTGCAGCCATGATGAGGAGTACATCACACGCTTCGCGCCCACCCAGATGGCCCGAATGCCGCACCAACCCTGTTAAAATGAGTGCGAGCGCCTGGGCCGGGGCCCACGGCTTTCATTCAGGCGTGGCCGCCCAATATGCAAAAATCGTATATCCGAACGCCGCTATTGCATTGCACCATACGCGGAGCAACGATCCCAATCGGCGGTTGCGCCACACGACACAATCTAAAGGCAAGCACCATGGACGGTGATCTGCATGACTCCACGAGGCGAACCGCGCCCATCCGTCCCGCGTCGGAGCGTCGAGACGTGCGAGGGACGCACTTTCGGCCAATCCCGGTTCACCATTCGATGAATACTGTGACCCATCGGCATTCGCCCGGTGGAGATCAAGGTGAACAAAAAACGCAGGAAGGAAATTGTGCGTCCAGTCAAAGCTTGCGGCATGCCATTCGTATTAATCTGATTCGCAGTCTGGACATTTTTATAGCCTTGACCTTGTTTGTCCTCACGCTTCCCCTAATGATATTAATAGGGATATTTGTTTTTATTAGCGACCCAGGGCCAATTTTGTTTGCGCACAAACGTGTAGGTTATCAGGGAAAGCATTTTTATTGCTTAAAGTTCCGCACCATGGCTCGGGATGCAGAACAAAGACTTCATGACCTACTTCTTAACAATCCAGAATTGCGTGATGAATGGAACCTCAATCAAAAACTGGAGCATGATCCCCGCGTATACCGAGGTGGAAATTTCTTGCGCATGAGCAGTTTTGATGAATTACCACAACTATTCAACGTTCTGCGCGGAGATATGAGCTTTGTTGGTCCGCGTCCTATCGTAGAGAATGAAATTCCTCGCTACGGGCATTATTTTAGCACTTACTGCGGCGTAAAGCCAGGCCTTACCGGCCTGTGGCAGGTGAGCGGGCGCAACAACACTTCTTACCGGCAGCGAGTCGCCATGGACGTCCACTATTGCCGGAACCGATCTCTACGCCTGAACGTGAAGCTATTGGTACTGACCATTCCCAGCGTACTTATGGCCAAAGGATCGCGATGAGGTGCTGGTTCCCGCAGCAACGCGCTGGATCCTGCTTCCTCTAACACTTGGCGCTGTCGCATACACTATGGCGCAGGGGCATGACGTGTAACTGCTCAGTGCGCCGGGAGACCGGCAAGGAATAGAAGGTGAAAGTCCATTACGATGAAGGAATAGCAACCCACATCGACCCCGAGCCGTGCGTTGGGATCCGTGAGGATGTCAGCGAAGCGTCGGTAGGGGAGCATGCGGGCCAGCCATTGAGCCGCGAAAGTTACGAAGTCCCGGATGCCGACACGGTTGAGTACGTGGAAGGCAACACGGTCGCACGCGTTATTGCGAGCGTGCGTTCGATCCGGCGTGGTCGCAGACCCTGGCACGTATGGAAGTTCCTTGCACGGGAACCGGGAGATCTCCGTGTTGGCCATATCTTCCTTGGGAGAGATGGTCCGCAGCGGGAAGGCGAGGAGCCGTAGCCGCTGATGCACGACACGGAGAAGTCTGACTTCGGCATAGTAGCTGTGAAGCCGACGAACAAAGCCGGGCAACCGGTGGCGGAGCCGGTGGAGCCAAGGCCGGGGACCAAGGGGAACGCGGAACAGCAACGCATGCACCGGACGCAGGGCCGGGATCGCATGTCCCAGTCGCTGGATCGCGTACGGAAAGCCGCAAGGCTGAGGAAGAAGGACCGGTTCACCGCGCTCTTCCACCACATCAATGTCGATGCACTACGGACGGCGTTCTACGCGCTCAAGCGCAAGGCCGCCCCTGGGGTGGATGGCATGACGTGGCAGGACTACGAGGCAGAACTCGAGCCCCGGCTTGATGAACTGCACAAACGGGTCCAACGGGGAGCATACCGCCCGCAACCGTCACGCCGGACGTACATACCAAAGGCAGACGGCAAGCAGCGGCCGTTAGCAATCGCGGCCCTCGAAGACAAAATCGTCCAGGGGGCGACCGTCATCGTGCTCAACGCCATCTACGAAGGTGACTTCTGCGGTTTCTCCTACGGGTTCAGACCCGGACGGGGGCCGCACGATGCGTTGGATGCCTTGTGCACAGCAATCGACAAGCGGCAGGTGAACTGGATAATTGACGCCGACATCCAAAACTTCTTTGGGGCGGTGAGCCAATCATGGCTCGTCCGCTTTCTGGAACACAGGATCGGCGACAAGCGCATCATCCGCCTCATCCAGAAATGGCTGAAGGCGGGTATTCTCGAAGACGGGACCGTGACCGTCGATGACAGGGGCACTGGTCAGGGCTCGGTGATCTCACCGCTCCTCGGCAATATCTACCTGCATTACGTGCTCGACCTGTGGGCCAAACGCTGGCGACAGCGCGAGGCCACCGGCGACATGATCATCGTGCGCTATGCAGACGATGTGGTGGTCGGCTTCGAGCACGAGGACGACGCCCGTCGCTTCCTCGCTGCGATGCGCGCGAGACTGGAGGAGTTTGATCTGACGCTCCATCCGGATAAGACCCGCCTGATTGAGTTTGGTCGCCATGCGGCGGTCAATCGCAAGCGGCGCGGGCTCGGCAAACCGGATACCTTTGCGTTCATGGGATTTACGTTCATCTGCGGCAAGTCACGCCAAGGGCGCTTCCAGCTTCGGCGGAAGACCCGCGGCGACCGCATGCGAGCCAAGCTCCGTGAGGTCAAGGAGGAGTTGAGGCACAGAATGCACTGGCCGATCCCCGAGCAGGGGAAATGGCTCAGGCAGGTGGTCACCGGGCACTTCGCCTATTTTGCGGTGCCCACCAACAGTCGTTCCATCACCGCATTCCACCATCACGTGATCAACCTCTGGCGGAGGACGCTTCAGCGCCGAAGCCAGCGCGATGGCACCACGTGGACACGGATTGACCGGATCTCGGGCGACTGGCTCCCAAAGCCGCGTATTCTTCATCCTTGGCCCGCTGTCCGCTTCTCCGTCACCCACCCGAGGTAGGAGCCGAGTGCGGGAATTCCGCTCGCTCGGATCTGCGCGGGGGGCGTCCGGTGACGGGCGTCCCTACCGCGATCGGGGTTGGTCTGTCGCGGCGCGATTAAGCGACGGCGAAGTTTCCATCAACGAGGTCGCGAATGGCACCGAGGGCGGATTTTCCCGACAGGCGCGCAGTTCCCGTGACCGATCGATACCCAGCGTGGATCTGTGCGCCCCAGTCTGAGCGGAAGCCGTTGGTGACTTTGCGGAACACGACGGACGGCCGGATTTCGCGTTCCGAGATATTGTTGGTCGCCGGCACATCACGGTTGGTGAGGAAGACGAAGAACTTCCCGCGCCAGGCCTTGATTTGCTTGAGCAGAACCTTGCCCGCCGGGTGTGCCACCGGCACACGCATCAGATCGGTCAGCTTGTTGTCGGCCTTGGCCGCATAGCAGGCCAATGTCGTGTCCTTGAGCTCGGATCGTCGCTTGCCGACACGAATTGCCCATCGCAGGTGATCGCGGATTTTGGGGGCGAAGACCGTGTCGCCACTGTCGATAGCGTACTGAACATCGCGCAACACATGGGCGAGGCAGACTTGGTGCTCTTTGCCCAGTTCCTGCTGACCCGCGTAGCGGTCGGACACCCACACCTCGGGCTGATGACCGCTCAGCACTTCCTCGGCAACACTGCGCGCGCGGCGCCGGGCGATCTTGTGCAAGACGGCCTTGTCCGAGAGGAATACCCACTGCCAATGGGTGACGCCGTTGGTGCGCGTGGTCGTCTCATCCGACGCAATAATCCGCGCTGTCAGCAGTTTGTCGGTGATCGCCTTGGTGGCCGTGGCCATATTTCCACCCATGCGCCGGAAGGCATTGGCAATCGCGCCTTCGGAAATGACAAGGCCGAACAGTTCATGGGCAATGCGCGAAAGGCGCTCGAAACCGACATGGTGGCTATGGTGCAGATAGGCCAGCAGCGAGCGGATACCGGGACCGAACGGCGTGCCCGGCGCCATTTCGGTTGGCGCGGTGGCCCGATAGCGCTTGCCACATTCCCGGCAGCGGCCACCGAACAGCTCGATGCGGGTCACGATCGGGCGGATCGGCGGCAGGTCGATATGATCGTAGCGGTGACGGCAGCGCTGGGCCTGGGCAGAAATATCGGTCCCGCAATGGCCGCAGGCCGTGGCCATCACGCGTTCCGTCTTGTCCGGCGTTTGCGTCAATGGGCGGTGACTGCCTTCGCGCGAAGGGCGCTTGCCAACCTTGGGCTTGCCACGCTTACCCCCACCCTTGCCGAAATCGTCCTTTGACGGCGGGATATGCGAATTCTTCGAAGTTTTGCGTGGCTTGCCGACCAACGCCTCCAGTTCCGAAATCCGAGCCGCCATCCGCTCGATCATTTCATACTGCGCAAGCAGCAGCGCGTTCTTCTCAGCCTCAGTCAGGACATGAAGCGGGGGCGGTGCCATGCGTAGGATGAATCAAATCTCGATTCCCAGCGCAAGCCATTTTTTTGCCAACCACGATCGCGGTAGGGACGCCCGTCACCGGACGCCCCCCGCGCAGATCCGAGCGAGCGGAATTCCCGCACTCGGCTCCTACCTCGGGTGGGTGACGGAGAAGCGGACAGCG
>Ga0302200_10001510_pt1 | contig 21629 bp, 16 predicted proteins | sample II_Bog_N3_1_FD_194585 | JGI IMG/M metagenome (GOLD analysis project Ga0302200, IMG submission 194585) | Peat permafrost microbial communities from Stordalen Mire near Abisko, Sweden - II_Bog_N3_1 | ecosystem: Environmental > Terrestrial > Soil > Wetlands > Peat | place: Sweden: Abisko... | reverse complement strand
TTGAAGTTAAGTGAAGTGAGCCGCGGTTTTCGGAGCGCTACCTTATCATTCCTCTGAGGGTCGTGATGAAGCCATTGATTCTTGCTCTTTGTGTTGCGTCTGCGTTAACCAGTCTGAGGGCGCAGAAGCCCGTGTGGCAACCGTCGCACGGACATACGCAAATGCCGATATGGCCAGGGGTGATACCTGATGCGCAGCCGGTCGCAGAGCAGGAGTATGTGGAGTCCGCTAACAAGCCCAAGGATCTCGTCGCGGGGAGGCCGTGGCTTGCGGTGGAGCAGGTGTCGCGGCCAACGATGACGGTCTATTCGCCGAAGGGGAGGAACACGGGAGTTGCGATAGTGGTATTTCCGGGCGGTGGTTATTCAGTTCTGGCAATCGATCTTGAAGGCACGGAGGTCTGCGACTGGCTGACCTCGCGCGGGATTACGTGCGTGCTGCTGAAATATCGAGTACCGGATTCGGGACCGGCTTACCATGACGATTGCGAATGCAACATTCATCCGAAAGCACAAACGGCGCTGGAAGACGCACAAAGGACAGTGGGGCTCGTGCGCTTCCACGCAGAAGACTGGCACATCGATCCGCAAAAGATCGGCGTGCTAGGGTTTTCGGCGGGCGGACACTTGGTGGCTAACATCAGCACGCACTTCGCGCAGCGCTCTTATGTGCCTGTGGATGGGGCCGACAAAGTCGGCTGCCGTCCAGATTTCGCCGTAGCGATCTATCCAGGACACATGCTGGAAAACACGACAAAAGAATTCGAATTGAATCCAGAAATTCCTGTTACTGCCAGAACGCCGCCAACATTCCTGTTGCAAAACGAGGATGACAATGTGGACGGCGTAAAGCAATCCCTCGTTTATTACATCGCGTTGAAGAACGCGGGGGTTCCCGTGGAGATGCATCTGTACGCGCAAGGCGGCCATGCTTTCGGGCTGCGGCGTACCAAGTTTCCTGTTTCACTGTGGCCTCAGTTGGTAGAGACGTGGCTCGAAACAATCGGCATGATCTCCGAGAAGGTACTTTGAGGTCGCATCCCGACCAACTTTTAAATTTCAAGCCGCCTAGCCTCTGGACAACCGCCAAACCGAAAACTACGCCACCGCCCAAGCCCCCGAACCCCCGTCAATTCCCCGTCGGAATAATCCCCGCGTTCTCCACCATCAGAATCACCGTTCGCTCCGGCGCGCGCGTTCGATGCACCACCCCTTTCGGCACAACAAACCCCTGCCGCGGCGAAAGCTCAACCACCCGCTCTTCCAGGTCGATCAGCAGCTTGCCCTCCACCACATAAAAGAACTCGTCGTCCTCGTCGTGCTTGTGCCAGTGGTATTCGCCTTCGATTATCCCCACCCGCACCACCGACTCATTCACCTTGCAAAGCGTCTGGTTGAACCACTTATGCTCGCAACCATCAGCCAGTGCCTTCTCATCGATAACCTCCAGCGGCGCATGCAGAATGTTCAACCGCGTTTCATAAGGGTAATCGACCACCGAATCCGCCATTGAGACCTCCGCCTCCTATCGATCTATAAGCCCCACAATATCAACGTTGGGCTTAACATGCTGCGGAAAAACTAATTGCTTTGAAAGGGCACGACTTCATAGGCTGCGGAAAAACTCATCCGGGCGGTAGGCCGGGGATTTATTCCCGGCAAAACGCCAATCAAATCAACGTGGGCTTTAGCCCCTGAGGTACATTTCTCAGACTCTTCGTCCGTAACGAGGCCTTTTTCCGCAACCTGTTCAGTCGTGCCGCAAAGGCAAAGAATCAACTCGGGCTTCAGCCCCTGAGGGATGTCTTCCGTCGATTTCCACAGAGCCCCGACGTTTTCCGTTGAGGGCCTCTCTTTCAAACTCACCCGAGATAACACTCCCAAACAACTTGCATTTCGAGTCGAAGAAGAGTGTAATACCTTCGAAGAGGTCTCGAATGACGCTCACCGCCAAATCCAACCCTCGGCCAGCCGCGCGGAAAATCCGCAAGTCGAAGTTTCAGGCCGACCTTGCTCCCGCGGAAGATACCATGGTGCGCGCGCTCAAGGCTGAATTGCAACTTACCAGCAATTCCGACTTCCTCTCCGATGCGCTGACGCTTTTCCGCTGGGCCGTCTCCGAGCGCAAGCGTGGTCACCGCATCGTAAGCGAAAGCGCCACCGGGGAGCGGAAGATTCTGGTATTTCCGCGACTGGAGCGCGTGGCTCCCGAACTGGATCTGCCGCATGTGGAAATGGATTGGACCGACTGCGAAATCGAGAGTCTCTTTGAACTGTCCCAACGGCAACCAGCCGAGCCGACTGAAGCGCTTATTCGAGCCATGAGGCGATGAATTGGCTATAACGATTCGCCGGCTCGAAGAATTCGATGGCACAAATGGTTTCGATTGCGGAGACGAACCGCTGAACAACTACCTGTCGAAGCACGCATGGATCAATCAACAGAAGAGCTCCATCGGCGTAACCTACATTGCCGCGGATGAAGCAGCTCCGCGATCCGTGCTCGGCTACTTCACGCTGGCAACCTCCGGCATTCCGCGCGACCGCTTGCCGAAGAAACATGTGCGCGGACTTCCACCGTACGATTTACCGCTGATTCTGCTTGCCCGTCTTGCCGTGGACAAGCGCTTCGCGGGGCGTGGCTTAGGCCGGGTGCTGCTCGCCGAGGCATTCAGTATTGCGTTGCGAGTGGCTGGCGAAGTCGGCTGCAGGTGCATAGTTACAGATGCCTATCGAGACATGGTTAGCTGGTACGCGAAGTTTGGATTCATTCCAATTGAAGGCGGATCGGACGCCGGACCTCAAAAGATGTTTCTGGACATTCGAACGATTCGCGCAGCAATCGGAACTGACTCTGCCTTCAACTAAAATCCTGTCCAGACCTGCAACCGCCAGGACTGTCTTGATACGGCACGGCGCTCGCAGCCAGATGATATCAGTGCTAGCATTGATATCATCTTGTAAACGTTTGCACGCGCATTTTTGTACGCGAAAACACGCAAAAAACGCCCTTATTCGCCCCTAAACAGGCTTATTTCATGTCATTTTGCACTGTTTTGTCACACGTTTGAGTACGCGTATACGCGTACGCTGAGCTGTTCGTTTGCCATCCCAGCGTACGCAATTCACCGCACGCACGGCGAAGCGCCAGATGCATGGTTCTTACCGGGCCAGCAGCCCCCAGCCGCGCTTCAAATTGCCGATTGAACCGGATCAGCGCGATCCACATCCCCTGGTCCTCGCCCTTCCATTCCAGGGTCCCACCCAGCTCCCGCGCAATCGCTTCCGGCCCAAGATCGTGGTGCAGCCCGAAATAGCGCTCCTCCATGGCATCGCTATCCAGTCCAAAACTCCTCAACAGAGAAGGCGGATCTTCCTTGGTGCTGAACACCAGCGCCGTGGAATACTTCCCGGGCTCGCCTGCGGCCTTCTCAATCTGGGCGGGGGTAAAATCCTCCAGCCGGTAAACATCATACGGCTGTTTCAGATAGCCAAGCTCCGGGCGCGTCAGTTCGTCCGTCACCGGCCAAGCTGAGAGCACCGTTGAGCCGGGAAACCTCTTGTTGAGCTGGGCAATCCCAGCCAGATGCAGCCGGACAACGTGCGCGTATGCCAGGTTGTCTTCCGGCGCAAACCCATAGGGAGGATTCACAAACAGCCCCGCCACAAAGGCCGCCGCCGAAAACACAGCCAGCCCTTGCCAGTACGGCACCCGCCGGTAAAACGTTGCAACCGCAACCAGCAGCACCAGCGGATACATGGGCAACAGGTAGCGCGTCAGCAGCGCGCCGCCCAGCACGCTGAAGAGAAGCGCATTTACCATAAGGAGGAAAAATATCCGCCACAGCGCCGCCTTCGAGATCGTCGCCCGCTCATGCCCCTCGGCGTCCTGTCGCGGCTTCAGCAGCAGCGCCGCATACGTCATCAGCACCGGCACAAACAGGTTCATGTGCGCTGTCAGGTGCAGAATCCGGTGCCCAAAGGCCGCCACAATCCGCAGCGGATCAAGCGTGGCCTGCGCGTTGTAACGCAGAAACTCTGGATTTCCAAAGAGATAGCCGGTCTGTGTATAGTGCCAGCCGTACCAGCCGGCCAACGGCAATGCGCAACTAGCAAGCCATGCCGCCTCGCGACCCAGCCTGCCCCTCTTCGGCGGAAGCGCCCGAAAGCCCTCCACGAGGCTAAGCGCGGCCAGCGCAAGCGGAATCGCAATTGCCGTCTCCTTGCACAAAGCGGCGGCAGCAAACCACAGCGCAGCAGCCCACGGCTTACGATCCCGATCCGGCAACGCGTACACCAGCCCCCAAAGAGTACAGGCTGCGGCAAAGATATCCGCGTGAGCCAGCGTGCTCTGCGCAAACCAGATGGGGTAAAGCCCCGTAAGAACCACCGTCCAGAAGGCCACCGAGCCCACTCCCACGAGCCTCATTGCCAGGCGCCACACGGCCAGCAGGCCCAGCGACGCCACCATCAGCACCGCCTCGCGCGTCACCTCGGGATTGAAGCCTGAAAACTTCCACCACATCGCCAGGTAAATGCTGGGCAGCGGAGGGTGGGCATTGGTGAGCGTAGTAATCGGAATTAGCGAGCCGGTGCGAAAGAAATCCCATGCCGCGGGAATGTAATACCCGGCCTCGTCCCAATAGTAGGGCAGGCGAAGTAGCGTAAAATGTGCGGCATACAGCGCCGCGAATACCACCGGAAAAATCATCCAGAGCGGCAGTGGCGCGTCCATCCGCGGCTGCATCAGGCGTCTCAATCGCTGCTCCTTAAAGAGACTTAGGGACGGAGGGACTAGGGACTGGGGAACGGGCCATTGCGGAGGCTGAAACCGGCTTGACTGTTGTTCGCTGATCCCTGACCCTTAGTCCCTGGTCCCTTAGTCCCTAGTTCACCGGTCCTTGCGGAAAGTTATGCCCGTGCGGCTCCAGATTCAACTGACCGAACGCCTGCTCGTACTGGGCCAGATTCTGCCCCAAAACGTTCCAAAGGGCTTTCGCTTGTTGCGGGCTCAGGAAGATCCCCTGGTGGTTGCGAATGCTCACCTTATCGGGGCTTTCGCTCGATGCAATGCCGAATGACAGCTGGAAATCCCAAACACTCACGCGCACCTGCACGCTGTTGGCATAGGACTCGCGGTAGTCGGGTGTCTGGACAACATTCATTTGGGTCTGCTGCGGCGATGGACTCATGATTTAACCAGCTTACTCCGCCAGAGCAACCTCGGCCCAATTCCTCGAATTAAGCCCTCGGCGTCGGCGGCGCCCATGCGTACTGGATTGGTGCGAAAGGAGAGGCTCGAACCCTCGTTGGTACCCTGCCGGTTTCCAGGCCACTCGTGACACTCTGGGCCGTTTCAATACCGCTTCTCCGCGAGCCAATAAGCCTCCTTCCATTCGTTCCGCAATGGCACAATAGTCCAGAGGTCAATCGTGAGGCTCTGGTTCGCCCCCAGCAGTGAAGTCCCCATCTATCGCCAGTTGGTAACGCAGGTGGTTCTGGCCATTCTCAGCGGCGACCTGCGCCCAGGCGACCGGCTTCCGAGCACACGCGAATTGGCTCGCAGATTTGCCATCAATCCCAATACCGTCAGCGCCGGTTACAGGCAACTGGAAAGAGAGGGGTGGACCGAACGGCGGCGTGGGAGCGGTGTCTATGTTCGTGCCAACGCCGAGCCGCCAACCACCCCGGAACAGATTCTCGATCAGCATATCGCCGGCTTCTTTCGCGCCGTCCGCGAACTCAGCCTGCCTGCTCCCGCCATTCGCGCTCGCGTGGCCGATTGGCTAATCGCTCCCCCGCCGGATCACCTACTTCTGATTGAGTCGGACCCGGAGTTGCGGGAGATTCTGCTGGCCGAAATCCGAGCGATTACCGAATGCCCCGTGGAAGGCATCTCGCTGGGAGACTGTGCCGCCCCTGCGATCCTGGCTGCCGCGATTCCCATGTGCCGCCCTAGCAAGGTGAAGGTCACTCGAACAGCTTTGCCTGCGGGAGTCGAGCTAGTCACGCTGCAGATACGTTCGGCATATGTGTGGCTTGGCCCATGGCTTCCCGCTTTGAAGGGCAAGCTCGTCGGTGTGGCTTCCGCCTGGCCGGAGTTCATCACCACCGCGCGCACTATGCTGATTGCCGCAGGTCTGGACGCGGAAACGATCATCTATCGCGATACCCGCAAGCTTCGATGGAATCGAGGACTTGAGCTTGCCTCCGCCATTATCTGCGACGCCCATACGGCCACACTGCCCGCATTCCCAAAGCAGGCGAAGGCGATCGTATTTAATCTGCTTGCGGATTCGATGCGCGCCGAACTCAGCCGCTACCCTGACACCCCCTCCGCTTTATGACACTCGCGAAACTGTATTAGGCATTCGATCAGTGACGATATACACCCGTATGCTCACCCTCGTACGCTACTCCACTTGAGGGGTTCGAGACATGACTAGCTCAGCCAACGAAACTGCAATCACCGGTGCAGATGAGATGCTGCCCGTGGAACCACCCACCGGGACTCGCGGCTTCTGGTCGCTGATCGCAACCCAGTTTCAGGGCGCATTCAGCGATAACATACTCCGCAACCTGCTGCTTTCAATCATCGTGGGAATGGGCCTTGCGAAAAATGAGCGGGAGACGTTTGTTTCCGTCGTCACGGTTATTTTCTCTGTGCCATTCCTGCTGTTCAGCATGCCTGGGGGCTGGCTGGCCGACCGTTACAGCAAGCGTCAGATCACCATCTGGATGAAATGGATGGAAGTGTTCTCCATGGTGCTGGCGACAGCGGGCCTGGCAACTCACATCCTTCCACTCTCTCTGGCCGCACTAACTCTGGTAGCCACGCAGGCTGCGCTCTTTGGGCCATCGAAGTATGGCCTGTTGCCGGAATTGCTTCCCGCAAAGCGCCTGTCATGGGGAAACGGTGTAATCGAGTTAGGCACCTTCCTCGCCATTATTCTGGGCACTGTAACCGGCGCGACGATGGCGGAGAAACTCCATGGACGCGAGGTCTATGCCGGGTACGTTCTGATAGCAATTTCATTCATCGGACTGCTCACAAGCTTCCGCATCGACAAAGTCCCCGCCGCGTCACCCAACAAGAAGTTTCAATTCAATATTCTCAGTGACCTTTGGCAACAGATCAGCTTCATGCGCCGGGATCGCGCGCTGTTTTTGGCCGTAATCGGCAACACCTATTTCTGGTTCCTGGGCTCGCTGCTGTTCTCAACCATCGTTGTCTACGGCCCCGACGTGCTGCACATTGGCCAGGCCAAGACGGGCTACCTAAATGCCACGCTTGCCGTGGGCATTGGTATTGGCAGCATGGTTGCCGGATGGCTAAGCGGCAACAAAATCGAGTACGGCCTCATTCCCCTCGGTTCCATCGGCATGACCTGCACCGGGCTGCTGTTGGGTGGGACGCATCATGGCCTGCTTGGTTCCGCGCTGCTGTTGGGGTCACTTGGCTTCTGGGCCGGCTTCTACGCTGTGCCGGTCAATGCCCTCATCCAGCATCGCCCTCCAGAGAAAGACAAGGGCGGCATCATTGCCGCGGCAAACCTGCTTTCTTTTGTGGGCATCGCGCTGTCGGCGGGCGTGTACTACATCTTCACGACCTTCATTCATCTTGATCCCCGCGGAGTGATCCTGGCCGCATCTGCGATTACCGGCGCAGGCACTGTATATGTGCTCATTCTGCTGCCGGAGTGGTTTGGCCGCTTGATTCTCTTCTTCATTACGCACACTGTCTATCGCGTCAAAGTGGTTGGCCGTGAAAACTTTCCCGACAAGGCCGGCGCATTGCTGGTGTGCAACCACATGTCTTTCGTGGATGCGGCATTGCTGATTGCCTCGACCGACCGGCCGATCCGCTTTCTTATTTACCAGGGCATTTACGACAACCCGATTGTGAAGCCCTTCGCAAAGATGATCAAGGCGATTCCGATCTCGGACGAACAGCGGCCGCGGGACTTGATCCACTCGTTGCATACGGCCAGCGAGGCGTTGCGACAGGATGACATTGTCTGCATCTTTGCCGAAGGGCAAATCACGCGCACCGGCCAGTTGCTGCCTTTTCGGCGTGGCCTTGAGCGCATCATGAAGGACGTCGATGTCCCCATCGTTCCCGTAAATCTTGACGGAATCTGGGGCAGCATCTTCAGTTTCGAGCGCGGGCGCTTCTTGTGGAAGATGCCTCGCCACATACCCTATCCGGTGACTGTGACATTCGGTAAGCACATGGCCTCCACCTCGACTGCCATTGAAATCAGAAGCGAGGTGCAGCAACTGCAAGCCGCTGCATACGAGAGCCGCAAGCATGGAATGAAGACGCTTGACCGCGCCTTTGTGCGCTCCGCAAGACTCCATCCCTTCCGGTTCATGATGGCCGACGGAAAGTATCCAAAGGTCTCGTTCGGCTCAGCTCTCGTGAAGACCATGTTCATTGCCCGCAGGCTGAAAAACCAGATAGGCCGCGAGCCTATGGTGGGCATGCTGTTGCCGCCGTCCATAGGCGGAGCGCTCACCAACTATGCGCTGATGTTGTTGGGGCGCGTGCCCGTGAATTTGAACTACACGTCTTCCAGCGAGATCCTTGCGGCGTGCGCGAGCCAGTGCAATCTGGACGTGGTGATCACTTCGAAGGCTTTTGTCGAGCGTTTTCCCAACCTCGCTATTCCGGGGCGAACGCTCTTTCTTGAAGACACTTTGAGCGCTCCGCGCAAGGGGGAAAAGCTGGCCGCGATCGGGCTTGCCTGGTTCACGCCCGGCGCAGTGCTGAGGAAGGTTCTGAACGGCGGACCCACGAATTCGAATCCGGAGATTGGTGCCGCTACGAAGGCCAAAGCTACCGTTGACAGCCTGGCTACGATCATCTTTTCCAGCGGCAGCACCGGAGATCCCAAGGGCGTGATGCTGACCCATTTCAATATCACGTCGAACATCCAGCAGGTGTCGCAGGTATTCATGCTTGGGCGGCGCGACAAGATCCTTGGCATTCTGCCGTTCTTTCATTCCTTTGGATTCATGGCCGCTCTGTGGCTGCCCGCGGTGAATGGCATAGGCGTTGTGTATCATCCCAATCCGCTGGACGCGCAAGTGATCGGCGAACTGGTGAAGCGGTACAAAGTCACGTTCATGGTAGCGACACCAACTTTCCTGCAGGCATACATGCGCCGCTGTTCCGCTGAGAGCTTCGGCTCGCTACAGTATGTGCTGGTGGGCGCGGAAAAGCTGCCGGAGCGCCTTGCGCAGGCCTTCGAAGACACGTTCGGGATTCGCCCGCTGGAAGGCTACGGCTGCACCGAGTGTTCCCCGGTGGTTACCGTCAACGGGCGCGACTTCCGCGCGCCGGGATTCCGTCAGGTTGGGGCGAAGCGCGGAAAGATCGGCCATCCGCTGCCTGGAGTGACGGTAAAAGTTGTCGACATCGATACGGGAAAACCGCTCGCGCTGGGAAATGCCGGGATGTTGCTTGTGAAAGGCCCGAATGTGATGAGGGGATATCTCGGCAAACCGGAAAAGACAGCGGAAGTGCTGAACAACGGGTGGTACACAACGGGCGATGTCGCCATGGTGGACGAGGACGGTTTCCTGACGATCACCGATCGGCTTTCGCGCTTCAGCAAGATTGGCGGCGAAATGGTTCCTCACATCCGGATCGAAGAGATGCTGCACGACCTGGCTGGTTCCACCGAGCAGGTTTTCGCGGTTACGTCTCTGCCCGACGAGAAAAAAGGCGAGCGAATCGCGGTCCTCACCACCCTTTCGAGTGAAAATTTCATACCGGTTCTGGAGAAGTTGTCTAAATGCGATCTCCCCGCGCTATGGAAGCCAAAGGCGAATCTTTTCTTTCATACCGAGAAACTGCCGATGCTTGGAACAGGCAAGACCGACCTGCGGGGAGTGCGGCAACTGGCGTCCTCGCTGGCCCAGGAAGCCGGCGTGTAAAGCGCCGGCATCCAAATCCGGGCACCATTCTATTTGGCAAGGTAAGCGATGGAAAGCGTGGAGTGAGTTAGATCACATCAAAAGCACTCGGCCCATCGTACGCTTCGGCATGGCAAACAAACCGGAGTTGTACATCAGCTACGACAGGGAAATGTTCCCTGCGCGGGGCGTTTGCACTGTGTGCGGAGACGAAATGCCGCATAGTGAGCCGAGGATCACGGATTCACCGGGCGTTATCCGGTGGTTGGCGGGTGAATTCAAACTTCATGTGGGCCGGAAGCATCCGGGCAAGCCGGAAGCGGATTTGACAGAGTATTGATAAGCGCGTACTTTCTGACCATTGCTCCCCCTCTCCACCTTCCCCAATCTACACGGAGCCTCTCGGAGACGAGGGGCTTTCGTGTTCTCATGGATTCCCGGCAGGTTTCCAGGTTGGGGGGCAACTCTGTTTCCCGTGCGGACAAGGCGAGTGATTCTTGTCACATCCCATAAGTAAACATTGCTGTCAGATGCGTAGCAGTGGGGAATCTCCATGACAGCCGTTACGGAATTGATCGATAAGCTGACCTGCATTGAATTATCCGTAGGAGTGGCGAGCGACGCAATGGTGCGCGACATGGTAATTGACGCCCAGGATTGCGCTCTTCAGATACAGGGAGAGGTAGCCGAAGCCCTTCGCATAAGGTGTGGGCGCAATATGGCCCAGGTCGTTTCCGGCCCTTGTTTGCGCGAGCTTCTGCCCCACCCCGGTTGGCATCGGGCATTCGGGTTCGCCGCCATTCGGCTTCTCGGCGCCGCATTTCTTCTTTCGAGACGGTGAACGTCGTGCGGCTCGCAAAATGGACTTCGATGGGAAACAGGCGTAGCGTTCCACTATCCCCCAGAAAGGCCAGGGCATGAATCGAGGCTATCCGTTTCCAAACTCCCGCGTCCCGTCTTTGCCCACCGCCGCAATCCCGACAGCACAATCGATTTAATTTGCACCAAGTGTTTCAAAACAGTGGCCACAGGAGCAACGGAAGCCGGTCTGCGGCCGGCTGAAGAGGCCCATGTGTGTCCCGGTTTCGACTTGGAACGCATGTTTCACCCGCCCCGCGGAAAGTGACCGCAAGGGTTAAGGCCGGGCTTCCTTTGTGCGGTGGTGGCGGAACGCGACCCGATTCCGACCCTGAAGCGTGCTGCGGAGCCCCGTTTGTACACGGACACGAATCCGCAACCTTATCGTCGCATTCGGAACGCCGCCGGAGCGAACTGGATGATCTTTTCCTCGCGTTTAGCCGACAGCCCTGTCGGCACCGATGCGCAGAGGGTTGGTGCGAAAGGGGGGACTCGAACCCCCATGGATTGCTCCGCCAGATCCTAAGTCTGGTGCGTCTGCCAATTCCGCCACTTTCGCGCGTCTACCGTCTCCTCGATTCTATTATCCTTTTGGGTTTCCGTGTCTTGGAGCTTTTTTGCCCCAATGATGCCCACAACGCCGTTTGGCGCCTCGGATTTTCCGCTTCTCTGTAAACTAATTCATTAGTTGTACGTCAAACTACTCAGGAACGGTCAATCAGCGACCCTTCGAGTAAATTATGCCTCCAAAGCGATCCATCACGCTCACCCAGGCCGAACTCCGGCTGATGAAGATTTTGTGGGATCGGGGCGAATCGACCGTGGCAGACATGGTGGCAACTATACCCGATGATGAGGCGCTGGCCTATACTTCTGTGCTGACCACCATCCGAATTCTGGAGACCAAGGGCTACGTGAGGCACCGTCCCGAAGGTCGAGCCTTCCTTTACAAGTCGTGCATCGACGAGGCCGAGGCCAGCCGAAGCGAGGTTCGCCATGTGTTGCAGCGGTTTTTCGGCAACTCGCGGGAGCGGCTTTTGCTCTCGCTGCTGGGAGACGACGAGATAAGCCCGGACGAGTTGAAGCGCCTGAAAGAAGCGATTGCCGATTCCCCGGACGACGCGCGGGAGGTGCTCTAAATGGAAACCCTTGTACACACCGCCTCCATGATGTCTGCCGCAGCCGTAAGCAGCCTGGTTTCCGCAATCTGGGAGGGCTCGGTGCTATCGCTGTGCGTGGTTGTTTGCCTGCGGCTGTCGCCCCGGCTTAGCGCCGCTTCCCGGTCGCTGATCTGGATGAACGTCTTTCTGTTGCTGTTGCTGCTGAACGTGGTCCCGTCGTTCTTTTCGAAACAGGACGCCGTGAGCATGGCGCATCGTGCTACACCCTGGTCTCTTGACGTGGGCTGGAGTATTGGCCTGGCCGGGCTGTGGATGGCGCTTTCGCTGTGGAGAGCGGCGCAGTTGATGCTGAGCGCCGCGCGACTGCATGGGCTGGCAAACCGGGCGATTCCGGTAGCGGCCGATCTCGCGCTGATCGCGATTCTCGAGGGCAGCGGAGAGCGTGGGCTGGGCGGGCGCAGGGCGGAACTGTGCATCTCGATCGAAGTGGAGCGGCCCAGCGTGTTCGGCTTCTTTCGCCCGCGAATCCTGATTCCTCCCGCTTTGATGGAAAGCCTCTCTGCCGAAGACCTGCGGCAGGTGGTTGTGCATGAGATGGAGCACTTGCGCCGCGGCGACGACTGGACCAATTTGCTGCAAAAGGTGGGGCTGGCGCTGTTTCCGCTGAATCCGGCGCTGCTGTGGGTGGAGCGCCGCGTGTGCGCGGAGCGCGAACTGGCCTGCGACGACCGGGTGCTCAATTCCGGCGGCGCGCGCAAGGCATACGCTATCTGCCTTACACGCCTGGCTGAATACTCCATTGTTCGCCGCAGCCTGTCGCTAGCGTTGGGCGCGTGGGAACGCCAATCGGAACTGGGGCGGAGGGTACGCCGTTTGCTGCGTGGTCCCGATCATTTGTTGAGCGCCAGGATAGGGGCGCTGGTGACTGGCAGCTTGCTGGCGGGTGTTTTGGGTGGCGCGATTGTGCTGGCTCACGCGCCTCGGATTGTGAGCTTCGGGCCGGAAGCCCAATCGGGTGCCCAATCCGCAGTGCAGCCGCGCTCCATCCTGCTCGAGGATACTCGAGAGACCGGCTATCGCCAAGCCAGCCTACGCGATACGCAAGGGTCGATGCAACTGGTCAAGGCCTTTGTGCCCCAGCGGTCGGTTCCAACCGCATTTACAGCAAAGCCGGCGCACAACAAAGAAGTCAGGCGGACGGTCAAGCGGACTTTACCGCAAACCCGGCAGGCCTGGATTGTGCTGACGGATTGGAGCAACGCGCAAGTTCCTCCGCACCTGGTGTTCGCCGTTGCGCCGGGCAATCGCGCTTCCTATGCCGCCGTCCCAATACCAGAGGGCTGGCTGATCGTTCAAATTTAATCCGAACTCGCGCAACTTCGGTTGCGCTAAACATCAACAGCAAACTGAACAAGGAGATCAACTTTCATGAGTCAGTCAACTAATCAATTAGTAGCAACGGCAAAGAGAATGGCCTTTCCCGCCGCGCTTGCCGCAGCCTTCGCACTCGGCGCGGTATTTTTCGCCGGCCACGGCAATGTTCACGCCGCGTCGGCAATCGACGATAACAGCGTAGCGGCTCTCACCTCGCTCGATCGTGCCATGGAGGCTGTCGCGGCGCGAGTTACGCCTGCGGTAGTGAATGTGGCCGTGACTGCGCGTGGCAACGGCGAAATGTCGGCGTCCGGCTCGCCGATGCAGGGACTTCCACCGGGATTGCAACAGTTCTTCGGGCCGATGCAACAGGGTCCGCAGCAACCGCAGATCGAGCATGGAGTCGGAAGCGGAATCATCATATCGCCGGATGGATACATTGTTACCAACTGCCACGTTGTGGATGATGCTGTGCAGATCAAGGTAACTCTCAACGATCGCCGTGTTCTGAAGGCGAAGCTGATTGGCGTGGATAAGCTGACGGACCTGGCCGTGATCAAGGTAGACGCGACGAACCTTCCCAGCATCGCTTGGGGCGATTCGACAAAACTCGAGCCGGGCCAGACTGTACTTGCATTCGGCTCCCCGTTCGGAATTCAGTTCTCGGTCACGCGCGGCATCGTGAGCGCTGTCAACCGGCAGAATCCCTTCGCGGACGATCCGCGCAAACCGGGAAACTTCATCCAGACCGACGCTGCAATCAACCCAGGCAATTCCGGCGGCGCGCTGGTGAACGCACATGGCGAACTGGTTGGCATCAACACCTTCATCATCACCAACAGTGGCCAGTTTGCCGGCGCGGGATTCGCGATTCCGTCGCAGATTGTGCGCGCCACAGCCGAGCAACTCATCCAACACGGAAAGGTCGAGCATGGCTATCTGGGCATCGGCATGAACGATGTAACGCCGGACAACGCTCACTTCTTCAATCTGCAGGATGCGAACGGCGCTATCGTTTCGCAGGTAACTCCGGACTCTCCCGCAAGCCGCGGCGGAGTGCAAACCGGCGATGTTATCTCGCAACTCAACGGAGAGAAAATCGCCAACAGCAGCGACTTGCAGGTAGCGGTAAGCCAGATCGCTCCTGGAACAAAGATAGCTCTGGGAGTCATCCGCGAAGGCAAGCAGGTAACGCTGAACCTTACAGTGGGTGAGTTTCACGGCAAGACTGAAGTGGCCGACGAAGAGAATCATGATGGCCCGCAAAGCGGCAAACTCGGCTTGGCGGTGAGCGACCTGACGCCGGACAGCCGTCAGCAGATCAACGTGCCAGAGCAAGTTCACGGCGTCGTCGTCGAGAGCGTTCGTCCGGCCAGCCCGGCCGACGAAGCAGGCATTCAGCCGGGCGATGTGATCGTCGAGGTCAACCGCAAGCCGGCTCAATCGGCCAGTCAGTTCGCAAGCGAGGTACACCAGAACAAGGATGGAAAGGATCTTCTTCTGCTGGTGTGGTCAAAGGGCAACGCAAGCTATCGCACGCTTCATCCCGACGGGGACGAGCCGAAGGGCTAGTTACTGTGAGGCGAGGCCGCCGGACATCGATTCCGCGGCCTCGCATCCTTCCATGCTTGGATTGCGCCACACATCTACGACAATGCGCGATTCATCCTGCGCTGGACGAGCCTTCGCTGGCGGGATTATGCCAGCCCCCGTCCGCGGCAATCATTTTGTCGGCCTCTTTCGGGCCCCATGTGCCCCGTTTGTAAGAGCGAACGCGGGGATGATTCTTAAGCACCGGATCGACCACCTTCCATGCGGCTTCAATCGCATCTTCACGCGTAAAGAGCGCGCCGTCTCCGGCCATTGCATCGCCTAAAAGCCTTTCGTATGGAGTTTCTTCTCCAGGCTGCTCTTCCGATAAATAAAGCTCCCGCTGCTCTCCAATGAAATCCTGTCCCGCACGCTTCACGCGGGCGGCAAGGGCAACTGCCGAGTTAGGAGAAAGCCGGAAGCGCACGTAATTCGATCGCCCGGTCAGCGGCGCCGAGTCGGCGAAAAGCCTTTGCGGCGCGGGCTTTAACTCAATCAGGACCTCGGTTGCCGTATCCGGCAGGTATTTGCCCGAGCGCAGGTACCACGGAACCCCCTCCCAGCGCCATGAATCGATGAATAGCCGCATTGCGCAATAGGTCTCAACATCGGAGCGCTTGGCCACGTCCGCCTCTTTCCGATAGCCCTCGTACTGGCCGCGAACCATCTCACCGGGCTTGAGCGGGCGCATGGCTTCGAACACTTTGGCTTTCTCGTTGTGAACAGCTCCAAAATCCCTGCCTGCGGGCGGTTCCATGGCAAGCAGCGCGGCTACTTGAAAAAGATGATTCTGGATCACGTCGCGCAGGCAGCCGGCGGTCTCGTAAAAGGACCCGCGATTACCCACGCCAAAACTTTCTGAAAGAGTTATCTGGACACTTGCAACATAGTTACGATTCCAAATTGGCTCAAGAAACGAGTTAGCGAATCGAAAATAAAGAATATTCATGATCGCTTCCTTTCCCAGGAAGTGATCGATGCGGAAGATCGAGTCTTCAGGAAACGCCGCGTGCGCCACTTTGTTCAGTTCCCGCGCGGAGGCCAAGTCCCGTCCAAACGGCTTTTCCACGATGACGCGCGCGTCAGTGTTCAGGTTCGCGGCGGCCAGGCCTTCAATCACGGTCTCGAAGAGCGATGGCGGAATTGCAAGGTAGTGTGCCGGCCGTCGAGCCTCGCCCAGCGCTTGTTTGATAGCCGTAAAAGTGCCTGAGTCCTTATAGTCTCCGCTTACATACTTGAGCCGGGACAGAAACTCCTTGAATGCTCGCTTGTTATCGATTCCGCCCGCATGCTCGATACTGTCCGTCACCCGCTCGTGCAACTGCTTCATGCTCCACTGCGGAAACGCAACTCCAATAACCGGGACCTTGAGGGCGCCTCGCTTGACCATTGCATACAGTGCCGGAAAAATCATCTTGTGTGCCAGATCGCCCGTGACACCGAATAGCACAAGAGCGTCAGAATGTATTCTTGCCATCAGTTGCCTGCCTTGGCGGGCGCAGCCTTTTCTTCATGTCCGCCAAATTGGAACCGAAGCGCCGATAGAAGCTTTTCCGCAAAGTCGTCTTCGCCCCGCGAACTGAACCGCTCGTAGAGCGCAGCACTCAGAACCGGTGCCGGAACCGATTCGTCGATGGCTGCCACGATTGTCCATCGTCCTTCTCCCGAGTCGGATACACGACCGGAAAACTTGCCAAGATCGGGGCTGTCGAGCAGGGCGATCGCGGCAAGGTCCAACAGCCACGAAGCAACAACACTGCCGCGACGCCAAACTTCGGTAATGTCCGCAATGTTCAAATCGTATTGGTAGTGCTCCGGGTGCCGAAGCGGCGTTGTTTCGGCATCCACCGTTTGTTTCGCCTTGCCCACGTTGGCGTGTTGCAGAATATTCAACCCCTCAGCATAAGAAGCCATCATGCCGTACTCAATGCCGTTGTGGACCATCTTGACAAAATGGCCCGCGCCGCTTGGACCGCAGTGCAGATAGCCATGCTCGGCCGTGCCTCCAACCTTCTCGCGGCCCGGCGTGCGCGGGGCTGAATCGATGCTTGGCGCCAGCGAAGAAAAGATGGGGTCGAGGCGTTCGACGACGCCCTTTTCGCCGCCGATCATCAGGCAATAACCGCGCTCGGCGCCCCACACCCCGCCGCTTGTCCCAGTATCCACATAGTGAATGCCCTTCAGTTTTAGCTCGCCTGCGCGCCGGATATCGTCGTGATAGTAGGAGTTGCCGCCGTCGATAATTACATCGTCGGCTTTGAGCAGTGGAACGAGCGACTCAAGCGTGGGATCGACCACTCCCGCAGGCACCATCAGCCAGACAGCGCGCGGCGTTTTCAGCTTTGCGGCAAATTCCTCCAGCGTTGTGGCCCCAACCGCTCCCTCCTTCACCAGCGCCTCAACGGCCGCCGCGTGAATATCGTAGACCACGCATTGGTGGCCGGCCTTCATCAGCCGCCGCACCATGTTGATTCCCATCCTGCCCAGCCCGATCATGCCCAATTCCATCTTGTTCTCCCTCTCTCATAGGTATGGTTACGCTTGTCCCGCTTTGAAGTCAGATGCATTTGCCAACTTAGAGGATTCTCTGGGACCGCAGCTTGGCGTGACCTGTCCTTCCCCGCAAGCATCGAGCGAGGATCGTCGTGGACTGGGGTTGTCCAGATCTACTGCGTCGTGAAGGTGTAAACAGTGGGCTGCCAGGCTCCTCCGATGTACGAATAGAGCGTGGCATAGATCTTCTCGCCGTTCGTGGGAAGACCGGATACGGTTACCGAGGTGGCTGTTGTCGAACTGCCGGAGTAGAGGTTCTTCGCGGCTGCTCCTGAGGTGCCCGTTCCCACGTTGAGCCAGAAATAGGTAACACCGCTGCCAGGCGACCACGTGAACGTGACCGTGGAGCTTGCTAGCGGAGTGCTCGTGCTGGGCAATGTGAGAGTCGCTGGCGTGGGCGATCCGCTGGCGGTGTATGTGTAGACGGTGGGCTGCCAGGCTCCCGCAATGTACGAGTAGAGCGTGGCGAAAATCGGTTCGCCGTTGGCGGGAAGGCCCGTGGCCGTAACTGAAGTTAGCGTGGTTGAACTGCCGGAATAGAGGTTCTTCGAGTTTGCGCCGGAAGACGCGGTGCCCAGGTTGAACCAGTAGTAAGTAACTCCCTCGCTCCCCGACCATGCGAAGGTAACGCTGGAGCTTGCTAGCTTGGTGCTGGGTGTGGGAGTGGTTAGCGTGGCCGCAATGGGCGCGCCAGATGCGGTGTAGGTGTAAACGATCGGCTGCCAGGCGCCTGAAATGTAGGAGTAGAGCGTGGCATAGAGTGTTTCACCGTATTGCGGAATACCGGCTACGGTTAACGAGGTGGCCGTGGTTGAACCGCCTGCATAGATGTTCTTTGCGCCGGATGACGTGGCCGAGGTGCCCAAGTTGAACCAGTAGTGTGCGATCCCGGTGCCGGGCGTCCATGTAAAGGTCGTGCTGGCGGTGAGCTTGGTGCCCGCCGCAGGCGAGGTCAGCACTGCCGGTCCGGTAGCATAGAAGGTGTAGACGATTGGCTGAAAGGCCCCGCTAATGTAGGAATAAAGCGTGGCGTAGAGAGTTTCGCCGTTGGTTGGCAGGCCGGAGACGGTGACCGAGGTCGCCGTGATCGAACTGCCGGAATAGATGTTCTTGGCGTTCACTCCCGAGGGCCCTGTGCCGAGATTGAACCAGTAATGAGTAACGCCGACGCCGGCAGACCAGTTGAAGGTAATGCTGGAGCCTGCAAGCTGGCTGCCTGGCGTGGGAGATGTTAGCGCCGCGGGCCCCGGCGCAGTGCCGCTCAGCGCGATGCTCTGCGTGGCATTGGTCTGGTTCAGATTGTTGTCTGTGAGCAACACACTGTCCGCGAAGGCGCCTGCGACGGTAGGCTTGAAGCTCATCGACACGTCGCAGCTTGTGCCCTGGGCGAGCGGCGTACCGTAGGCGCAGAGGTTGGTGTCGCCGGTGTTTTCTGGGAAGTTGGCCGAGTAGCCGATAGCGGCGAAGATCAGCGGCTGGTTGCCGATGTTGGCCACCTGCACTGTCTTCGGGCTGTCGCTGCTGGTCGAGCCTACCGTCGTGGTAGCGAAGCTCAGCGAGGGCGGGTTGGCGCGCTGGATCTCCGTCACCACAGTCTGGTCCTGACCGGTCACATAGATGTTTCCGCTGCCGTCTACCGTGATGGCCCTGACCTCGGGGAGGGCACCCAGCTCAGTGACACAGGCGGCCGAGGCACAGCCTGGAGGCATCTCAAACACGGTGTTACCACCAGGATAAGGGGGGGTGGGTTCGACGAAATAGATGTTTCCGCCGGCATCCACCGCGACGCCAAAGGCTGAAAAATTGCCGCCGCCCAACGCGGTCACGCAGGCCGAGGAGGCGCAACCGGGCGGCATCTCATATATCGCGGCCCCGTCTCCCGTCGAATAGACATTGCCGCTGCCGTCCACCGCGATGCCGTAGCCCACAGGAAAGATGGACTGGCCCAGCGAGTTTTCACCAAGTAAGGTCATACAGGTGCCCGAGCCGCAACCGGGCGGCATCTCCTCCACCCAACCGTTGTCATCGGAGACATAGATATTTCCGCTGCCGTCCACCGCTACGTCGAGGGGCATGAGGACGGAGGAACCACCGGCGATCGCACCGCCCAGCGAGGTCACACAGGCGGAGGAGGCGCAACCGGGCGGCATCTCATACACTGCGTATTTTTGGTGATCGGCCACATAGATGTTTCCGCTGCCGTCCACCGCTATCCCTAATGGGGCACCGAAGCCGCCGCCCAGCGAAGTGACACAGGCGGATGAGGCGCAAGCGGGCGGCATCTCCTCCACCGTCCCGTTGCCCGCATTGGCCACATAGATGTTTCCACTGCCGTCCACCGCGACGCCGTAGGGGTCGGAGAAGCCGCCCCCCAGTGTACTTTGCGCGGCCGGGCTGAAGACAACTTGCGGGCCTTGGCCCGTGCCGAAGACGTTAGCTGTGGCAACCGTGCCGCCGCCAGCGTTCAGCAGCTCGACTGCGCCATAGCGCGGACCCGGCTTCGTCGGCGTAAAGGTTGCGTTGACCGTGCAGGTCTCGCCCGCAGTGTAGGCTGTGGTCCCGTTGCAGGCATTCGACTCCTGCGTGGCCGCCGCGTTGAAGTCCAGATTCTTCGCGCCCTGCGTCAGTACCTGGTAGGGAGTTGTGCCGCTCAGGCTCCCGGCGCTATTGAAGGTAAAGGTCAGCGTCATCGACACGCTGAGGTTTCCCACCGGGACGGTAAAGAAGTTCACCGCGCGCGTCATGATCTCATTCACCGAGTCGTTGTTGCTATTGGCGACATAGACGTTGCCGCTGCCGTCCACCGCTACGCCAAAAGGATGGTAGAAGTAGCCGGCCAGGTCGGTCACGCAGCTTGACGAGGAGCAGCCGGCGGGCATCTCCTTCACCGCGTTATTGTAAGTATCGGCGACATAGACGTTGCCGCTGCCGTCCACCGCCACGCCCTCGGGTAAGCTGAAGCCACCGCCCAGCGTAGTCACGCAACTCGACGACAGGCACGCGTGGGGCATCTCTTTCACCGCGCCGTTGCCGCTGTCCACGACATAGACATTGTCACTGCTGTCCACCGCCACGCCAGTGACAAAGCTGAAGCCGCCGCCCAGCGCCGCCACGCAACCCGACGAGGAGCATCCGGGGGGCATCACCTTCACCGCGTGGTTGCTGGAATCGGTGACATAGATGTTGCCGCCGCCGTCCAACGCCACGCCAGAGGGGGAGCTGAAGCCGCCGCCCACCGTGTTCACGCAACTCGAGGAGGAGCATCCTGGGGGCATCACCTTCACCTCGTTGTTGAGAGTATCGGCGACATAAACGTCGCCGAAGGCGTCCACTGCCACGCCCCAGGGAGCGCTGAAGCCGCCGCCCAGCGCCGTCACGCAACGGAACGAGGCGCAGCCGGCGGGCATCTCATACACCGCGTTGTCGCCCCAATCGGCGACATACACGTTTCCGCTGCTGTCTACCGCGACGCCATAGGGATCGTCGAAGCTGTTGCCCACCGTCGTGATCGCGTCGCTGAAGGATGCGGTCTGCGCCCGCGCCCCGGCGGTCATTGCGATGACCGAGATGGCAATAAGGGCAAGGGAATGACTGAACGCGAACGGGGAATTGCGCATGACAACGGCCTCCGGGGATTTTTCGATGGATTAGCCTAACAATTTACCACACGGTAGCACACTGCAGGGAAAGTGCGCATCCCCAATTCGGTGATTTTATGCGCGCTGATGAAAACTCACATTTCCCTATCCCTCTTCGGTGGGGACTGACCTGAAGGATGGACCGCCATTTTCCTTTAGTCCCCCACCAGCTTCGCCGACCCACGGAAGACGAAACCCTGTGTGCCCCATTCATCGAGCGCCTCTTGCTCGATGAGTGGGAGATCACAATGCCCAACAGCCGGCCCTCGGGTTCTTCCATCCTCCATGCGGTATCTTCCGAGGACACGACCGGGACATCCCTCACGGCCCAGGGTCGAGGGCCGCGTCCCATGTCGAAGCTGAGAGTTGACCGATATCAATGATATCAATGCATGCGGCTGCCTGGACTTGTAAACGTTTACCCGTGCGGTCTTGCGCTAAAAAACACCCCTTTTTGCGCGCTTTCTGCACGAAAACAGCACTAAAACGGCCTTATTTCGTGCTGTTTTGCACCTTTTGTCACACGTTTGAGTGCGCGTATACGCGCACGCTGCGTGGTTGTTTTTCCATCGCAG
>Ga0302200_10001509_pt1 | contig 21638 bp, 22 predicted proteins | sample II_Bog_N3_1_FD_194585 | JGI IMG/M metagenome (GOLD analysis project Ga0302200, IMG submission 194585) | Peat permafrost microbial communities from Stordalen Mire near Abisko, Sweden - II_Bog_N3_1 | ecosystem: Environmental > Terrestrial > Soil > Wetlands > Peat | place: Sweden: Abisko... | reverse complement strand
TGATCCACTCGGATCAAGGCAGTCAGGGCGGATTCAACCGGTCGTCGCAACACCTTGATCGAGGTGTTTATGGGACGACCCGCAGGATGGATGCAGAAATTGACGGGCCGGGGAGCGATGCGTTCTCCAGGTGCACCCTCACTTCGTAATGAGATCGAGCGGCTATTTTGGGTGCAGATTGCAACAGGCATCACAAGCGAAAAGGCAGCACATGCCGTTGGCGTATCAACAGCGGTGGGTACACGCTGGTTCCGTCATCGAGGCGGGATGCCATTATTCATGTCGAATCACATATCAGGACGATACTTATCGTTTGCAGAGCGAGAAGAGATTGGGCTGCTTCGAGCGCAAAGTGTTGGCGTTCGTGAGATCGCCCGTCGCCTTGGACGAAGCCCATCGACAATTTCACGGGAGCTGACACGAAATGCTGCTACCCGTTGCGGTCGGCTTGAATATCGAGCGTCAGTAGCGCAATGGAAGGCAGAGCTGGTGGCCAAGAGGCCGAAACCAGCGAAACTGGTCACTAACTCGCGACTGCACCAGTACGTACGCGACCGCCTCGAGGGCAAGGTTCAAGACGCCGATGGTCGTGAGATTTCTGGGCCTCGGCAAGCGCCCTTCAAAGGCCGAAATAAACCGCATCGCAGTGACCGTAAATGGGTCAATGGCTGGTCGCCTGAACAGATTGCCAACCGGCTCCAGATCGATTTTCCGGATGATGAATCCATGCGCATCTCTCATGAAGCCATATATCAGGCGCTCTACATTCAGGGTCGAGGAGCTCTCAAGCGCGAACTGGTGAGCTGCCTGCGCTCAGGACGAGCATTGCGCGTGCCGAGAGCCAGAGCGCAGGCCAAAGTGTGGGCACACGTCAGCGAGGACGTCATGATCTCCAGTCGCCCTACTGAGGTAGAAGATCGGGCTGTACCCGGGCATTGGGAGGGCGACCTGATCATCGGTCTGAACCGGTCTGCGATTGGAACTCTGGTCGAGCGCTCAACTCGATTTACCATGCTCGTCCATCTGCCTCGCGAGAAAGGTTATGGGCTAATTCCCCGCACGAAGAACGGCCCGGCGCTGGCTGGCTATGGGGCTGTTAGTATGGCCAACGCATTGAAGAAGACGGTGACTGATCTTCCCATCGAGCTGTGGCGATCTTTGACCTGGGATCGTGGAAAGGAGCTGTCGGATCACGCTCGATTTACCATCGAGTCCGGAGTAAAGGTTTTCTTTGCTGATCCACATAGTCCATGGCAGCGCGGCACAAACGAAAATACGAACGGCCTTCTACGGCAATACTTCCCGAAAGGCACTGACCTCTCTCGTTGGAGTGCCCAAGAAATACAGGCGGTAGCTCACGTACTTAACACTAGACCTCGAAAAACACTCGGCTGGAAAACACCTGCCGAAGCACTGAATGAGTATCTAAAGTCTGTACAACAATCCAGTGTTGCGACGACCGGTTGAATCCGCCCAATACGCTAGCCGCCAGCTCCGCCAACGGCTATGGCGTTATCGCATGCGCCAGAGCATGAGTCGCCGAGGAAACTGTTGGGACAACGCGCCGATGGAACGGGTGTTTCGCAGTTTGAAAACAGAATGGATACCAACCACGGGTTACATGACCGGGCAGCAAGCTCAGCGAGGCGCGGCTGAACGTCTGGTACCCGGCGATGGAGGGTAAGCGCACCAGTGGGTTGGTTCATAGTGCCCTCCGTCAAACAGCGAACCGGATCAAGGTCGGGCGGATGACGCTCAGTGAGGTGTTGCTGGTCAGTGCCACCCCTCGCTCCAAAGCTGAAGTCTCCAACGAAGGCGTGGTGCTGGACGCGATTCAGCGCAACCGTCGAGTGATTGTGGTCTCGCCGTTGGCGCGCTTTGACCAGGGTAAGCACGACGGGGCGGTCCTCAAGCTGCCGCTGGCGGGTCCCTTTGGTATGCCGTACTTGAGCATGCCCATAGAGGTCTGGCAGGACGCCGAGAAGCGATTTAAGCAGGAGCTCGGTGCCTGGAAGCGCGGTGAACGGGTCATGGTAATTGCCCAGCTCAATGTGGAAACGGGCAACACCGGTGCTCGCGCCCAGGTGCTGGAGCTGGCCATGATGCACGTCAGTGAGCGTTGGATACCGCTGGATTCCGATTACGAATCCACCCTGGAAGCCAAGCTGTTCGCCGCCGGCCGGTGCTTTGAGAAACCCCTTCGCTATGACGCCGAGGAGTGCGAGTTTTTCCCGGATTTCTGGCTCTTGAAGCCCCGTACAAACCCACGCTGTTTGCCATCCAACCGGGCGTGAGTGCCCAGGACGCCCTGACCTACGTTTCCAATCTGCTCGAAACGGCAGAACTCAATGGCGACGAAATCAGCCTGCACACCAACCCCGTCGAACGGGCGTTGTTCTGGGGCATGCTGCATTCGGTGGAAGTGGCGCGGGCAGTGGTGGATGCGCTGCTTGAGGGGGCATCCCCATCCCGTCAGCTATTGTCCGCGTTGGATAACCGCCCGATTGATTGAGGTCGTTGCGCTGAAAGAGATCAAGCACTTGGCAGCTTGATCTCTTTTAATTACTCGATGAACACAATTGAGGTCCAATGCAATAGGCGCTATCAGCCTTGAAGCCAAGAAGGCCTATGCGGCAAAGACTCGCCAATCCAACTACGCGGCCAGTCTGCGTCTGGAAGGCTTCAAAACGACCCCCGCAGATGGTGAGAAAAGCCTGCCGTCGCGTGAGGAGGTCCTGGAGGCTTTCTCCAAGAACTCAAGGCGAACCAAGTGAAAGAGCATTTTCCGTAATTTCCTATCGATGTTGGTCGCCATGTAGGATATTTCTGGTAGTTAGTTGGGATCTGTAGCAAACAGCGGTATTGCTCTTCTTTTCGCTCTTTATCTGTCTTTATATCTGACGCCATCTTTCATACATCAAGGATGTGAAGCATGGCGAACGGATTCATCAATGAAAAGACCATCCATTACCCCAGTCTGAAAAACCAACTGTTGATGCAGCGCGGTTCATATGCACAGACCAAGTTCGACACGATCAATAGCCACCTGCGCCGCTCGATGGTGACACCGGGACAATTGGTGATCGTTCCCGATGACAGCACTGCGTCCTGCACCTTCGAAGAAGCCTGGCTGATGACCCGGGCACGGGAAATCGATCTGGCCTTGAGCCTCGACCCCAAGGCCGGTGTCGAGGTTCTGAACAACTATGATTTGTTACAGGGCTTGCTGGGCTATAGCTCGATTGGCATCGGCAGCACCACGGCGGCCTGGGGACGGCATTTGACTGGGGTCGAGGAAACCTTGAAGGACATCGAAAAACTGCATCAGCAGCATTTAAAAGGCGGTAGCTCGGCCAGGAGCGAGTTTATCGTCAAGCGCCAAGCCCTGTTCCAGAAGCTGGACACTCAACTCCAGGGCGTGGGCCATTACGGCACCAGCCTGCGACACAACGAGTCGATCAAGAAAATGCTCGGCATTTCCACCCAACGCTACCTGCATCGCCAGACCATCGACGGCTATGCGCAGCGGATCAACAAGCTTGCCAGCACCTCGCGCTTTCTGAGCAAAGGCGGCTATGTGGGCATGGCGCTGGACGTGGGGGCGGCGGGGCTGGCGATTCAGGAGGCGTGTTCGACGGGGCGGGAGGAGCAGTGCAGAAAGGCCCGGTATGTGGAGGGCGGTAAGGTGGCGGGAGGAATTGCTGGTTCTCACTTCGGAGGAAAGCTTGGGGCGCGTGCAGGGGGATTGGTGTGCGCGGTTGGGTTGGGTGTTGTATCGGGCGGGTGGGGAGCATTGAGCTGCGGAATTATTGGTGGGGTCGTAGGTGGATATACTGGCGGAATAATATTTGGAGGGCTGGGAGAGCTTGCTGGTGATTTGATTTATGAGGGAGCGCATTGATGATTACGTTGGAGGCGATGAGTGTTTTTCTACTTCTGTTTCTATTGTTCTTTAGTCTGGGTCTGTCAGCCTATATCACCAAAACAAAGCTGGATTTGGTCGAAGCCTATTTCGATAATAATGAAATGATGATCGGTGACCGCAGGTGGTGGGGCGGCAAGTCTTACAAACATCGCTCAATGAGGCTATGTCTGATCGGCATTGTTATCATGTTTCCCCGAATGTTCATCTGGCGCGGACTCGTCACCCAGCGAGAACTTGACGCGATACCGCAGGGGCTCAAACGATGGAGCAAGGCGCCTTTGTATCTTGAGATTCCTCTATTCTTCGGCATGATTGCCTTTTGGATATGGCACCCATTCCAGTGAGATCTCCTTGGATGGCAGAGCGACCCTTCTGCACTGGCGAGGTACGGCAATGGGTGTATATGTTGGCAAATTGCCGACTTATCACGCCGGCGATGTCATCGTCAGCCTGGATGCGCAGGTCAGCGGCGGCAGGACCCCGGCACTCCGTATGGTCCATGATCATCAAGAATCAAGGCGGATAGACCATGAGCGAATATGGCTTTGTGCGCAGGAGGCTTCGGCCCAAGACGGCCGTTTGTCATGCAGGGCTGTCGGCGGTCATCTGGGAATGAGCCGGCAGAAACTCCATAACGTCACAGAAGAGTTTCTGCTGCCTCCAGTCATTGCGATCGCCAATCACATACAAGCGGCTTGGCCCGGGTGGTGAAGACATGGTCCCGGTGACTCAGCCAATATCGACTTTCATGGCAATGTCCCAGCTGCCGGCGCCGTTTTTGGCCAGGCCGATCATCATCAGAGCGAGCCACTCGAGCGTCTGGGCCATCGACAGGCCGCCGACATCCAACGGACGCAGCCCGAGACTCTCGAGGAAGGTCGAGACGCGCGCCTTGGCGTGCGCATCGTCCGCCGCGATGAACGCGTCGAGGGGGGCATCCTTGGCAAGTACTTGGCCGAAGAGGGTATTGAACGCCTTGACGACATGCGCGCTGGCGGGGGCGCCCTTGGCGATCTCCTGCGCACCGGAACTGCCGTGGGGGGTAACGAGGCCCGAGAGATCGGCAGCGACGGGGTTGGTGATATCGATGATTACCTTACCGTCGAGCGCTTTCCCAAAGTCGGCCAGTACCGCCACCGCACTGCTGTACGGCACGGCGAGAATGACGATGTCGCCCGCCGGAGTGGCGCCGTAAGTCCCTGTGATCGCTCCGGATGCGAGCTTGTCGGCAAGTGCCTGCGCCTTGGCGGGATCGCGGCTGAACACCTCGACGGTGTGTCCGGCCTTGGCGATACGGCCGGCGATCGCCGTGGCCATGCCTCCCGAACCGATGATGCTGATAGTGCTCATGTGCAGTCTCCGTTCTGAAATCAGGTATTTTTCGTCTTTTCTGGACGGGTTACGCCGTCGCGGCTCGGCCACCCGCCGGGCGCAGTGCGACCCGGCGGTGTGCCGTCACCTCATCAGCCGGCCGGGAAGTAATGACCGTTATCAAGATCGGCGAAGAGTCCGGGCTGGGTCGGTTCCCAACCAAGAACCCGGCGCGTGATGGCGTTCGATGTCGGGGTGTCCAGCGTGACCAGATTCGCCAGGAACCCGAAGTAGCCAGGCAGCATCAGCACGTCCGCGGGAATAGGCACGGCCGGCAGATTCAACCGGCTGGCAATGGCTTCGGCGATCTGGCGGTACGGGACAGCCACCTCGGCGATTGCATGCCAGCTTCTGCCCGCGGCGCCTTTCTCCAGCGCCAGGCGAAACACGGTGGCGAGGTCACGGGCGTGCACGGCCCCCCACCGGTTGGCACCGTCTCCGGGGTAGCCGACGACACCCTTTTCCTTGGCCAGCCCGATCAAGAGCGGAAGGAAGCCGGCGTTATCGGTGGAGCTGTGCATGATCTCAGGGATCCGCACGATCGCAGACCGTATGCCCTTTTCGGCGAGACCGATCACCGTGGTTTCCACGATGTTCCGAACCCGCAGGGTATTCTTGTACGGATCGCCGCCGGGAAGGGGCGGATCCTCCTCGGTGGCCGCCCGGCCCAGGCCCTCCCACCCTGGCGAGCCGACGCTTCCAGACACGACCAACGGCTTTCCGCTTCCGGCCAGAGCTTCGCCATAGGCGAGCATGATCTCAAGCTCCGCGGCCGCAACGGCGTTGATCCCGCCGGTTGGAATCAGGTCCTGCCGGTGCGCGAGGTGGATGACGCCGTCCGAGGCTGCGGCCGCCTCCTTGAGCCCGTCAAGATCCTCGAGATGGCCGCGATGTACCTTGGCGCCGAGCGCCGCCGCCTGCGCGGCGGCCTTGTCGGACCGAGCCAGGGCCGTGACCTCATGGCCGGCGGCGATAAGGTCGGAGATGATGTACGGACCGGAGTGGCCGGTGCCGCCAGTGACAAAAACGCGCATATGCGTGCTCCTCGTGGGTGATGGGGTGCGAGAAAAGGTGCCAGGGGACTGTGCCGGGCGCATTGGCGATCCAGCGCCCCGCCGTCAGCTCAAGTCAGTCGGCGGAAAGTAATGGCCGTTATCCAGGTCCTCGATCAGACCGGGCTGAACGGGGGCCCAGCCAAGAGCCTGGCGGGTGATGGCGTTCGACGCGGGGAGGTCCAGCGTGGCTACTGCCGCCAGGAAACCAAAGTAGCCCGGCAGCATCAGTTCGTCCGCGGGGATGCTCACGGCGGGTACTCCCAGGCGAGCGGCTATAGCCTCGGCGATCTCGCGGAACGGGATTCCCTCGTCGCCGATCGCGTGCCAGGTTTTGCCTGCGGCTCCCTTCTCGAGCGCCAGGCGGAACAGAGAGGCAAGATCGCGGACGTGCACGGCGGGCCAGCGGTTCTTGCCGTCTCCCGGATAGCCGGCGAAACCCTTTGTTTTCGCGAGCATGATCAGCTGCAGGCGACCGGTCGCACTGTGTAAGAGCGTGGGAATCCGTACGACCGACGATCTGACACCTCGCTCGGCGAGGCCCACGACGGCGGTTTCCACGATATTGCGTGCCAACAGAGTGCCTGAATCGATCAGGCCGCAGGGTAGAGCGGGATCATCCTCGGTCGCCGGGCGGCCCAGACTGACCGGTGCGCCGATAGGCGCCGCCCTGCCCACGTTCATGGGCGTGCCGATACTGCCTGCAACGACCAGTGGCTTATTCGTGCCCGCCAGTGCCTCGCCGAACGCGAGGACGGTCGCGAGTTCCGATTCGGCCAAGGCGGCGATCCCGCCGGACGGAAGCAGTTCGGCCCGGTATCCAAGGTGGATGACGCCGTCGGACTCAACCGCCGCCGCCTTGAGCCCTTTGAGGTCGGCAAGATCTCCACGACGCACCTTGGCGCCGAGCGCGGTCGCCGCTGCCGCGGACGCGTCTGACCTTGCCAGAGCGACGACCTCGTGGCCGGCTGCGATGAGGTCGGGGATGACGTACGAACCGACGTGGCCGGTGCCGCCAGTGACGAAAACGAGCATGTGATTGGCCCTTCTGAGCAGTGTGATACGAAACATGCTGGTGCGACTGCGCTCAGCGTACGAGCCATGCTGGTCGTTTCACTTGCAAAAAGCAAGTGAATGACAGGGATTTACTTGCTCCATGCAAGCGATGTTAAGATCTGGCCATGAAAACAACCTCTAAAGAAGACGTTCGGTCCCACTGCGCAGTGAACTATGGCGTGGAGATTTTCGGCGACCGGTGGTCGCTGCTGATCATTCGCGACATCGTTTTTGTGGGTAAGAAGACGTATGGCCAGTTTCTGAAATCGGAAGAGGGAATCGCGTCTAATGTCCTGGCTTCTCGCCTTGCCTTTCTTGAGGGGCAAGGCATTCTCTCGAAGGCACCCAACCCCGACGATAGGCGCAAGGATTTCTACACGCTGACAGAGAAAGGCCTGGACCTCATTCCCATCGTGCTCAATATCGTGCTTTGGAGCGCGAAGCACGATTCGAAGTCATACGCACGGAACCTCGAGGCGTTCGTGACTCGAATAAGTCAAAACCCCACGCAGGTGAGCGACGAGCTGAAGGCGCTGGTCCGCAATGGCGGATGTATCTTTCCCGAGATCAAGGAATGAACCAGACGGCCAGCAAAAACGAGGTCAGAAACCTCGCGACCGGCAGCAACGGGTCGACTCTGTTGAAAAAGTCGACCCTGAACGGACACTCGTCCACGTCAGCTCAGGGTCGAAGGCTCTGCTTGCTCCGCTATTGCAGCGGAACATACACATCTGTTTGCCATTGATCCTGCGGTGTCTCGGGATAGACGCTCAGGTAATTGAAGAACAACGGCTGGTCACGCAGTTCCTCTCCATTGGCAGGAAGCCAATCGCGGTAAATCGGATAGATCGTTTCGCCGATATGATCCGGTGACCCCACGTGTCGCACTACAACGGGTTTGAGGCATTAGCGACAGTATGAGAGCGCAGGCAACTGTCGTTCAGCCAATACTGTCTGCTTCGGCGGCACCTTGCCAAGCACCAGGTCTGCGGCTTTCTCGCCAATCATGATCGCGCCAGCATTGGTATTGCCGGTCACCAGGGTCGGCATGATCGATGCGTCCGCGACGCGCAACCCTTGTAGGCCGTGGACGCGTAGCTGGTCATCGACCACCGCCATGGGATCATTGCCCATTTTGCAGGTGCCCACTGGGTGAAACACCGTGCCCAGGTTTTCTCTGATCCACTGCTCGATCTGCGCCGTGCTGGTGACCTTCGGCCCCGGCACCAACTCGCCTTGCAAACGCTTGGCAAAGGCGTCGGTCGCCACCAATTGGCGCACCAGTTGAAAGCCTTGTACCAGGGTGTGTAAATCGTCTGGATGACTGAGGAAGTTGCCTTCCACTCGCGGCTTGTCCCTTGGGTCCGCTGAGTGCAATCCCACCCGGCCACGGCTTTTGGGGTGCATGACCGCCATGTGCAAGCTGATGCCCTGTCCCACGGGAACCAGGCGTTGGGGTTGGTTCTTCAATGCCGGGGCAACGATCAGTCCCAACTGCGGCGCCGCGTCGCTGGGGTGCAGGCGCAAAAAGGCACCTGATTCAACCGTGTTGGAGGTCAGCGGACCGCGGCGCGCCATCAGATACTGGAACGGCGAAGCCACCAAGGGCAGCACCCCACGCGGGGATAAGCCGTAGCCCAGGTCACTGTCGCTACGGTACATCAAGACAATGTCCTGGTGATCCTGCAGGTTGTGACCCACCCCGGGTAGTTCATGGCGCAGGGCAATCCCATGCCGTGCCAGTTCGTCAGCCGGTCCGATACCGGACAGCAATAGCAACTGCGGCGAGTTGATGCTGCCGGCGCTGAGGATGACTTCACGGCGCGCTTTGAGTGTGAATACCCGATCGCCTTGGCTCACTTCGACACCACAGGCACGCTTGCCATCCAGCAAGACCCGATGGGTCAAGGTCTCGCTGAAAACGGTCAAGTTCGGCCGCGACAGGGCCGGGTAGAGAAATGCCCGAGCGGCGCTGCAGCGCTCACCATTGATCTGGGTCACGTGAAAAGCCCCAAAGCCTTCCTGTTCCTCGCCGTTGAAGTCCGAATTGTAACGCCAGCCCATTTGCGCAGCGGCCTCGTAAAACACAGTGTTGACCTTGCTCGGGCTACGTTGGCAGGCAACATTCAGTTCGCCGTTCTGCCCGTGATAGGGAGCAGGGCCTGGCTCGAAATGTTCGGAACGATGAAAGTACGGCAACAGCTCGTCGTAGCTCCAGCCCCGGTTGCCCGCTGTCGCCCAGCTATCGTAATCACTGCGGTGGCCCCTTATATAGATCATGCCATTGATCGCACTCGACCCCCCCCAGACCCGACCGCGCGGGCAAGGGATGGGTTTGTCGCCGCTGTCGGGTTGACGCGCGAACTGATGCATCCAGTTCCATTTCGGGTTGGCAATTAAACGAATAATGCCCGCTGGCGTGCGGATATAGGCCGCGGGAAACAGCGTGCGATCACTGGGCCCGGCCTCTACCAGGCAGACCGAAACCCCGGGCTCGGCAGACAGTCGGTTGGCTAACACACAACCGGCCGAACCCGCCCCCACTACGATGTAGTCGAAGCTGTGAACAGGGGATTGAGTCATGACAGTTACCTCGTCGGTAGTAGAAAAAAGTGTTCAGAGTCCAAGCATCGAGCCCACATCCAGCATCACTTGCAGGCCGACAACGAAGCCGTTGCCGCTCAGTTCCCGGGCACTGGGGTTGTAGTAGTTGTCCGGATTGATTAGGTACTGCACGCTCGGCTCGATCGCCAGGTTGCGGCTCAGCGCAAAGTGGCTGCTGGCCTCCAGGGCGTAGACATCCCGCTCACCGAGGTGTGGATCGCCGCTGTTATCGATGCGCTGCTGTTGCTGGAACGCCAGTTGGTGGGGATTGATCCGCAGGTAGCTGGTCTTGAAGTTGAGTGTGTCCTGAGGCCGATCGAAGGGGCCCAGGTAGGTCAGCCCGACTTCAGCGAAATGGCTGAAGGGTTGCTTGTCATCCGCTGCCGTCGACAACGAACCGAACACTTGCAGGCCTTGTTGGTTGGCGCGCCAGAGCGTCTGGCGGAATTTAAAGAAGGCCCCTGCAGTGCCGTAGTCGCTGGCGCCGGTCAAGGGGTCGACCTGCTTTGATGAGTTGAAGTAAGCGTTGAGTTCGTACTGCGTGGTGGCGTCGCCAGGCTTGCTGCCAATCCCCAACAGGAAGCTGGTGCCGCTGGCGTCGTCGGTGCTGAAGTCCAAGCCCTGGCGCTTTTTCAGATAGTCCACCGGGTTGGATTCGAACGCACCGGCGTGCACATACAGGCTTGGGTTCACCTGGTACTTCAGGTAGCCACCCCACGCGCCGTAGGGGGGTGGTAGTACACCGCTGGAAGAGTCGATGATCGGGTCGTTGCAGGTCACCACGGTGTTGCAGTTGTAGATATAAAAATAGCGCCGGGCGTTGGTGCGTCCCAGGTGCATATCGAGTCGGCCATCGAGCGCTTTCTGCTCGAACGTCAGCAGGCTCAGTTGGTTGCTGGTGATGTCATTGTGAATGGGGGCTCCGGCAAAGTAGCTGCCGGCGGCGCCTTGCCAGTTGCGCGAGGTGGGTTGTCCGGTGCCCTGGTCGAGAATGAACACACTCTGTTCTACATGAACCGCCGCGCCATCAAGGCCGGCCAGGGTGCCGAGATCGACATCAGCGCCGACGAATACGTCGCCACTGTTGCCAAAGTTGTGAGGCCTGGGGCCGGTGTCGAGGTTCTTCATCGACAGATTCCAGAACTGCACATGAGGCTGGATACCGTAACCGGCCAGTTGGTCGCCCAGGTCCGCCAGCGGGCCCTCACGGGTTTGCGCCCAGGCTTGGGGATACAGGGAAACCGCCAGCAGAAATGTGCACAAACGTATTGGAAGGTTCATGATCAGTTACTCGTTTTTATTGTTGTTGTGATGAGCGGGTGTTTCAGTACTGCGCCAGCGACGGGGTGGGATTAACCAACACCTTGATCTGGCTCTTGTCGGCTGACAGGCCCTCGAAGCCTTGCTCGATGGCATGTTCCATGGTCACGCAGCGTGTGACGATCGGGGTCAGGTCCAGGCGCTCGCTGGCCAGCAATTCGATCAGCGCCGGGTAGGTATCGCGATAACCGACGCTGCCGAGCAGCCGCAGCTCGTTGTTGACCAAGTGAAAGGCATCGATCTGCACCTCACCCATCAACCCCACCAGCACCGCCTCGCCGCCTTTGCGCAGGCACTGCAGGGCAGTGCTCAAGGTTTGTTGACTGCCGGCGGCCTCAAAAGCGCTGTCGAGACCGCCGTCGCTGATTGCCCGCAGGCGCTCTAGCAGATCGGCATCGCGGCCATCGAAGACTTCCCTGGCGCCGAGCGCCAGGGCCAGTTGCATGCGTTCAGGGCTGATGTCCACCGCGTAAATCCGTTCCACTGCGCGCAGACGCGCCAGCATGATCAACAGCAGGCCGATAGGGCCGAGACCAAACACCACGCAACTGCCACCGGCCTGCAAACTGCTCTGGTTCAGCGCATGGAAGGCCACGGCGGCGGGCTCCAAAACAGCGGCCTGTTTGAAACTCACGGAGTCCGGCAACGGGTGGGTCATGTAGACCGGCACCACGACACGCTCGGCAAAGCCGCCATCGCCCATCAAACCGATAAACCCCATGGACTGGCAGAGGTTGTAGCGGCCTTCCAGGCAATAAACGCAATGGCCGCAGCGGTATTCCGGCTCGACCGCGACACGGCTGCCGATCTGCACATGGCTGACCCCTGCGCCGAGAGCGATGACCTGGCCGCAGAACTCATGACCCAGGGTCAGCGGTGCACGGCAGCCGGACAGCGGATGGGGTGTAGCTTGGGGAATAGAATGCGGGCCATCGTGGTATTCGTGCAGGTCGCTGCCGCAGATCCCGCAGTAGGCCACTTGCACCAGGACCTCGCCGGGGCCAGGGGATGGCTCGGGCAGATCACTCAGGCGCAGGTCTTTAGCCGCATGCCAACGCAGTGCTTTCATGGCTGGTTTCCTTGCAGGATAGGCGTCGCTGATGGCTGACGGCGGATCACGGCGGGGGCGGTTTCCTTGAGGAACAAGGACAACACCGCCGCTAGCAGGGCACCGCCACAGGAGATCCACATCACGATGGACAAGCCAAAACGGTCGGCGGCGAAACCGGCCACGGTGGGCGCGACAAAACCGCCGATCAGTTCGCCCACGCCCATGATCATGCCCAGGGCGGTGGCTATCACCTCGCGTGGCACGGTTTCGGCCGGAATGGTCGCCATGAACAGGGTGAAGCAGCCCAGCCCGGTGTAGGTCAGCACCATCAGCACGCCGAGAATCATCGATGAGGGGGCGTACAGCAGCGCCATCGGGCAGCACGCGGCAATCAGCGAAAAGATCACCAGGGTTGGGCGGCGGCCGATACGGTCGGAAATGGCTGGAACCGCAAATCCCCAGAGCACCCAGGCTGCGCCCAGGCAACTCATGATCGCACCCATGGTGGGAGGGCTGTAGCCGCGAACACTGACCAGAAAGCTCGGGGTAAAGGAGATCAGGGTGATGAACCAGGTCAGGAACACGCAACTGATCAAGGTGCAGAGCACAATGTTGCGGCTTTTGAGCAAGGCCAGGCGATGCCCGGATTGTTTATCGCTGGGCACCGGTGCGTGGCGCGGTTCGTCTCGGCGCACGTAGCGCCAGATCAACCCCGCGATCACCAGGCCGGGCACCAGCGAAATAACGAACGCATGTCGCCAGCCATAGGCTTCGGCCAGGGCGATCAACACCGGCGGTCCGATCACCGCGCCTAGCAGACCCGCGGCCGACCCCTGTAGCAAGCCCATATTCAGGCCCCGTCGATGAGGTGACGAGGCTTCGACCATCAGCGATTGGGACAGCGGCAAAATGGGTCCTTCGGCCAGTCCCATGATCCCGCGAAACAGCAGCAGGCTAAGAAACCCGGTGACCAGCCCTGAGAGCGCCGAACACAGTGAAAACAGGATGACCGCAATGACCAGCAGAGGTTTGCGCACCCCTCGACGGTCCGACCAGGCGCCCACCAGCGCGCCGGACAGTGCCCAGGCCAGGGCCAGTACCGACGACAGCATGCCCAGGTGACTGTTGCTCAGTTGCAGTTCCTTGGCCATGAACGGAAACAGAAAGGCCAGTGCCAGACGATCAAAAAACACGAAGCCAAACGTCACGAACAGCACACACAGCAAGGTGTTCTCATAACCGGCTTTATTATTGTTGTCAGCCATAGTGGTTCTCCGAAGAACGGGTTTAGCGGAACAGGCGGTCCACAGTGTCGGCACCCAGGCCAACCTTTTCGTAGTGCTCTCGGCACAGGGCGATGTAGGCGTGCACGTCGAAGTAACCGTTGGGTTCACCCTGTTCGTCGAGCCAGATCAGTGGGCCCTTGACGATGAAAAACACGCGCATCGGTTCCTTGTGGTCATACGCCACCAGGGTGTGGCCTTCGCCTGGGGTCTCGTAGACAAAGTCGCCGGCGGTGGCAGTCCAGTCATGCTCCAGGTAGCCCCACTTGCCGGAGAGGGTGTAGGCGAACACCTCGTGAGGGTGGTAATGCCGATTGACCAGGCCGGCGCGGCTGGACATCAAGATGTCGCACCAACGGTTTTCACTGGGGGAGATCCATAACGGGCGGGAAGACACGGTTTCGGTGAAGGGCACATAGAGCCGTAGATCGTCACTGGCGGCGTCAGGCAGGTAGACCTCGGGCTTGGCGTCTGGCTTGAAGCAGTTAGCAATGGGCTGCAGGTCTTTCCAAAATTCAGTGCTGGCTGATTCGGGCATGTTCGGCCTCTGCTTGTGGGGGATGCAGGAGCCACTCTAGGGCGCGCAAGCGAAGTCGGTTTGATCGCAACGGACGTGATTGTTGCTTGAATCGGACCTGGTGTTTTCTGCTTGTCCGGTGGTCGACCGAGTTGGAACGATAAGTTGACATTGGTCATTGTTCATATGTTAATGAGTTCTCTAGAGACCCCGGAATCCGCCATGCCTGGCCCGGCGAACCTCCCGCAGCCATGAGAAGAATAAAAATGACTCCATGCGCCATGCTCGATACCCGTCGAGCCAGTACCGAGAGCATTCCCCTTGACCAGCGATTGGGCTTTTGGGAGCAGTACAACGCGACCACCCTGGTGGGCCTCAGGTGCTCCACTTACAGCGAGGGCGGGTTTACCGCCACTCAGGACAATCTGAGCCTGGAACACTTTCATCTGGCTCATATCGTCGGCAACGAGCATGTGGTGGAGCGTGATGGCTCAATGATTCGCGCGGTGCCCAAGGCCTCGATTTTCGTATCATTTGTGATGGGCAGCGGTTCGTTTTTCTTTCAGAACGGCCACTGCCAGTTGCTCGAGCCCGGTGAGTTGGTGGTCTATCGCACCGATAAGCCCTACTTGTTCGGATTCTCCGGGCCCATGCGCCAGTTCATCTTTGATATTCCCCAGGAAGTCTTTGCCAGTCGTTGTTTGAGCCACTTCGAAAACGCCCTGAAAGTCAGCGCCCACACAGGTGTGCAACGCCTGCTCTTGCGCACACTGGGCGAGCGCACCCGGGGCTTTTTCGCGCAGCCGTTGAGCCAGGACGCGGAGGGCTATCAAGACGATACGTTCGAGTTGCTGGGCAATATCATTGCCGGCCAGGTCGGACAGCGCCGGATCAATGCGCTGAGTGCCTCCTATTTGCTGGCCGCCAAGCAATGCATCAGCGAGCAATTGGCCGACCCGACCTTGAACTGTGAGCGGATCGCCCTGCAAACCGGCGTCTCTACCCGGCATCTGGCGCGGTTGTTTGCCCTGGAAGATACTCAGCCACGGCGCTTCATCCTGGAAAAGCGCCTGCAGCAGGCCCACCGTTTACTGAGCAGTGAACAGGTCAGGGGGCTGGATGTCTGTGAGGTTGCCTATCGTCATGGTTTCACCAGCCAGGCGCATTTCGCCAGGGCCTTCAAGGCGCGTTACGGGCAGACACCCAGCGAGGTTCGAGCGGCAGCCTTGGGCGATTAAGAACGTTACAAACACGTTCCATCTGAACTGCTCAAGGATGTATTGATGCAGAGCGCGATCTATGGCGGCATTCCCACAGCCAACCCCACTTTCCTCTGGCTGAGGCGGTTTGGGAGACAATGGATACCCGGTCGTGAGGTAGTGGTAGTTAGCCATTTTCGGCACAATAGCGGCACTGGCCTGGCTGTTGCTGCCATGAAAGGTCTTCGCAAAATGCTGCCGTAGTGCAAACGTGCCCGGGGCCCGATGTCCGGGCCCCGGTCCAACCGCGATCAGTAGCGAATCATCACCGACTTGAGCTCGGTGTAATCCTCGATAAAGGCACTGCCAAATTCGCGTCCCACGCCCGAGGACTTGTTGCCGCCAAATGGCACCGCCGGGTCGAGCAGGGTGTGCATGTTCACCCACACAGTACCGGCGTTGATGGCGGGTACCATGCGCAGGGCTTTGCTCAGGTCGTTGGTCCAGAGACTGGCGCTCAGGCCATAGGCGGTGTTGTTCATCAGCTCCAGAAGCTCTTCCTCGGTGTCATAGGGGAAGAAGGTGGCGATCGGGCCGAAGGTCTCCTCGTTGAGCAAGGTGTCGTTGACGGTGTTGGCGAGGATCACAGTCGGTTCGACGTAGCAGCCGGGGCGGTCGATCAGCTTGCCGCCGTGGACAATGGTGTTGTTTTCGGCACGGGCCTTGGCGAAGAAGTCGGCGAGCTTGAGTTGATGCTGACGGTTGGTGACCGGGCCGAACTCGGTGCGTTCGTCTAGTGGCGAGCCGATGTTCAACTGGCTCAGGCGTTGCGCCAGTTTGTCCATGATCGGTTCGATCTGCGAGCGGTGGGCGAAGAAGCGCTCGGCGGCGGCACAGATTTGCCCGGAGTGCAGGAAACCGGCTTCGATGATGCCATTGACCGCCTTGTCCAGATCGACATCGCGCAGAAACCCCGCCGAGTTCTTGCCACCCAGCTCCAGGGTCGCGCGGGTCAGGCCGGCGCCCATGGCACTGCGGCCGACGGCGATACCGGTCGGTACCGAGCCGGTGAACGAAACCTTGTCGGTCCCTGGGTGCTCGATCAACCCTTTGCCCACCTGTCCGCCGCCGGTCAGTACGTTCAGCGCGCCCGCCGGCAGACCGGCGTCAATGGCCAGTTCTGCGATCCGCAGGATGGTCAGCGGGGTGAACTCGCTGGGTTTGATGATGATGCTGCACCCGGTCACCAGCGCCGAGGCGAGCTTCCAGATGGCGATCATGGTCGAGAAATTCCACGGCACGATGCCCACCACGACGCCCACCGGTTCGCGCAGGGTGAACGCGGTATAGCGTTCGCCAGCGAAGGAGGGCAGGGACGGAGTGATGGTCTGGCCACTGATCTTGGTCGCCCAACCGGCGTAGTAACGCAGGAAGTGCGCCGCCTGATCGACCTCGAAGGCCCGGGAAATCTGGATGATCTTGCCCGACTGGCAGGTTTCGATCTGGGCCAGTTCTTCGCGGTTTTGTTCCAGCAGGTCGGCCAGTTTCAGCAGCACGTTGCCGCGTACCGCCGGAGCGACCTGGGACCAGTGCCTGAAACCGCGGTTGGCTGACTCGACTGCCGCGTCGATATCGGCCGTATCGGCGTCGGCCACCTGGGCGATGACCTGGCCGGTGGCAGGATTGATCACCTCCAGCGTCTGGCTGGAGTGACTCCGGACGTAGCCACCGTCGATAAACAAGGCATGGCTTCGACGGAGGAAGGCTTCAACTTGGGGCAGCAGCGCAATATCGGTCATGGGGTTTTCCTGGTGGCAAACAAGGGAAAAGCCCGAGGTTAATCAAAGGTGACCGCATCGGCTTGACTGTGCCTGCCGAACGCCATGTCTGTGGCTGCCAGATCGATTGCAGGTGTGAGCCCCAGGCCTGTGTCATGGTCTTTGGAAAGTGCAATCTTGGCTCTGGAAGATGCATTTTCCGCCTTGATCGCCCTCACCATACTAGGCCTGCATCCAGCGTCGTTCTGCGACTTCGAACGTCTGTCGGACATCCAATAATAAGCAGGGCCGTCCATGAAAAAGCCAAACCCGCTCCTCGAAGACCTCAAGTCCATTCTGCCGACCATCGCTGCCAATGCCTTCCGGGCCGAACAGGAGCGCAAGGTCCCCGACGAGAATATTGCGCTACTCAAGAGCATCGGTCTGCACCGTGCTTTCCAGCCCCGCCAGTTCGGCGGCATGGAAATCTCGCTACCACAATTTGCCGACTGCATTGCCTTGCTCGCCGGTGTTTGTGCCAGTACCGCGTGGGCGATGAGCCTGCTGTGTACCCACAGCCATCAATTGGCGCTGTTCTCGGCCAAACTGCAGCAGGAGGTCTGGGGAAATAACCCGGATGCCACGGCCAGCAGCAGTATCGCGCCGTTCGGCCGCACCGAAGAAACCGAAGGCGGGGTGCTGTTCAGCGGCGAAATGGGCTGGAGCAGCGGTTGCGATCACGCCGAGTGGGCGATTGTCGGTTTCCGTCGCAAAAACGCCGAGGGCAGCCAGGACTACTGTTTCGCAGTACTGCCGCGCAGCGACTACCAGATCCGTGACGACTGGTTCGCCGCCGGCATGAAAGGCAGCGGCACCAAGACCTTGATCATCGACAACGTGCTGGTGCCGGAACACCGGATCCAGAAAGCCAAGGACATGATGGAAGGCAAGTCCGCAGGTTTCGGCCTGTACCCGGACAGCAAGATCTTCTACTCGCCTTACCGCCCTTACTTCGCCAGTGGGTTCTCCACGGTGAGCCTGGGGGTGGCGGAGCGGATGCTTGACGTATTCCGCGAAAAAACCAAGACCCGCGTGCGCGCCTACACCGGTGCGGCGGTCGGCGCGGCGACCCCGGCGTTGATGCGCCTGGCCGAGTCGACCCATCAGGTTGCCGCGGCCCGGGCCTTTCTCGAAAAGACCTGGCAGGAGCATGCCGAGCACAGTGAGCAGCATCGTTATCCGAGCCGCGAGACCCTGGCGTTCTGGCGCACCAACCAGGCGTACGCCACCAAGATGTGCATCCAGGCTGTCGACCGTCTGTTCGAGGCCGCCGGTGGCAATGCCTGGTTCGAGCACAACGAGATGCAGCGTCTGTTCCGCGATTCGCACATGACCGGCGCCCATGCCTACACCGACTATGACGTCTGTGCGCAGATCCTCGGCCGCGAGCTGATGGGCCTGGAGCCCGATCCGAGCATGATCTGAGCCGAGCCGCTACACAGTCCCCATAACAACAATCAGGACTGCTCCTGGAAGCAGTCCGGGAGTCTTGCATGTCTGAGAACAGCGTTTGCGCCGCCCCTGAAACGACCTTCGATCCACGAGCGTTTCGCCGGGCCCTGGGCAATTTTGCCACTGGCGTGACCGTGGTCACCGCCGCCACTGCCTCCGGACGCAAAGTTGGCGTCACGGCCAACAGTTTCAACTCGGTGTCCCTGGATCCGCCCCTGGTGCTGTGGAGCATCGACAAACGTTCCAACAGCCATGAGGTCTTCGAGCAGGCCAGCCATTTTGCGGTCAACGTGCTGGCGGCGGATCAGATCGACCTTTCGAACAATTTCGCCCGCCCCAAGGAAGATCGCTTCGCAGCAATCGAATTTGAAGCGGGTGAGGGCGGCTCGCCGGTGTTCGCCGACTGCTCGGCGCGTTTTCACTGCGAGAAATACCAGCAGGTGGATGGTGGCGATCACTGGATCATGATCGGCAAGGTCGTCGCCTTCGATGACTTTGGCCGCTCCCCTTTGCTCTATCACCAAGGTGCTTACTCCATGGTCCTGCCCCATACCCGCATGACCAAACGGGATGAAAGCCAGCCGCCAAGCAGCCATTTCCAGGGCCGTCTGGGCCACAACCTGTATTACCTGATGACTCAGGCGGTGCGGGCCTATCAATCCAGCTACCAGCCTCGGCAATTGTCCACCGGCCTGCGTACCAGCGAGGCGCGGATGTTGATGGTGTTGGAGAGCGATGCGGGCCTGAGCACGAGCGAGCTGTTGCGTGAGGTGGCGATGCCCGTACGGGAAATCGATGAAGCGGTGGCCAACCTCAGGCGCAAAGGTCTGGTCAATGACGATGATGGCCGTGTGCGCTTGACCGCCGCCGGTATCGAGCAGACCGAAGATCTCTGGGCGATTGCCCGTGAGCAGCAGGACAAGGTCTTCGCCGATTTCGGCGCAGCACAGATCGAAACGTTCAAGATGGTCCTGAAGACACTCATCAGCCATTGCTGACTGACCTGTGATTCTCTACGGCGCCTGATGGCGCCGTTTTGATGTATGGCAGGCAGGAACAAACGTGACAGCCGTCTCATGCAAGCAATCACCCAGGATTTGCGATCAGATCCAGTGTTTCGACTCGATGAACAAAGGACAGGCTGATGTTCTTCAAGAGACATAAACAGCGGCAAGCGCTCGCCGAGGCTTTACTGCTGGAGCAGTTCGCGCAAGAACGAGCCCAATTCGTACAGCGCTTGCAGCGGGCTGAGGCGCTGGTCAAGGATCAGACCTACCAGCTGGCGCGCAGTGAGCAGACCCTCGCAACGCTGGGCCAGCAAATGGCTCAGGCGCGGCATCGCGAGCAGACCCTTGAGATCGAGTTGAGCCAGCATGTTCAGCAGTCCCGCCAACACCGGCAGCAAGCGCAGATCTGGGAGTTGTTACAGTCGACATTGACTGAAGGCTGCTGGGATATCACCGTGGTCAATGGCGATGTTCAGGATCCGGCCAGTTGCATGCGCTTTTCCAATCAGTTCCGCCTCCTGATGGGTTATGCACCGCATGAGCTGCCCGATGGCTGGGATGCCCAGGTTGGCATCACCCATCCTGAAGACTTGCCGAAAATCATGGCGATCTTCGACCGCGAAATCCTCGGCAGCCATGGCAGCGGCGAATACGTCTTCGAATACCGGATGCGCCACAAGACCCGTGACTACATCTGGTGCCGTGAGCGCGGTCGTGCGGTGCGCGATGAGCAGGCCCGGCTCTGTCGGGTGATCGGCGCGGTACGTGATATCAGCGACGAGCGTTCGGCCAAGGCGAGCCATCGGCAAATGCTTGAGCAGAACCAGGCCACCTATGGCCAGATAGCCATGGTGGTGGGGGTGATCAAGGGCATTGCCGACCAGACCAATCTGCTCGCCCTGAACGCGGCCATCGAAGCGGCCCGGGCCGGCGAGGTCGGGCGCGGGTTTTCCGTGGTGGCCGACGAAGTGCGCAAACTGGCGGAAAGCACTCGCCAGGCGACGCATCAGATCCAGACCATGTTGCATCAGCACAAGCAATGACGCGGTTGAGGCGCTGCACGGGCGGCTCCTGATGGCCAAGGGTTTGTAGGCATTGATCCTGCCCGCCAAGCGTGGAATCTTGGCAGGGAGCAACAAAACCAGCGGCAGACATGGGCAAGACCATCAGAGTGGGAGGGGTGCAAAGTGCTTGGGCACAGGGCGCCGTTTCGATCAGGGACTGGCTGGGGAGGGCATGAGCGCCGGTTCCCTGAACGGCTCGCTCCATTCACTATAAAAATCCGCTTTCGAGGATCTGCAGCATGTCGATCAATGACAGACTCACCGAGCATTTGAACCGGGGTACGGTTGGTTTTCCCACCGCGCTGGCCAGCACCATCGGCCTGATCATGGCCAGCCCGGTGATTCTCACCGCAACCATGGGCTTTGGCATCGGCGGCAGCGCCTTCGCGGTGGCGATGCTGATCGCCGTGGTGATGATGCTGGCCCAGGCGACCACCTTTGCCGAAGCCGCATCGATCCTGCCGACCACCGGCTCGGTCTACGACTACATCAATTGCGGCATGGGCCGCTTCTTTGCGATCACCGGCACCTTGTCGGCCTACCTGATCGTCCATGTCTTTGCCGGCACCGCGGAAACCATCCTGTCCGGGGTCATGGCGCTGGTGAACTTCGAGCACCTCAATACCCTGGCCGAGTCGGCCGGTGGCTCCTGGTTGCTGGGGGTGGGCTTCGTCATTGTGTTCGGTATTCTCAATGCCTTTGGCGTCAGCGCCTTCGGCCGGGCCGAGATCATCCTGACGTTCGGCATGTGGACCACCCTGATGGTGTTTGGCGTGCTCGGGTTGATTGCTGCGCCGGCGGTGCAGTTGGACGGTTGGTTTGGCGTGTCGCTGGTGGGCACCGACCTGGTCACCATTCTGTCGCTGGTGGGCATGGCCATGTTCATGTTTGTCGGTTGCGAGTTTGTCACGCCGCTGGCA